>Ga0068863_100000241_pt1 | contig 58306 bp, 93 predicted proteins | sample KBSSwiS62_FD_66596 | JGI IMG/M metagenome (GOLD analysis project Ga0068863, IMG submission 66596) | Switchgrass rhizosphere microbial communities from Kellogg Biological Station, Michigan, USA - KBS Switchgrass S6-2 | ecosystem: Host-associated > Plants > Roots > Rhizosphere > Soil ... | reverse complement strand
CGCTACGCGCCGAGATCGAATCGAGCTGGCCGCCACCAGGTGGCTACATGAGTAACCAGCCGGGCGTCGAGGACCGCAAGCTCCATCGCGCGGCCCAGCTCGCCGCCGTCGACCGCGCTGCCGAGACAGTCGCAACTACGCTCAAGAGCCGCTCTACACGCTTCGATAAGCAGCACTTCCTGGATCTTGTCGGCGTCGGCCACGACCGGCGCGCACGCCGCCCCGAGCTCCCAGTATTCGACCTCGGCATCGTTTCGTGAGGTAGCGCTCGGTCATCGTCAGTCGTTTCTGATTCCCAAGCGGGAACCCGGTAAGCGATAACCAGCGGTGCAGGTCGGCGTGTGGTTCTGGGCTCGGTAGCACGTAACTCGTTTTCAGCGGAGTTCTGTGCAGCCGAAGATTCTCGACGGTAGAAAGATCCGAAGCGGTCTCGCGCCACTCCGGATCTCCGACGAGAAACGGTCAGAGGCGACCGTTATAGATGGGCTTACACAACAACAGCAGCAGCGGCGTAGCCGACGAGAGGCGATACCGATGATGTCCAAGACGAAGCCCATAGCGCAAAGGAAGCGCGCGCACGTAGAAGCTGCAGCGCGCCGGATGGTCAAGCTCCTCGGTCATGACCGAGAGGCGTTTGCAGCGATGCTCCGAGTAGCCGAACTGCTCGCCCGGACTCCTGAACGTCGACGGTAGAATTAGTTTAGCTAATTTTCCCATTGACAGTCAGGCGTGGAATTAGTACGACTAATACATGGTCGTCGCTAGCACCGCCAGGGAGTCCCGATGAGCAAGCGTTTCCAAAACGTCGATCGCGATGCTTGGCGTGAGCACGATGGCCGGCTGACCGTCAACGGTCGCACGGTCCGCACGCATGGTCGCTGTCACTGCGGCTGCCCGCTCTACATCGAAGCCGAACGCGCTACCGGCCTCTGCGTCGATCACGGCGCGTTCAAGGCGTTCGCGGCCAAGTCGGAGGCAGCGTAAATGGCGACGCGTGTCCGCCTCGAGATGACGCTCGCCGAGTTGCACGAGACGATCGCGCAGTCGATTCGCGATGTGCTCGCGGAAAGCGGCCACCGCATCGTGACCGCCGCTGGCGAGCCCGACAATGGCTCGAAGGTTCGCGAGCTCGGCCGCAACGCGGCTGGTTGCCTGATGGCGTTCCAGGTCGATGAGGAGTCCGACGAGGACAAGGAGGCGGCCTAGTCATGGGTGCCTCGAATCGCGACGTCATGCGCATCATCGCTGACCGCATCCGCGCCGACATCCGAGCGAACGAGTCGTACGTCGACAAGCGTATGGCTCGAGTCGCTCAAGTTGCGCTGATCTCGATGGCGAAAAACGTGGCGACCGTGCTGCGCGCCGCTGGCGTCGATCCCGCCGAGATCGACCGCATCGATTACAGCGACGCGACGGTCGCCAAGCCAGAGGGGCACTAGCCAGATGTCGAACGCCACGCTTCTCGTGCAGCTCGCCGAGGACGAGCTCCGTACGCTGCGCGCAGCGCTCGCGCGCCTATACAAGCACGAGCTCGCGAAAGCCAAGCGCATGAAGAAACGCAACCATCCGCAGATCGCCGGGCAGGCGATGTGGATGGCCGACATCAAGGAGCTCTACACCAAAATCGATGACCTTGTGCCTGGGGTGCCGGCGTAGCCATGGCCAAGCGTCAACCCAAGAGCAGCCTGCTGTCTCGCAAGGTCGCCGGTGCCGCGTCCGTCGATGTCGCGCAACAGTTTGACGTCGAGACGGCGACCGCCAGCGTCAAGATCGGCGACGTCACGATCACTGCGTCGTGGAGTAACTACGCCGCACGCGGTGGCGCGGACCGCCTGAACGCGCTCGCGATGCTCGCGAACCGGCTGCGCGACGCGCTCGATGATGTGCACGCGCTGCAGCTCGAGATCGAAGCGGACAAGGAGATCGCCTGATGCACGCGCAACTGCTTCGCACGCTGACATCCTGCTCGGAGGAGCTGGGGCGTGCCCATATGCGAGCTCGCGCCGACGGGCGCGAAGACATCGCGCAGGAAATCCGGCGAGCTGACTGGAAGGTCAGGGCCGCCATCGACCAGCTCGCCCACGAGATGGGCGGAAACAAGGAGCTTTCGTAATGCAGAGAGTTCTCGACGCCATGGACGCACTCTTACTCGCACTGCCAAACGTGTGCGGCTTGCAGGTGCAGCGCTACGGCAGCGGCGATAGTGCGGCTCATTTCACGATCAACACGAGCACCGAGGAAAAGGCTCACGAGCTCGCGGAGATCTTCGGCCTGACGCTCAAGCTTGAGCGTTCCGAAAATTCCACGTGGCTGGCTGGCTACGGCCGCGTGACAGTCTACGGGCCGCATCGTCGGCGCACCGAGGCAATGCCGATCGACGAGGTAGCCGTCGAGGCTGCGCTCGCCAAAGCGCACGAGGTGCTGTCGTGAAGGGCGGCATGCCGGCGCCAGCAATCTTCGCTGGTGGCATCACCGGGCACGGCGTCTACTGCTCGTGTCGCTACTGCAGCCGTGACGCCATCTCGGCTGCGTTCGAGGACGCGCGCAAGACCGTGGCCCGGCTCGAGGCTGAGCGCGACCAACGTGCAGCCTGGCAGGACGCATGGCGCCCATCGGATCCGGAGCTGTAAGGATGCGCGCTGAGTACTACGTCGTAATCGTCGTCGGCGCGCTCACCACGATCTATTTGTGGTGGCTCACGCGCAGCGACGAGCTCCGCGCCGAGCGTCGGCGCATGCGCAAGCTCAAGAGCGAGCTCCGCGCACAGCTTCCGAGTCGGAAGCACCAAGCAGGGAACAACCGCGCAAGCGGATAGGAGCAAGTGTCATGGCACTCTTTGAAGGCAGCTGTAACGGAAAGGCGATCGATCCCGAGATCGGATTCGACGAGAAGTCGAATTGCTACGTGGTTCGGTGGCAGATGGAAGTCACCGAGGGCAAGCACGCGGGCAAGCGCGCTTCGTACAAGGGCAAGCTCGACAAGCAGAACATCAAGTACACGAAGCGCGACATGGTCGCGATCGGTTGGAAGGGTGTGAAGGCCGTCGAGACGTTCGCGGCGGATGTGAAGGCCGCGGATCTCACGGTGCCGTTCACCGCCGAGATCGCCTCGTGGGAGGATCCCAAGAGCGGCAAGCTCAAGCAGTGGACGACGGCGCGCAGCTTCGGCTTCGCCGCCGCGCCGCTCGCACCGGTTCCGCAAGACAAGATCGATGCGGTGAACGGCTGGTTCGACGAAGCGGGCGACGTCGGCTCGCCGTCGAACGGCTCATCAGGGGGCTCAGCAGAGGAGCCGCTGCCCTTCTAGAAACCCGCGCGCATGGGCGCGGTCAGTGCGCACGCACGTCTGTTGAGGTCCAGGCGTGGACCCGGCGCGGCTGATCAAGGGGTGGCCTCCCCACCATGCACCTTGCGAAGGAATGGCAGCGATGGTCGCTGTACCGAGGTAGCGCCTCAGGGCCCGTACAGGGCGCCGTTCGAATCGGCACCTTCGCCCAACGAAAAAAGGAAACGGACATGGCATTCAAGAAAGCAATCAAGGAGCAAGCAAAGCTCCGGCTCGGGCTGTGCGGACTCGCAGGCGCGGGCAAGACCTATACGGCGCTGCTCATCGCGCACGAGATGGGCAAGCTCATGCGTGCGAACGGGCACGGCAAGGGGCGTATCGCGCTGATCGACAGTGAGCGCGGCAGCGCATCGCTCTACGCGGACAAATTCGACTTCGACGTGACCGAGCTCGACATGTTCTCGCCGCTCGCCTACGTCGAGAAGATCCGCGAAGCCGAGGCGGCTGGCTACGATTTCATCATCGCGGACTCCATCTCGCACGCGTGGGCCGGCAAGGGTGGTGCGCTCGATCAGAAAGATCAGGCTGCCGAGCGCGGTGGCAACAGCTGGACCGCGTGGCGCGACGTGACGCCCAAGCACAACGCATTCGTCGACGCGATGCTGACCGTGCGCGCGCACTTCATCGCGACCATGCGGCAGAAGATGGAGCACGTTCAAGAGGTCGAGAACGGCAAGACCAAGATCAAGAAGGTTGGGCTCGCCGCGATCCAGCGCGAGGGCATGGAATACGAGTTCACGCTGGTCGGCGACATCGACCACAGCCACACGCTCAAGATCAGCAAGACGCGTTGCGATGGCGTGATGGACATCGGCGATCAATTCGAGCGGCCCGGTGAGTTGTTCGCGGCCAAGATCTACGGCTGGCTGATGAACGGGCAACCGCCTCGGCCGCGTGAGGTGCCGCCGTCGCCCGTGCCCGCGAACGATGCGCTCGGCGCGATGATCGACACCGGGCGCGCGGTTCTCGACGACATGGATCGCAAGGATGCCGCTCGCGCCGAGCAGCCTGGCCCCGTCGCCGATGCGCTCGACGAGGTGTTCGAGAAGTACCTGCAAGGCATGCGCGAGGCCAAGACGCAGCGCGATCTCGATGCCGCGGCGACCATTCCGGCCAAGCCGGAGCCCGGCACGCCGAAGCACAAGATCGCGGGCGAGGTCTACGTCGCGTGTCGTAACGAGCTCAAGCGCCAGGCCAAGGAAGCAAAGGCTGGTGCAGCGTGAGCCCGATCGAGACTCGGCAGCGCATCGCCAAGCTTCGCAGGCTCGCGACAAGGCGTATCGCGAGCGCGAATAAGGCCGAAGACAAATACGGCAAGACCGGAGCGTATCGACAAGTACAAGAGCGCGCGACGTGGCTGCGCGTGCTCGCAATCCTGGATGGCAAGTCATGATCACCGGCAGCGCGCTTACGCGCATCCTTAACTGTCCATCGAGCGAAGCACTCGAGAAGGCCGAGAACGCTTCCGAGTGGGCGGATGCCGGCCACGAAGACCACGAGGAGCTCGCGCACCAAGTCCGCACGCGGACACTGCCGCCCGAGCTCGCCAAGTACGTACCGCCCGATCCGCACGCCGAGGTCAAGCTCTGCTACGACGCGGCGACGCATGAGGGCCGGTTCGTCGGTCAGGCGTCGGATCGCAACTACGGCGCGCCGCGTCCGTTCGAGATCTTCATGTCGACCGACGTGGTCGGCGTCGACGAGGACGGCGAGACGGTCGTGGTCATCGATTGGAAAACCGGACAGTCCGACGTCGAGCCGGCCGCGACGAATGGCCAGCTGTGGGGCTGCGCGCTCGCCGCATGCCGGGCCCTCGACAAGAGCCGCGCCATCATCCGCATCGTCTATACGAACCGGCCCGGCTCGCCCTGCGACGAGCATCTGATCGAGGGGCTCGAGCTCGCCGAGTTCGCGGGTCAGCTCGAACGACTCCATCTCGTGGTTACCGAGCGCAAGGCGGCCAAGTCGCGCGGCGAGATCCTCGAGACCCGAGAGGGCTCGTGGTGCAAGTACTGCGCAGCCAAATGGCGCTGTCCGAGCAAGGTCGGACTGCTCATTCAGGTCGCCGAGAAAGGGCTCGCGATCATCGGCGAGACCGAGATGACACCGGAGCGGGCGCGCCGTGGCTACGAGCAGATCGTGGCCGTCGAGGATCTCGTGCGCGACGCACGTAAGCGGCTCGAGACGTACGTCGACGAGCAGGGCCCGATCGATCTCGGCAACGGTCGTGCGTTCGGGCGCTACGCTCGCAGGGGCAACGAGAAGCTGTCCGGCGATGTCGCTGTCCAAGCGATTGCCGCGGTCGTCGGCGAGGCCGCGCGCGAGTTCGAGTCGCTCGCCGTCGAACGTTCGACCAGCAAGGCGGCGATCGATCGCGCGGCCAAGCAGCTCGGCTGCAAGCGTGGCACCGCGCCAGCTGTCATCCGCAAGATCCGCGCGCTCGGTGGTGCAAGTCATCACGCGGACGCCATGCCGATCGGTGAGTACCAACGCGATCGCGACGAGCCCGCCGAGAAACCACCGATCGACGCCGACGCCGTCGACCAGCTTTTGGATTCCGCTTAGGAGGTGAACCATGGGCGACAGCGGGTAACGCTCGCACGCGGTCGAGCTCCAAGCTTGCTCGCGATCGCCACGACAGAAAGCAAGTCTGCAGAGAAAGCTAGCGAACGGTCTGCGCCACACCGCAGACCGAACTTGCGCCGAACGGGCGAGCTCGGGGTTCGAATCCTCGACGGTGCACGAGGACAACATGGAGCATGAGAATTTCCCGGTCCCCGGCTTCGAGTTCATGGATGAGCCGGCAACCGAAGAACAGAAAAACCTCATCGTCAGCATCGCAGAGCGCAAGGGGCGACCCATCAAGCGCGATGGTCAATGGCCCGAGCCGTTCAGTAAGTGGGACGCGGCGAACATGATCGAAGCGCTCAGGGGACTGCCCGACCATGGTGGCTAGCGCATCCACGATGAGCGATCGCGGGCGCGCGCTGATGCGCACGTTTGCTGCCGCTCTAGAGGCGGCCAAGGAGCACGCCAAGAAGCATCCGCACGAGACGCAAGCGATCCACGAAGCGCTTGCCGCGCACCTGCGATCGGCCGCGCCACTCTCGATGCTTGCGCCGCTCCCCGACACCGGTCCCGCGCCACGCTTCGAATCGGCCGAGCTCGTCACGCCGTCGGGCGGGATGTCCGTCCAGCTCGAGGACGGTAGCTGGTACGAGCTGCGCCGGTCGGACTCGCACGGGGCTGCTGTTCAGCTGTACGTGCGTGACGAATTCCAACATGACGTCGCGGTGAGGCTGATCCTGGCGCGCGCCGAGGAGCTGCGCACGAATCTCGGCCGCGTGCTCGCCGCGCTCGGAGCTCGTCGTGGCTAGGTGCAACAGCTGTGGCGCGGAGATCGTGTGGGCGAAGACGCTCAACGGCAAACGCGCGCCGCTTGAGCCCGGGGGTGGTGGATGGGTGATTCGCAGTGGCTACATGAGTCTCGCAACACCCGGCGATACGGGGCCGTTCTACGAGCCGCATTTCGCGCACTGCCCGCAAGCGAAGCAATGGAGGCGTGCGCGATGACGCTCAAGATTTCCAAGACCGTCTCGCTACCGCTCGATTTCATCACGAGCACGCAAGCCATCCTCGCCAAGAAGGGCAGCGGCAAGAGCTACACCGCGAGCGTCCAGGCCGAGGAGCTGCTCGAAGCCGGACAGCAGATCGTTGTCATCGATCCCACTGGGGCATGGCACGGGCTGCGCTCGTCGGCGGACGGCAAGTCGAGCGGCTACTCGATCGCGATCCTCGGCGGCGAGCATGCCGATGTCCCGCTCGAAGCAACCGCCGGTGAGGTCATCGCGGACGCGATCGCGGCCGAGCACTTCTCAGCGATCCTCGACCTCTCGCTGTTTCGCAAGGGCGAGTCGCTGCGCTTCATGGTGGCGTTCATGGAAACGCTATATCGCAAGAATCGCGACGCGCTCCACCTGTTCATCGACGAAGCGGATGTGGTCGCGCCGCAGCGCACGTTCGGCGTTGACGAGGGCCGCGTGCTCGGCGCGACCGAGGACATCGTGCGGCGCGGGCGAATCCGCGGCATCGGCTGCACGCTGATCACGCAGCGTCCACAGGTGCTCAATAAGAACGTGTTGTCGCAGGTCGACATGCTCACGCTCTTACGCATGAGCCATCCCAAGGATCTTGGCGCGATCGATGACTGGGTGGCAGTGCACGCTGACGAGAAAGAGGCCAAGAAGATGATGGCGTCGCTGCCCTCGCTGCCGATCGGCGACGCGTGGCTGTGGGCGCCCGCCGTCGATCTGTTCGAGCGGGTGACGATCCGCCGCCGCAAGACGTTCGACTCAGGGCGGACGCCCAGGGCTGGCGAGCGGGCCATAGCGCCCAAGGTGCTCGCGCCCGTCGACATCGCCCGGCTCGGCAAGACCATCTCGGAAACCGTCGAGCGCGTGAAGCAGGATGATCCGAAGGCGCTCCGCGCGTACATCGCTGGGCTGCGCGCGCACATCGCGGGGCTCGAAAGCAAGCTCAAATTCCTCGGAGCCGAGCGCGTGATGACCGTCGAGAAGATCGTCGAAGTGCCGGCGATCAGCGACGAGATGCTCGGCACGCTTGGCCGAATGATCAGCACGCTTGCCGGCCTACTCGATCCGGTCAGCGAGGCGGGCAGGCGCGTCGAGGCGGCGATCCACGACATCAAGACGGTCATCGCGATCAGGCAAAGGCCGAACGGCAAGTCGAACCGTGCGATCGCTGCCGAGCATTTCGCCAAGGATGGCAAGGTCGCCAAGCATGCCGGCAAGCATCAGATCCGTGTGCCTCGCGGACCGATGCCGGATGGTGCATGGTCGCCCGCACAACAGCGAATCCTCGACACGCTCGCAACCCTCGAGCGGCTCGACATCGAGTCCACGCGCGGCGTGCTGGCGGCGTGGCTGGGCACGCATCCGAACAGCAAGTCGTACGTGAATAACCTCGGCTCGCTGCGCACAGCCGGGCTCGTCGAGGGCTTCGCGCTTACCGACACCGGGCGCCGTGCAGCGCATGTGCGGATGCCTGAGTCACGAGAAGCCGTGCGCGAGCTGCTCATGCGTCCGCTCAAGCCATCGCAGCGGCGCATCATCGATGCCGTTCGCCAGCTCGGCAAGGCAGACCGCAGCGAGCTCGCCGAGGAGCTCGGCAAGCATCCGAATACGAAGGCTCTTGTGAACGACATCGGCGCGTTACGCAGCCGTGCACTGCTGACGCGCGGATGGCCACTGCAGCTCGAACGAGTGTTCGAGATTGGAGCGTCATGATCCGGATCGAGTTCAAGCTCACCATGCCGGGCCGTAACACGTGGAACGGCAAATGGTCCGGCGACGATAAGAACTACACGATCGTCAAGTCGGTATCCGAGGCGCAGGCCTCGCTCCTGTTCGAAGGGCCATCTCGGAAGGAGCGCTCGTGGTCGTACGCGTGGGCCGATGGCTGGTGCGCGGTCGTTACGGCGCGGCGCCTAACGAAGGGTGAGCGCCTCAGGAAGTCCGACGGCTTCTGCGGCTACGAATGGATGGTCAACAGCATCATCAGTCGAGGCTCGATCAAGGCCGACCACGAGGTGCAGGCGTGACGAACGAGCAACAGATCAAGCTGCTCGGCGAGCTCGCCGATCGGTTCCACAAGATTCTCGGCTTCGCCACCGGGCAAAAGATTCTCAGCTCCCACCCATTCGACAAGCTCGCCGCGGATGGCTTCGAGCAGTGCGTGCGAGCGCTGGTCGAGCTCGGCGCACCAGATGTTTCGATCCATGAATGCAACCCGACGGAGGAGCCGTGAGAAAGCGAGACGAGCTATCCAGAGAGCACACGTGCATGCAGCACGCGCACCCTGATGAAATGGTGTTCGTGCTGCTCAGCCGAGACGTAGCAGCGCCGGTCGCGATTCGCGCCTGGGTCGCAGAGCGGATCCGTCTCGGCAAGAACGTCGAGACCGACGGGCAGATCATCGAGGCGCTCGAGTGCGCGCGCGTCATGGAGTCTGAGGGCCGTCAATGGGTCGGCAAGTGATCGTCTGCGAGCACACGACAGATGGCAGCGTTCGTTTCTCAGCGTGGATTGATGGCGCCGAGATCTGCCTGCTTTGCGAACGCGACCAGTTCCGCGCTGAGGTCAAGCGGATGCGGCCGGTGTACGAGGCGGCGATCGAGTGGAGTGAGAGCTTCGGGGAGCTATCGAAGCGTCTACCGCCCCATGTCCACAAGCTCCGCAACGCAGTCGACGCCGCCCTCACCGCAAAAGGAGTCGACAAGTGATGTACCGCCATTACAAAGGTGGGCTCTATCGCAGGCTGTTCAATGCGACCGAGTCGACCAATGCTCGCGTGAATCCGCGCCGGCCACTCGGCGTCGTGGTCTACGTCTCGCTGACCACCGGCGAGATCCATGTCCGCGACGCCGAGGAGTTTCATGGCTATGTTGAGTTTGCCGATCGTGCACCGTGCAGGCGGTTCGTCGAGGTGCAGCCGTGAAATGCACGTGCGCTCCCAACGCGCGGTGCGGTCGCTGTGATGAGCCGCCGCCACCATTGCCGCCCGTGTTCGGGTACGACGGCGAGGAGGGCCGGAGCGTGGTCTGTCTCGGCTGCGGCGAGCGCATCCGATACATGGATTGCGTGCGCTCGCTCGAGGAGGGCTACGTGCACGAGGGCTGCGAGCCAGAGGTTGAGCCATGAGTGGACTGATCGACGAGAACTGCACGGAAGCATGTGAGGCGATGCCGGAATGCTCGGTATGCCGCATGCGCAAGAAGCCGCTCGGCCGCTCGGCTCCGCTCGAGATGGCTAACAGCCTTTGCGATCACGAATGCCCCGGCTATCGGCAGGATCCAAAGCCCGGCCATCTGTGGCCCGGCGAGCTCGCTAGGAGTAAGGAGCCATGACGCGGAACCAGCGTATCGGTCTTGGCGTGCTGCTGCACATGCTCGACAAGGCTGCGCGCGATCTCGAGACCACCATCGAGCGCGCTGTGGAAGCCGGAGCCAATTATGGCGGATTCGCCGATATCGGAGTCCAGCTCGGCACGCTCAAGGCTGCAGTCGATTTCAACGCGAAGCTCGTTCGCGGATGCTTTGAGAATCTACGCGAGCTGTTTCCGTCGGTGGAGGTCGCGAAGCTGTGATCGACGAGCACAGCCCTGATCGAACCGGCTGGGCTCGGTTCTCGGATGACCGCCGTATGCGCTACCGGCTCGGGCGCCTCATCACAACGCGCGAGCTCGACGCCGCGAAGCTCGGTTTCTCGCCGTACCTAATGCCGCAGATCAGGCGTGTCGTGTTCGTGATGCTCAACCCCAGCACGGCGGACGCATTCAAGCTCGATCCGACGGTCGATAAGTGTCGGCGGTTCGCCGACCGCTGGGGCGCTGATGTGCTCGAGGTGGTCAACATCTTCGCGCTGCGCTCGACGGATCCCAGAGGCCTCGATGCTGGCGGCGACGTCGGCGACGGGCCCGATAATGACGCCGAGATCCTTGCGGCGTGTCGCGGCGCATCGCGCGTGATCGCAGCGTGGGGCAACCATGCGCACCGCCGGGGCCGTGGCGCGTTCGTGCGCTCGATGCTCGCAAATGAGGGCATCCGCCTCGAGCGACTCGGCTCGACGAAGGAAGGCTATCCGCTGCACCCGCTCGCTCGTGGGAAGCTGTTTATCCCGCTCACGCGCGAACCCGAGGCGTGGCCATGATCGGCTCCTGGGTCGAAGCGCCGTGCGACGACCCCTACCGCGGTCGTCGGCAGTGGTCGGCCGCGCGCATTGCCGCCATCACGATGACGCCACGTGGCTCATGGTCGCTCTTGCTGTGCTGGCTTGATGGCACGTTCTCGAGCGAGGACCCGGGCAGTGTCCGCGCAATCAACGCGGAGGAGCGCGCTCGCTACGAGCGCAACCACCGTGCACGCGAGCGGCGTGCTGAGCGCAGGCTGAGGCGCACGCGATGACGATGATCGAGCAAATCCGCCGCTTCATCGACGAGCACCCGCATCGAGTGTTCTCGCCGGACGAGCTCCGAGAGACGCTCGCGATCAACCCCTGGACGCTCCGCAAGGCACTCCGCCGTCTCATGGAGCGTGGACAGATCAAGCGCCACGCATGGGGCCGGTACGGCGCGCTCAACGGGAATCCGAACGAGCTCGCCGAGCTCGAACGCATCATCGTCGATGCCGTCTCGGGCATGGATCACGACGACATGCTCTGCCGCGTCAAGGTTCACTACGCTGACGGGTCGGTATGTTGGCTCGTTGACATCATTGAGCGGGCGAACGAGCTGAGGTCGATGCGGTGAGCGAGCACGATCTCGAAATCGATCGCTGGGTGAGACTGCAATTGCCTCCGCCTCCTCCGAGCGGCAGCTACGTTTATTTCATCCTCTGCACGACGCCGGATCGTCACGTCAAGATCGGCTACGCCAGAAACCTCGCAGCCCGCTTGTCGTCGGCGCAGACCGATTGCCCATACGAACTACAGATCGTCGCATTCATCTGGACGGAGCATCCAGCCTCGCTCGAGTCGACGCTCCATAGTCGGCTGCGCGAGTCCAGGATCCGTGGTGAGTGGTACGCGCTGACGCCAGGGCTAACAGACTTTCTTCTCGTGGTCCGCCGCGAGCTCCACCGGCAATGGAGCTTGATCCTATCCGGCCAGCCGCTCACAAGAGAGCTTCCTGCATGAGCGATCTCGAGCAGCTCATCCGTGCGATCGTTCGGGACGAGCTCGCGAAGCGAGACCCCATGCCGGCCAACGATGCAACCGCTGAGTATCTATCCGTCAGGGAAGCTGCCGAGCTCGCGCGCGTGTCGGTCTATACGATCCGTCGCTGGGTGCGCCGCGGCGAATTGACGAAGCACGAGGCGGGCTCGCGATTGCTCGTCAGGCGCGACGAGCTCGAACGATTTTTAGCCTGCGATGTCGTGACGATCGACAGCAAGCTCAGCATCGAAGAACGCGTGCGGCGGCGTTTCGGTTAGGCTCGCCGGTCATGCCCTCGGTTTTCTGGAAAAACTCCCAGTACTACGCGCGGCTCAAGGGCGAAAAAGTACCCGGCAAGTGGGGCAACGCGCCGACCGGTGAGACCGACAAAGCCAAGGCGCTCGAGTACGCCAAGCTCGCGCAGGCAACTATCGACAAGCGAAACAAGACGCGCACGGCAGGCGCAGCATCGCTGCGTGAATGGATCAAAGCGTGGCTCGTCAAGCGCCAGGAAGCCGGGCACGACTGGAAGAAAGATCGCGGCCGACTCGCAAAGCATGTGCTGCCGGCGCTCGGCGATCTCGCGCTTGTTGACGTCACGACCGCACGCATTGCCGACCTCGTGCACGATCTCCGGTTTAAAAAGAAGCTCGCAAATCGCACCGTGCGGAACATCTACTCGGTGCTGGCCGCTGCGCTCCGCGATGCCGCATTTGCCGGCAGGATCACGACATCGCCGTGCATCCTTGATGAGCGTCAGCTCGGCCCCGTCGTGGACAAGGATCCAGAGTGGCGTGACGGCGCCATCTTCACGCGCGAGGAGGCCGAGCACATGATGGCCGACACGCGCATCCCGCCTGATCGGCGCATCGTATACGCACTCGGCCTGCTCGCAGGCCTCAGGCCTGGCGAAGGAGCCGCGCTGCGCTGGCGGCACTACCTCGAGCGCAAGCCGCTCCGATGCCTTGTGGTCGCCCTCTCTTATTCGACGTCCCGCTCGCAGACGAAGCGCACCAAGACCGAAGCGGTGCGGCATGTGCCCGTGCACCCGGCGCTCGCGAAGCTCCTGGACGCGTGGCAGGCGCATGGCTGGGCGCGGATGATGGGGGTTGCGCCCGGGCCCGACGATTTGCTCGTGCCGCTGCCGCCCGATGTGAAGCGCACGAAGCGAACCGGCGAGCGGTTTCGCGGCTGGGACTACACCGGTAAGAAGTGGCGCGAGCACGACGAGCCGATGCTCGGCTGGCGGCACCGCTCGGTCTACGACACAAAATCGACGTTCATCACCCTGGCCATCGAGGACGGCGCCGATCCGGACATCATCCGAGACCGCGTCACGCATACCAAGCCGCGCCGGGATGCGTTCGACGGCTACGACCGTGGGCCGCACTGGGTGGCCACCTGCCGCGAGGTTGCCAAGCTAAGGCTTGCACCCGCCTTGCACCCGCACCTCGTGTCGTCGTCGGAAAACATTGGCTCCGGAGGAGGGGTTCGAAGGGCCAAGCCTGCGATTTCTGGGAACTTCGAGCTACGCGTCCTCGACGGAGGCGAGCGATCGATCGCGACCTCGTGCGACCTCTCGATAGCAATGCTGGGTGCAAACGCCTTGCACCCGATCGAAGAACAGGTGCAAGAGCAGGAGTTTGCGCTCGATAGGCGCCCCGCGTAACCCTGCCCGCTTTGCGTGCAGCTGTTGCCTGATGGGGCATGCCCAAGTCCAAGCACGCCCGGCTCGGATGGATCCCGGACCGCCCAGACTTTCGCGACAGGCTCTACCGCGCGATCGCCAAGCCGCCGGCCACGATGCCGCCGAAGGTCGATCTCCGCGCCACTTGCTCGGCAGTCGAAGACCAGGGCGATCTCGGCAGCTGCACCGCGAATGCGCTCGTGGGTAACCTCGAATTTCTGTGCCGCAAGCACACGCAGCGGACGCCGCCGAACTACTCGCGGCTGTTCGTCTACTACAACGAGCGGGTGATCGAGGGGACGGTCGGCGAAGACTCGGGCGCAATGCTCCGCGATGGCGTTAAGTCGCTCGTCAAGAAAGGCGCCTGCCTCGAGAGCGCGTGGCCCTACTTCGTGCAGCGGTTCGCACGCAAGCCGCCGAGCGTCGCGTACACCGCAGCGCAGCGGCATCGCGTGACCTCGTATCACCGCATCGTGTCGCTGCTCGAGATGCGACAGTGCTTGGCCGAGGGCTATCCGTTCGTGTTCGGGTTCTCGGTTTACGACAGCTTCGTGTCGGCCGCGGTCGCCAAAAGCGGGATCGTGCCGATGCCGGATCGGCTCGAGACCCAGCTCGGCGGTCACGCCGTGATGGCGGTTGGCTACGACGACGTCGCCAGGACGCTGCTCGTGCGCAACAGCTGGGGCACGAGCTGGGGCATGCGAGGCTACTTCACGATGCCGTACGACTACGTCGCGAGCACCGAGCTCGCGGACGACTTTTGGACCCTGCGCGCTTTCGAAGGCGGCTGAACGCGAAGCCGTCGCATCCGGCGTTGTAGCGATTGCCGCGTGGTGCCGAGCAGCGTGGCTGCGTGCGTGATGTTGCCATCGGCGGCATGGAGCGCCTGCGTGATCGCGTCACGCTGCACCATCGACAGGATGTCGAGCGTCGTAACGCCGGGCTCGTTGAGCTCGAGAACGATCGAGAGCATCACATCAGAACTTGTGGGTGAGCGTCGCGAAGTAGAGCGCGATCGCTGCGCCGACAATGAAGAGCAGCTTGCCGACCTGGGAAAGCTTTTCGTTCTTCGTCGACCCGAAGTAGAGGATCAAGCCGAGCAACGCGACCAACAATGGGAGGATTACGATCTGCATGGGTGCTTCCTTTCATGCGTCGGGTAACGCTTGCTTGCCGAGCGCGAGAATGCCGTCGATGTAGCCGTCCGCCTTGAGCGCAGCCGTCGTACCGGGGCCGGGGATGCCGTCGATCGCGCCGTGGTAGAACTTTCGCGCGGCGAGCTCGGTCTGCACGGTCATCCAGAACGCGATGTCCTCGCGATGCTCGAAATCGAATCGCATCACGCCGCGCTCGTGCAGCATGTCGGGCAGGATGTCGCCCGGATCCCAGCGCCCGCGAGCGGTGGTGTTGTCGCGATGGCCGAAGATGCCGAAGCAGTCGCGACCGCCGTCGACCATCATGCGCGTCAACGGCTGACCGCTGTACTGGTGCGGCATCTGCCACTGAATGCCGAGCGCGCGGCAGCCAGCGAGCGTCACCTCGACCGTGGTCCGCGCTGCAGCTTCGTAGAAGCCGCCGCCCACGAGCTCCTTCGTCTCGTGCCCCACCGAGTACAGATTCGACACGGTCGCGTGGTAGGCCATCACCTGCACGAGGTCGGCGAGACAGACGAGCTCGCCGTTATGGCCGGTGATCAGGTGCGCGCCTGAGTGCTTCGGGTCGTTCTGCCAATACTCCGCGGTCGGCCTGGCGCCGCCGGCGCCGCCGGATGGACCGATGCCGGGAATCAGCTTCTCGGGATCGTCCGCGATGGTCTTGTGGAGCATCCACTGATGCGGCCACACGGCGTGCCCGCTGCCGTCACGACGCGGACGGCAATCGCCGGGCGACAGAAACGCCCACGCCTCCTCGTGACGCCCGATGACCCGCACGCCAGGCACGGGGATCACCTTGCCGTCGACGAGCAGGCCGCTCACAGCGTGCCGGCCTCGGTCTTGTACTGCTTGCCGGGCGCGTGCTTCGCGCGTACCACGTTGAACATGCAGCGCAGCGATGTTGGGTCGGCGACCAGCGGGCTCGCTCGCGGTGCTTGCGGATCCTCGCTGACCGGCTTGAGAGCGCGGGTCACGGCGTCCGCGAACAAACACATCCCGACGTCACTCGCGAAATTCTTGGTCACGTCGAGGATGCGGTCTTGGTCGAGCTTCGCGTCGCCGGTGATCGACTCGATGAGAACATCGTCGACCATGGGGCGCAGCTCCCTGACGGTGCTACCGAGCTGGCCGGCTGCGCAGTCGATCAGCTTGCCCACGTCGTGCTGCGCCTCGCCCTTGAACCATGAGCAACTGCTGAGTGGAGCGAGCAGTAGTACGAGCGCGGAACATCCGAGTAGCAGCAACAGATCATGCCTCGCGAATCCCTTGGGCTCGGTGGTCGCGCGCTCCGCTGGTGGTGCCACGTTGGTGACGTTCGTGACGTTGGCCTCGCCATCGCCTTCGATCGTCACCCCGCTGACCGAGCCGTCAGGCGCATGCGCGATCTTGATCCGCATGCGCGTGTACGCGTAAAACATTGATGACAGCGTGACCGATGCAAGGCCGACGATCTGTGCTGCCTTCGAGCCGGGAACGAGAATGCCGCCGCTAGCGATCGCGCCGATACCGGCGACGAGCAGGGCGAGCAGGAACTCGGACGTTTTGTAACCTGGCTTCATGGTGTCCTTTCAGCTGCCGCGTTCACTGGCGGCAGCGATGATGCGGTCAAGCAGCGCAACGGCCGTGTCGTATTCGCCTGCGTCGCTGACGATGTGCGCGTAGAGCGCGTGGCGCGCTTTCCTGAGATTGTCGAGATCGTCTTGCGTGAGCAGCGGCATCCACACGCGGCGCGGCTTGCTGGTGATCGCGGTGCGCACGCGCGAGCGAATGACCTGGATCGTATCCTCGTCGGTCTTGTCGGGCGGGATGACGCCGAAGCCGGTTAGGTCAACGACTGGCAGGCCGAGCCGGCGTGCCGTGCGCGCGTCATAATCGCGCATATGCGGCGAGATCACGCCGCCGATCAACAAGCACACGTCCGCGCGCTCGAGTGCGGTCATCGAATCGATCAGCCGACGCCCGGCCATGAGCGAGTTCTCATGGACGAGCGCGTAGACGTACCAAGGCGCGAGCACGACCCAGCTCGTGGTGTCGATGAAGAACTTGATCCACTCGCTCGCGTTGGCGAGGTTGTCGTGCCAGGCCTCAGGGCTATCGTCCCGCTCGCCGATCGGATGGCTGATGAAAACTACGGTCCCCATGTCAGCACCTACTCGCGATGAGACCAACGAGCGCAACAAGCACGCCGCCCGAGAACACGCCGCCCACAACCTTGACCCAAACCTGAGACCAGAATTTCTGCCGGCGCTCCTCGAGCGTCAGCACACGATCGGCCATGCTCTCGCGGGTCGTCGACTGAACGATCGCCCGCGTCTCGGTCACCGCGAGATGGCGATGCCGGTCGTCGATGATGATGCCGAGCTGGCCTGAGATCGTGGCGAGCTTGTTGGTCTGCTCGTCCTGCTTCTCGTCGAGCCGCTCGATGACCTTGCCGAATTCATCCGTTCGCGCGTGGATGACTGCGACTTGCGTCGTGAGCTCGCCGAGCTCCTGTGCGTGCTCCTGCAGGTCATGCTTGAGCGTGCGGATGGCACGGTAGAGCGCCGGATCCGTGGTCGGTGGCGTGTGATCGTCCTCCCAGCTCTCATGCGTCCGCGTGCCACCGCTGGGCGTCTTGGGGAGATAGCGATCGCGATCGCCAACGCGCGCGGAACCTTTCTCGGTGACCACGCGCGGGATCGGCAGCCCCCTAGGGCTGGTCTGCCGCGAGTGCTTCGGATCGTCCGCCATGCCCCTACCACGCTACGGACGCACTAAGTGCGCGGACAGGGTTACCGATGCCGCAACGCGCCTGCGATAGATAGCCCATATGTTTGGCATTTACATTCATACTCTGACACCTCGTTATGGTGTGTAGATTTCCTGTTACGCGGATATCAGCGGGGTATCCTGCATAGTTAGCTGATTGCTGCTTTCCTGGTACGGACTACCATTTATGTGTGCTGAGAATTGCTGTCATCGCGCTGCTACTGACCTCTGGCTGTACGCACGTCAACCGGGCAACCTTGCTCGCCAGCAGCGCGAGCCTCGCGTGCGACTGGGCCCAGACCCGCTCTCGAGCTGAGGTTGGCTGGCGCGGCACCTTCGAAAACAACCCCATGCTCGGGGCTAAGCCATCCGTGGAGCGAGTCGACTTCTACTTCGCCACGGCCATCGCCGCAAACGTTGGCATCTGGATCTTGATGCCCGATCGATTCAAGTCAGTCATCCCGTTGGGCGTCACGACTGTTCAAACCAAAACGATCATCGGCAATCTGCCACAGACCGGAATATGCTTTCGCTAGACGTGCGCATAGCGCAGGATGTCGATTTCCGAATTGTAGATGAACATCTGATCTGTGCCCGAATCGCGCGTGAATAGCATGATGTATTGCCAGCCGCTCTCGACTTCGTGGCTGAGGCCCGTCGCCTCGTCCATCTCGACGCCGCCCACTCCGTCGGCGATGACCGTCGCAATCACGTCGTAGCCGATGCCGAGGATCTCCTTGCGCGCGAGCGTCACCTTTAGGAAAGTGGCAGCACCAGTATCCCACCAGGCGCGCACGCCTTGGATCTCGGAACCGATCGGCAGCGAGAGCGTGATCTGCCACGTCGGGTACGTGTCGCTGATCTCTACTTCGAACATCCCGCTCGCGTTGCCGTTGATCTGACCGGTCAAGCTGTCCGGGAACTCGTCGTAACGGATGTTCGGAATCAGCGGGACGATGATCGTCTCGGGGATCGCGTTGGCCCACGCGAGCCACTTGTAGATCAGGTTGAACAGCCAGTTGAGGGTTTGAGCGCCAGGCTTCTCACGGGGCTCGAAGCCTTCGGCCTGCTTGCCGGACAGCGGTTCGATCTTCGTGTCCGACTCGGCCCACGGCTGCGCGCCAGCTGGGTAGCTGTCATCGGTCGCCCATACCGGCAGATCATCAGGCTTCGTCGGCATCGTGGCGATGATGTGCGACGCCCCAAACGCTGGGACAGGATTAGCTGATCACGGCTGCAAGATAGCCGCCGACATCCTCGCCCTCGCTGGCATCAGCAAGCCCGGCGCCCTCCGTGACCGAGCCTGGATCGGAGGCGTCGTCGAGCGTAAATGCCGAGTCGTGAGCGTCGAATTCGTCATCGAGCTGGACATCGAACTCCAGGATCGAGCGGATGCCGTCGCCGGTCGCGACGCGCAAGAAGTCCACGGCCAGGACGGTAGCGAGCTCCCACGTCAGATCGATCCCGTTGACCCGAAGGCTATACCCGGCCGTGCCGAGATTGCTTACTACGAGCGATAGCGTGCCCTCTGCGATGACTTCGTCGCGGTTGGCGTAGTCTGTGAGCACGAGCCGCGCAATGCGTAGGATCTGATCGCCCATGCCGCTCGACCGGTTGGTGCGGATGCGCGCACGAATGAACGAGCGGAGCGTGTCCTCGTCGAGGTCGAGGATCAGTCGCTGGCCAACCAGCTTGGCCAGGAGCTCGAGGGTCACGCCGGTGGCATCCTCGATGGTGCGCTTGGTGATCAGATCGACGAACGCCTGCTCGAGGGCCTGCATGGGCGCGCAGTACGCACGCACGAGCGCGATCATGCGCGGCTTGCGGAACTGCAGCGCGAGCCGCTCGACCGCCTCGTCGGCATGAGCGCGCGCCATGCCGGTGACCTCGGTGGCCGGCTCGGGCGACTCGGGGAGGAGTGGTGGGAGCTCCCAGACATACTCAGGCATTGGTCAGATTGCCATCCTCGTCGATCGGGTCGACGGCGAACTTGATGAACCGTCCGAGCCATCCGCCATCACGGAACACGTGGAGCTCGACGCCGTCGTCGATGTCTTCGACGTACGAGCTCGCGACGTGCTTGCCGCGGAACTGGCCCTTGCGAAACACCGTTTCCTCGACGCCGTTCTCATCGGCATCGAGCTCGGCCTGCGAGCCATAGAAGCGCACGGCCACCTCGATGTAGCCGAGGCCAGGCGCGTCATCCGTGATGCGCAGGACGATCGGCGTTCGCTCAGCCGCGCGGCGCGAAGCAGGAAAGCCGCCCGGCTGCCCTGGTGCAACGCCTGGGGTCGGCGAGACGATCTCGATCTCGGGCGCCGTCGCGTTCTTGGCCTCTACGACGATGTCTTCGCGGAACATGATCTCCTGACACGTGCCGGAGATCCGAACAGCAACCCAACCACGATCGGTGACTTCGGTCGGATCGGCGATGTAATCGAGATAGCCGTCATCGACGCACGAGAACGTGCCCGCGGGCGCGCCGAGCGCAGCACCGTTGATGCTGACCTCTTTGGTCGCCGCGGCGATGTCGGCCGCACCGAGCGGATTGCCATCAGCATCGATGAAGCGGAGCGAGCCGATCACAAGCAGGTCGGGATCGGTCTCGCCTGCGATGATGCCGCCAAGCTGCGCGGCAACGTCCTCGCGAAGCGTGAACTCCTGACACACGCCGGCGATCTTGATTTCGATCCAGGGCCCGACGAGCGCGTCGGCTGCGGTCGCCAGGTAGTAGTAGTAACCGCTCCCCGTCTCGACGATGGTCCCGAGGGCAGCCCCGAACGCACCGCCGGCCACCTTGATCTCGAGCTCGCCCGCCCCCGAGAAGTCCTCGCCGAGCACGGGATTGCCATCACCATCGACCGCGTGCAGCGGTCCGACGTGGCGAGCATCTGGATCTGTTTCACCGAGCAGCATTACGCGCCACCGGAGCTAGTCGCGCACATCCAGTGGTAGACCGTCGACGCGGCCGCTACGGTGCACGTGATCGCGGTCGCCGAGATCGTGCAGGTCGGATTCGCTCCGCCGCCCTCAACGAACACGGTGCACGTCGGCGCGACCGTGTACGTGCGCGAGAACGTCCATGTGCACGCGGTAGCCCCGGTGCCCGTCGTCGAGTGAAACGCGGCATCGGTGCCGGTGACAGTCGCAGCACCCGAGCCATCGCAGCCGGCGCTCTTGGATGGCGCAGTGCCGTTGTAGAGCATGTGGCCGAACACGGTGGTCAGATCGGCATTGGCGTTGCCGAGCGTCGTGTTGCCGTTGACGAGGAAATCGCCTGCGTCCGTTATGGCGCCGCCAGCGGCGATGGTTAGCCGATCGTTCCCGCCGCCTGCGCCGACCGTCGTGTTGTACTCGAACAGCACAAGGCTCGTGCCTGACGGGTACCAGGTCCAACTCTTGCTCGATGTCCCAACTACCAGACCGGCGCTGTTGCTCGCGACAACCGATCGTAGACTGGCGCCGTCAACCTGTCCAGAAACCACGTTGCCAGTGCTGGCGGTGACCGTGAATTTGTTGGTTGCGACTGTCAGGTCGCCGACGAAATTCGCCGCACCTGTACTGAGCAGGCGAAGCACCTCCGCAAGGTTTCCCCCGTTCGCACGCGTGCCCAAGACGAGATCGAACGAATAGTTGTTATCCGTCGAATTCGTTTTCATCATCTTGATGCCAGCGGCACCCGCGTAGTTTCCGCTGTTGGTGTATTTGCCGAGGAACAGGATCCCGCCGCCGACACCGGTCGTTTGTGCAGTGGTGTCCCAAACGGCGATGTTGGAGTTCGTCGTGGAATCGAGCCCGGGAAATGTGCTGCCGGTCGTCTCGTAGGCGTCGAAGCCGCCGTTGCTGGTGTGACGATCGGTGGTCGCGTCGCCGAGCGTTACGGCGCCCGTCGTCGAGGCCGCGCCCTGCACATTCAGGAGCACGCCTGGATCCGACGTCGACGAGCCGATGTTGAGATTGCCGTTCGAGAACAGCGTCGCGTCCGTCACTCCGGTGCGCGCGAACACCAGGTTGACGCCGGTGTTGCGCCAGACGTAGCCCTTGCCGGCTCGAGCGGAATCCGAGTAACTCGCGTTGCCGTATCCAAACGAAATCTCCGCTGTGCCGGAGTTGTTGGTGGCGTAGAAATCGCTGGGCCCGGATGAGTTCGTGTTCTCGATGTACATCGTGCCGGCTGAACTCGAGTTGCTGAGCGCGCCGATCGCCGTGCCCGACGGTGACGTGATCGTCAGCGTCTTGCCTGAGTTGTCCCACTTGAAGGCCGTGTTGTCCTGAGAGACCACGCCGCTCGTGCCGGCGAACAGCACCGAGCCCGACGTCATCGGCGTAAGTGCCAGCGTGCCAGCGATCGTCGTGTTGCCGCTCGCCTCGGTAACCGTCAGTTTGTTGCTGTTGATGGCAAACGTGGTGCCGTCGTCGGTAAGGAGCGATCCCGCGATCGCGTTTGCGCCGCTGTACTTCGCGATCACATTAGCTGAGCTCGCTGCAATCGCCGCCGTGCACGTGCCCGTGCCGGTCGCTCCGAGCGCGGACAGGAATGAGCCTGCCGAGCACGACGCGCCGGCGATGTTGACGTCTAGCGTAGCCGCGCCGCTCGTCGCGCCGCCACTGAGCCCGGTACCGGCGACCACCGACGTGATGTCGCCGACCGTCGAACACGTGCCCGTGCCTGTAGAGCTGATCGCCGTGACGGCCTCGCTGGATGCGCAGCTCGCGCCCGCGATGCTGACCGTGAACGTCCGATCCATGGACAAATCGCCGCCGCCCGATAGTCCGGTGCCGGCCGTGAGCGTGCGTGTCGTCGGGACCTTGCCGGATAGATCGGATGTCAGACCCGTGACGCTCGATTCCGGGATCGCGCCAAAGCCAAGCGTGGTGCCACTCCTGCGAAGCACATCGCCGTCGGATGATGCGGCGATGTCGCCTGGATCGCCGGTGCTGTTCGCCGAGCGACCGATCACGCTGAGCGCCGCAGAGTCACGGAGCTTGGCGTTCGTGATGCTGTTGTTCGGGACCGCGGTCGGCCCGGTGATCACCGTGCCCCCACCCCACGCAACAATCGTCATCGCGATCAGTGCTGCGCCGGCCGCGATCGCGAGTGTCCTCGAAGTTGAGTTACGCATGCTGCCTCCCTACGGCGTGCCGTCGGTGGTGTTCACGGTGATCCGGCTCGTGTCGTAGATAGCGAGCTGACGCGGACTGATGTCGACCGTGTCGCTCGTGCCCGGAGCTGGCGCCGTGCCGATCTTGACGCTGGTGACGTCGAGCACGCCCGCGACCGTGAACGCCTGCGCGCCGATCGCTGAGGCCACGGCATCCTTGCCGGTCTTTTGCGCGTCGCCCCACGCAACGATGGCCGCCTTCACCGCATCGTCGCCCTGATACTCCGTCGGGTCTTCGATGAGATCGACGATGATGTAGATGTCGATATCCTCTTGGCGCGAGAACGACACCGGCTGCGCGTTGCCCTCGGCGTCCGTTGCGAATCCGTCCTCGGTGCCGATGGTCGTGATACCGAGCGGGACGTTCGCCCACAGGCAATCCCAGATGTCTTGATCGTCACCGCCCTGGACAAGACACTCCGTCGAATGCGGCGGCAGTCCGGTGCTCTCGTCCGTCTCGTCAGTGTTGTTGTAGAACACGTGCGCATTGGTCACGCCGGATAGCTCGAGAAGCGCCGCGCGCACCGCGTCCGGCGTGCCCGTGCCTGGCGTGGCGAGCTCGGCTTCGACGAGGAGGCGAAACGATTCGTCGGTCTGCTTGTCGCGGCCGAGGTCAGCATCGAGCAGGTTCACCGCAGTGTTGAGCCCGCCGATTGGCGTCTCGATCTCGGTGAGGTCGCCGGCGATCGCGACGATCTTGCCGATCTCGATGGACGTCATGATGACGTCGACGGCAGCCTGGCCTTCGCCGAGGTACTTCCAATGCGCCGTGTTGTCGACGATGTCGGGATCCGTCGTGGTCGGCCCGCCGGACGAATCGCTGACGCCCGCGGTGATGCACACGTAGCAGCGATCGCTGTTCGTGACCCGATCATCCACCTCGTAGGCGGTATCGGGCAGCCAGTCATCGAGCTGGCTGAGCGTGGCATCGCTCGCCGTCTCGAAGCGTTGGCCGGTGCTGGCCGTCGAGATGGTGGTCCCGGACGGGATCACCTGACCATCGTCACCGCACAGTGTCTCGGTGACCTTGGATGACTGCTCCTCGAGCTCGAGGGCGCCGGTGAGCGCGCCAGTCGCGCGCAGCTGATCGCCGCTCGCCTTGTCGCGATCGATCGACGAGAACGAGATCTCCCCAATCTCCCACAGCAGATCGAGCCGCTCCGAGAGGACGCCGATCAGGTGGCCGTCGAACGTGTCATCGCCGAGCGGCTGACTCGCGCCCAGCGCGCCGCGAACCTCGGACTCGAACTCCGCCCGGATCTCGGACATCGTGGGCCGTACGAAGCCCTCCGGCAAAAGACCGAACTCAGCCATTGCCTCCCCCGATCACGAACTGGATGAAGTCGGGCGGCGTGTCACCGAACAGTGTCCGCACGGTGAGGTTGATCTCGAGCCGCCGGATCGCCGACGTGAAAATGAGCGAGAGCGAGCTGATGCCGGTCACTGCGGGCACCGCGAGCACGACCTCGGCTACGCGCTTGCGCACGAGCTGCTCGTTGAACTTCTCGCCGAGGATCTCCTGGTACCAGGGCATCCCCTTGTCCAGGTTCAGAAACCACTCTTCCTTGAACAGACGGAGCGCGATGACGATGAGCTGCGCGACGCCATCGATCCCGGAGATCCCCTCGCTGCCGTTCGGACCGACGTAGATGTCACCGCTCGCATCGAGGCGGCGATCCAGGCGGTCCGTCGAGAGCAGCGCCATTAGCTGCCACGGTAAGAGCCGGCCTCAAACTGTGGACAGGGAATTACAGCACGCGACCCTTTTGAGCCAGATACGTCGCTGCGGCGCCGGTGAAGGCGGCTACTGCAGCCGTCCAGGTCGTGGTCATCGCGGTCACCAGCGCAGGCGTCGCCGCGTTCGAGGGGTCGGCAACGGGCTTGATCGCCACCGCATAAATCTGGATCGCGTTAAACGCGACCGTCATCGCATTGATGAGCGCATCCTCGGCCGTCCGGTAGCTCTCAGCGCGGAGCATCTTCTCGGTGCCCACCGGCCCGCCCACCCGGGTCTCGCCATGCGTCACAATCGCGTCCGTGGGCGCCGTGGTCGGCACATGCGCGAAGTCGTGCAGGCCCGGCTCGAACACGCAATCGCTGATGTGATGCTTGCGAGCGTCGCCCGGGTCGATGAGCCCGCCGATCAGCTTCCAACGCGCGATCGACGAGCTCGCGAAGATCACCATTCCGGTATCGCCCTTCACGACCGGAACCGTGATGCGTCCGGTCGCGCCGCCGATATGGCGCACCGGCACATCCTGCAGCTCGGCAACCGCCTCGACGGTGACCGTATCGTCCTCGGCGAGGTGAGACTCCTTGAGCAGGAGCTGGATCGATGCGCTCTGCTTCACGGCGTCGTACGAGACCACCCGGCCGGGCAGCATGACGCGCGCGCTGGCGAGCGCCGTCTCGACGGCCAGCGTGAAGATATCCTCGAGCCCGGGATCGCGTGGCTCATCGCTCATAGCGGCCTCGCTGAGACGTCGGTGTTGAAGTCTTGCCCGTGCGTGTCGCCGGAGTGCTTCACGTCGAGCACCTTGAGATCGACATTGAAGAACTCCGAGTCCAGGTGCACGCGTCGTCCTGGGGCGATCTCGGAGTACAGCTGCGACTGAAACTTGATCTCGGGGCCCCGATACCGTTTGTTCTTCGTCGGCTTCTTGGCCGGCGGTTTCTCGGGCGTTGTCAGCTTGGGCGAATCGATGAGCCCGGTCTGCCGATTGACGAGGATGACGTCGCCGGGCGCGAACGTCTCGTTCTTGATCACCAGGAGCTTGCCGTTTTGCACCGACCATCGATAGCCGTACGGCGCGAGCAGGCTGGTCAGCACGTCACGCGTTGGCCCGCTCGCCGAGATGCCCACCGCGAGCGCTTGCTTGAACTCGGTGGTTTGCTCGGTCTCGGGCGGCAGCTTGAGCCCCATCGATTTGGCTGCGTCCTCGAGCACGCGCTTGACCGTGATCGGCGCCTTGTAGCTGCGATTCATGCGCGCGTGCGCGTAGGCGCGGAGTCCATCCTTGACGATGAGCGTGGTGATGATCTCGGTGCCATCCCGCTCGGAAAAGAACTCGTGCAGGTCGCCGGTAAACAGGAGCTTCGCAACGCCGTCGTAGCCGGCAGCGAGCTGGATGCCGACCGGCAGTCGTTCGAAGTCATCGCGCGAATGTTCGGACAGGTTCGAGATCTTGATCTTGCACTTGTTGGGCGTCGAGCTGAGGTTCTTCTCGACCTCGAACTGGATCCGGTTGCCCTTGCCCTTGTCGTAGAAGATCTCGAACGCCGTTCCCGTGCGCTCGAAGAATTGCGGGTTGGACCCGACGAAGCCGCTCGGCTGCAAGAACGCGGTGACCTGGACGATGCGATCGAACAGCACCGCCATGGCTACCTCGTCAGCACCAAGAGATCATTCTGCGGGATGTAGCGGACCACAACACGCGTGCCGAGATCGTCGAAGCCCGCCTCCTTGCCCTTGCCGGTGGTGTCGCAGACCACGAACACGCCTTGACGGAACAGGCGATGGTTGCGCCGCCGGCCGAGGTACGTGCCGAGCACGATCTTGACGCTGCTGATGATGAGCTCGAGATTCTGCTCGCGCACCGCGAAGTACCACGCGCCCGCCGCCTTGCCGGTTTCCGGATCGAAGTTGTCGCGCGAGTTCCAGTGCACATCGAAGATGTACGCGAAATCGCCGATCGCCGTGCCGAACCGGTAGTGCGCGACCGAGGGGCGAAACGGCAGCTCGATGATCACGGCTTGGGCCCCGGCGCTCGCGCCACGGTTACGCCCTTCCAGCGATCCTCACCCTTGGGCGGCTTTTTCACGATGACGTTGCTCTCATCGTCGACCCAGGATGACGATCGGTAGTCCCAATGCACGCGCCTGCCCTGGATGCTCGTCGACGTGATGTGCGACGTGTACGGGTAGTAATCCTGCTTGTTGTGGCCGGTGACGTAGCCATCGCTCGTCTCGGTCTCGAACGGCTCGAGCCCGTAGTGATCCATCTTGCCCTCGGGACCAAAGCCAGCTTTCTCCCAGAGGTCCCATCCGTTCGACTTAACGACGTCGCCCGTCTCGGTGGTCTGCAGGCCCGAGGAGTTGATGCCGCCTTTCTTGAGCGAGGTAGCGAGCCGCTGCTTGTGCGTCGTGGTCGAAATCAATCGATCGCCTGCCCGAATTTTGAGCGCGCGTAGCTGCGGATCGGCCGGACGACTGGTGACGAACGTGACGCCCATATCCTTGAGCTGGCCGAGCAGCGCGCCGAAGTTGCGAAGCCCGGACGCGCCAGGCACAGCGACGCGGATCGTGGTGCGGTTGTTCTGTCGGATCTCGATCTGGCGAAACGTCGCCGTGAACTTGAACGCCTTGAGCGTGGTCTTGTCGCGCGTCGGCGTGAGCGACGTCAGCACCATATCGTCGAACTTGCCGAACGAGCACTCCACGGTGATCGAGCGCCGATCGCCATGGAGCTGCACGAAGCGGTCGAACGCGTCACGCGATGGCAGCGTGGAGCCCGACAGGCTCGTGCGCGTGATGTCGTTCGCGATCGCACCGATCGGCGTGTCGCTGACCACGCCCTCAAGCTCGAGTACGGGGCGCTTCGCGATAATGTGGTCCGCAACCGGCGCGCCGTTCTCGATCGGAAACTCGGTCACCTCGCTCTCGTAGGTGAGCCGCTCGTCGGTCACGCAGTCGATCGGGTATCCGTCGATCGTGGTCATCGCCGTCCGCCTCGAGCGGCCGCGTACGCGTCCGACATCGTCTGCCGCAGCTTCTGATCCATCATTTCCGCGGCAGCTCGCGGGTCGCTGACGCCATTGACATTGATCGTCGGCGTGAGGTTGAGCGTCGTGTTTGTCGTGGCGCCCGCAGCTGCCGCAGCCGGAGCCGGGATCGTTGGAATCGTCGGAGCTGCGCCGACAATTGCCGGAGCTGCGAGGCCGACGCCGCCGCCAACGAAGCCGGCAATCGTCCCGGCCTTGCCGACCAGCCAACCGATCTTGCCCTCGACCCAACTGAGCTTGTCGCGGATCCAGTTGTAGACCGCGTCGAACGCGGCCTTGACCGCATCCCACGCAGCAATAAACGGCGCGGCGATCGTCTCACCGAGATCCACGATCGCACCGCCGAGCGCTACGAGCTGATCGTCGATCCAGCCGAGCGCATCCGCGGCAGCGTTCTTCACCGCCACGAACGCCGGGCCAAGCGCCTTTACGATTTTCACCAGCGCAATGACAGCAATCACGATCATGGTGATCGGCGAGCTCATCGCGAGAAACACGCCGAGGATCACTCCCAGCCCGGCTGCGAGCTCGGGGTTCTCAGCGAGAAACTTGATCGCCTCGACGATCTGTTCAAGCGCTGTCACGAGGACCCCGCCGATCGTGCCGGCAAACTGAGCAACCTTGGCGCTGTTTTTGTCGAGCCATTGGTTAACCTGCTCGAGATAGCCGACGAGCTTGACGAACAGCGGCGCCATCACGCGCCCGAGCGTTTGCTGCGCGGTGTCGACGAGCGTCGAGAACTTGCCGGAGGCAGTCTGGCCCTGCGCGGCAGCGAGCTGCGTGAGCTGCTTCTGCGTGAGCGCGCGCTTGAGCGTTTGAGCTCGATCCTTGGCGCTCAACTGATTGAACCGCGCGCGCCCCTCCTCGCCCTTGAAGCCGAGCGAGCCGAGCAGCTTGCCCGTGAACACGTCCGTGGAGTGGAACGAGCCGCGCAACGCTTGATCGATGTCGCGCGCCGCGGCCGACCACTCGACGCCGAGCGCCTTCGCTCCGACCACGCTATTGACCGTGAGATCCTCGAGATCCTGCATGCTGAGCTTCGCATCGAGGATCGGCTGCGTGAGCATGCCGAGCATCTGCGCGTACTCAGCTGTCGTGCCCGGCAGCTTGGCCGCCCGCTCGCGCAGGTGGTCGAGCAGCGTGCCAGCCTTGCCGAGGTTGTCGTTGAGATCGGTCTTCGTCGCCAGCGCCATCATTCCGGCGATCTGGTTCTTGGTGTCCTCCATGTTCGCGTTGAACTTGAGGCCCGTCTCGACGAGCTTGCCGAAGCCGTACCCTGCGGTCAGCCGTGCGAGCGTCCCGGTGAGCGAGCCACCCCACGACTGCGCTTTCTGCATGAGACCGCCGAGCGACTTGCCCATGCCACCGATCGCTTTGTTCGCGCGATCCCACGAGACCTTGTCGATCTTGATCCCGAGCAGGCCGAACAGATCAGCTACCTGCATGGCTACTCCTCCTCGCTGTCCTGCTCACGCGCGACGAGCTCGGCCTCGTCGACCGCGTCGAGGTAGAGGTGCCAGAGGTCAACATCGTCCAAGCTCATCTGTTCGATCTCGAGGTGGCTGCCGACGCCGGCCTGCACGAGGCGGAATGGACTGAGCGGCCGGAGGTGCTCCGGCTGCAGGCCCGTCAGCTCGATCCGTTTGGGGTCGCGCCGCCGGTTAGGACGGCTTCGGAAAAATAACGTTCGTAGGTTGTCCTCCCCGCAAAGAAGACAGTCGGAAGGTACGCGGCGGGATGCTCATCGAACACGAGCTCTCGATCCTTGGCTTTCGAGAGATCCTTGAGCTCGCGCTCGCCGCTGATCGGGTCGACGAATACGACCGTGGTCGTTGAGAGCAGCTTCGGTGCGAGCTTCGAGAGCTTGCCATCTCCGAGGTGCATCGAGACCGCCGATAGCACGGGCGCGAGCCGGCTCACGTCGAGCTGGCCGAGGCTGAGTGACTTGAGATCGACGCCTGCGAACGCGCTCGACATCTGCGCGATCATCAGCGCCAGGAACTGCCCGACGTCGGGAAGCATCGGCTCCGCCCTCTCGAACGGCAGCGGGGTCGAGGTGACCTCGAGCCCGTCGATCTTCGTGGTTTTTGGCTCCTTCGCCATGGCTTAGAAGTCGCCTGCGTCCCCGACGCGGAGCTCGGCCTCGGTCAGGCCGAAGACCCAGCTCCGACCCTTCACCTCTTTGCCGAATTCGATCTCGGCCGTCGTCTTGATGTACGCCTGCGGCGACTTGATCAAGGTTGTGCCGTTGAGATCCTCGAACGTGAACGCGCCGACCGGTAGATAGTTCCGCTTCGCGCTACCGAACAGGCGCGTGAGCAATAGGTTCGCAGGTGCGCCCTGCGAGAGATGGAGCGTGACCATGGCGAGCTCGCTTGCGTTGAGCACGATGGTGACCGTGCCGTCTGCGCCCTCGTGCTCGGTCACGCGATCGCCGGAGTACTTCGCGTTGATGAACGTGTCGTCCATGAAGCCGCCAGCGAACTGCACGACAAATGGACGCGTGCCGCCGATTAGCCCCTTCCAGGAGCCGGTCATTTTCTTGGGATTGTACTTTTGCAGCGCCATCGTCGGCTCCTCTCTAGAACGTCACGGTGAGATTGATAGGCACCGTGTTGACAGCGCCCTGCAGCCGGAATGAGACGGTCCCGTCAGGGATCGTGCGCAGCGCGCGAGCGCCAGGATCGATATCCTTGACGCGCGGGAAGAACACCGTTGGCTCCGGGTCGTCCTCGTCCCCCGGCATACCGAGCGCGATGATCTTGTGCGCTTCAGACTTCGCGCGATCGACAGCGCCCTCGACGGCACCCTTGATGACGCCCTGGATGTCTTCGTCGGTGTACGCCACCTTGTTGAGCGCGAGCCGCGCGGCGAGTACCGACTTTTGGATGTCGTCGACGACGAAGTCGAGCGACACCGTGTTGTCGAAAAACCCGTAATCGGTGTTCGCGATGGCGCCGTTCCAAGTGAAGCTCCGACCGGCCTCGGCCTTGTAATAGGAGCACTTCTTGCCGTCCATGTTGTTCATCTGCGTTGCAGTGAACGAGTCTGCGGTCACGCCGGTGATCGGCTTGTACGCGGCATCCCATGTACCGACAGCGAGCGGCGAGATGCGCCCCTCCCAGCCGGCGGCCATCATCTCGTTCGGCTTGCGGTGATACGCGTAGAGCGTCCGCTTGTAGCCGAGCGCGTCGAGCTGCGATGCGATGTCGTCGCCGCCGGGCGCGCTATTCTCGATCTCGCTGTCGACGAGATCGACGATGTACGCCTTGAACCCGGCCGACTCGATGAAGTCCGCCGCCTCGAGCACCGTCGCCGAGCTGTTGAAGTTGGTCTCGAGGTAGTACCAATCCGGGTCGTACAGCATGACGTCGGCGAGGTCATCGGCGATGCCCGGATCGTCGTGGTTCTGAACGATCGACAGCATGAGCGTGTCGAATACCTGCAGCGAGAACCAATCGCCGGGCGCATTGCCGAGGAAGCGCAGCGTGTCGGGGCCCGACGCGTCGACCACCGCGCTCGCGGTGTAGTTGCGATCCTCGACCGCCTGCGCCTGCGTCACGAGCGCCGCTACGATATCGTCCTCGTCGTCGCCCTCAAGCGCGGTGTACGAGAGCAACGTGTCCGAGAAGCCCTCGCCCTTGACGTTGATCTTGTACGTGAAGCCCTCGACGACATCGAGCACGCCGAGCTCGTAGCGCTGCGTCGGGATCCGCGTGCCGCGGATCATCTTGACCTGTACCGGATGCGGCGACTGACCGAGGATGCGCGCGAGCGCGCGGCCCTCCGGAGAATCCGTCGCAAAGCCGTCCGCGACCGCGTCGGACACTTTCGCGTACGCGCGCGACAGCTCCGGAAAGACCGTCTTGTACGTGAGGATCGCAGTCAGGCCGAAGCCCTGTTTCGCGATCCCTGCGTTGTTCACGCTGACGGTTACCGGTACATGCTGGTCGATGGACATGCGTATCTCCTTCAGGAATCGGGCGGCGGATCCGGAACCCAGAGCTCGCCGACCTCACCGATCGACTCCTCGTTGATCCGGATCTGGATGTGCGCGACCTCGGGCAACCGCGCCTCCACTTCGGAAGCGAGATGGATATTCACTGCCGTCGTGGCTTGCGGCTCGAGAATGCCGCCACGTCGGCCTGGCACGGTCTGCACCGCCTCGGTGTCCGCGATGCCGACGCCCGCCAGGTCGAGATCGTAGGTGGACAGTGGCAGACCAGCGATCGCGTCAACAAGGATCTTCGCGGCATCGCTACCCGAGCCATCAACGCCGAAGCAGCGGAGATGGATCCTCGCCGTGCGTTGACCCCGTGCGCGTACACGGATCTCCGCGCCCTCCTCGGGATCCGGCGCCGCATCCTTGACGAGCCAATCATGACCGAACTGATCGATCTCATTGATCAGCACCGTGATGTAGGGCCGTTCGGGGCGAGGGGCGCCCTCCTCGGGCAAGCTCCAGATCACCTGGCCGGCCGCGAGCCCCGTCGCGGCGACGAGCCACGCGTGGATTGCGTTCTCGATGGTGATCCAGGCAATCGCTGCCACGCAAGCACGCTAAGGACACCGCGGCTACCGCGGACAGGATTACGTCCGCTACCAGCCAATCGATGCGAACGCGCGCCCGCCGCACTCATGGATCTCGGGCGCCACCCCGCGCCGCTCGCCGAGGATCTTGGCAAGGCTTAGCTCCGCCGGACGGTGCACGTCATCGAGCACGATCGGCGCGTTGCCGAACAGCTCGAGATGCTTGAGCACGCCTGCGCGCCCGTAGCCGCCCGGCGGGCCATCGATGAGCACCGCCGCGATCTCGCCCGGTGGCGGCAGCCGGCGCGCGACCAGGCCCGCGTCGTACCAACCACCGCGGAGCGGCGCATGCACGTACGTCGTGCCGCGTACCAGGCCGACGAACTTGCGGTCGTGCTCGACCGAGATCAGCGGCATGCCATGCGGCAGCGCGGCGAGCAGGTTTGCAGTGCCATGACCGCTACCCAGCTCGACGAACGTCCCGGCTCGACCCGCGAGGCGCGGCGCCAGAAAGTCCCAGATCTCGCGCGGCGCCATCGAGTTTCTGTTCGGCCGCACGCACGTCGGTTTGGCAACGCGCTCGACGAAGCCATCCATTCCCGCCTCGAGTGGCTCCCAAGGCGCCTGCTCGACAAGCATCCGGGTTTCGACCTGCTCGTTGCGAGCACCCGTCCGCTGCCGATAGATCGAGGTTCCGACCGGCAGCGGCATCGGCACAAGCCAGGCATCCGGCCGCGCGATCGCGTAGCACGGCATGCCTGCGCGCTTCATCGCGATCGCCATGCACACGTCGACGCAGTGCGACCACGACACGTCACGCGCGAGCCGGAAGTCGATATCGCCGCGGCGAAACGCCATCGTGCCGGTGCCGGGGATGTGCACGCGTGACGTCGCGAGCAGGTGTCCTCGAGCGCGCGCCACCCATCGCGAATCCGCGTAGGTGACGAAGTGGTCCATCATGATCGAGCCGTGCACGCACACCGCCGAGCGTGGATGCGCGGCAAGCTCGGCGACCATGCGCGCGGCGTAGTTCGACGGATACACGATGTCGTCGTCGCAGATCAGCGCGATGTCGTCGTCGCGCCACTCGGGCGCCGCCTTGAACTGGTCGCGGTCCCACCACCAGAGCTTGGCCTCGGCGCCGCGCCAGCCGGCCTCCTTGCTGAGCACCGCGTGAAGCACCTTGGGATGGCGCAGGCATGTCGGGATCTCCTCGTGCCCGTTCAGGTACACGCAGATCGCATCGACTTGCGGTGCGAGCGAGTCGATGACGCGCTTGAGCAACGGCTCGCGCCCCTTGAGCGATGCCATCGTCGCAACGATCATGCGGCGATCCGCTCTACCCATGCGCGATATCGCTTCGCGAACACGCGGAACTTCTGCACGGTGTGCACGCGATAGCGCTCGCCCTCGATCAAGATGACGTCGGGCTCATTGCCGGGAACATCGGGCCCGGAAGCTGCGGGCAACGTCGGGTAGAGCCCGCGGAGCTCGGTGATCGTGTAGAGCACCTTGGTGTCTTCGGCGCGCATGCCCTCCGGCATATCGTGGAGCACACGGCCGGTAACGTCTTGCACGTCAGCGACGATCGGAAACGTCGACGTACCGCCCGACGCGTAACGCCCTTGCGTGTATTCGCCCGTCTCGGTGCGAGTGACCTCGTACGAGCCGGTTGGAAACTTGACGCTATTGAGACTCACGCCTGCGCCGCCTCGCCCGTGACGCGGGCGATCATGATGTCGTTGGCCATGTCGCGCGGGATGCCGGCCGCGAGCAGCTCCTCGAACTGACGGCGCAGCTCGTCGGCGCCTGCGGCTGCCGCGGCAAAGCAGACATCACAAAGCGCGCCTGCGCCAACCACGGTGCCATCGCGCACGAGCTCGATCTCGCGGCCGGGATCGCCACAGCGACCGCACATCATGGGACCACGATCCAGCTAACCGAGTTCGCGAGCTGCCCGGTATCCACGAGCGGACGACTCGAGCCCTTGCGCCTGATCGTCGCCGGTGCCAGCGGAGCAAAGGACCCGGTGCGCGTGATCGTCGCCTTGATCGCGTTTTGCCCCCATGCGCCGAGTAACCCCATCACCTGCTCGGCGCTCATCTTCCCCAGCAAAAAGGCCTTGGCCAGCCTTGCTGCAAGCGCCTCGAATGGCCCCCTGCGCGTCAGAAACGCTTGGCGAATGAACGGGCGGGATGGGATCGTGGCCGTGCCGAGCTCCATCGCGACCGCGATCTCGACATTCGTCGCGCCGGTCGCCCCGGACTGCTGCATCGCCGCGCTCAGCGCCTCGCGGAGAGCTTCCTTGTTGGCCGCAGTCTTGCGCACCTTCTTTTTGCGCAGTGCCTTCCATGCCTGCCGCTCTTTATCGGCGTCACGATGCTGCTCCGTCGCCTGCGTGCCGATGATTCCAACCTTCGCGGCGTGGTGCGAGAGTTCCTGCGCGCGCTTCTGTAGCGCCTGCCAGATGCGATCGTTCACCTCGACGTTCTTGGTCACGTCGTGACCCCGAGCCGCCTCGGGCAGCTACGCATCAGCTCATCGAACAGCCGGCCGTAGCTGGTGGCGTTGTGCACGCCGTCTACCGACGTCGTAGACGTCACGGCGTAGCGCTCGGTGACGCCGCCCTCGGTCTGCTCGATCACCGGCCCGGCGGCGACCTGCCCTCCGCCAGTGCCGCCGCCGAGCGCGAAGTGCGCAGCGTAGAGAATTCTCGCGGTCTTGTACTTCTCGGAATCCTTGCCACCGAAGAACGACGCCGAAAGGCCGTTGGCGAGCGCCGCCCAGCCAGCCCCGGCGACGTCCGGATCAACGGCTGCGAGCTCGGCATCGTTCGGAAACCGAGCGGTGACGTCCGTCCAGGCGATGTCCGCCATAACGGAGTCTACTCCTTGTCGCTCTTGCGGCCGAACCAATGCCGCTTCTCGGGCGGCGTCAGGTGCTCGGACGACTTATCGTCGAACGCCCCGTCGACATCCTTGGCCGCATGCGGCGCCGGTGGCGTGTGCGGCGTGTGCGGAACCGACGGCGCAGGCGGCAGCGGCGCGGGATGCGGATTCGTCGCAACCCTCGCCGGAGGCCTGGCCGCCGGCTTGTCAGCCTTCGGCTTGCCCTTGCCCTTGGGTTTGGCCGCTGGCGCTGTCGCGGCAGCCTTGCCCGCACGCTGCGCAAGTCGCGCGAGACGGCGAGCGCGGAAGTCCTGCTCATGCTTCGAGGTACGTCGTTGATTCGCCATCGTCGCGGACCCGCGAATTGCACGCGGTTCTGAGCGGTATGAGCGCTCCGGGTTGCTGTCTCCCTCGTCCGCAATTCGCCAGGCGAGCGAACGCCCAGCACGAGCCTGCACGGCCCGTCAAACCGCTAAGACAGCGTCATGTACGAGAACGCGACGCCGTACCGGATCACCGTGCCGCCCGAGCTCGCGTGCACGGGTACGTTGATCTCGAGGCCGACCGGCTGCGGAGCTTCCTGCGTGTACTCGCGCGCGATGACCGCGCCGAGCGCCATCGGGTTACGCGGGTAGCAGATCGCTCGGTTGTCGTCGTCGAGCTCGGCCCAGTCTTCGACGCCTTCGACCCAGGGGCCCATCGCCTCTAGGAAGAAATTGAGGACCGTCATGTTACCGGCGGTGCCGGGCATGAGCGTGGTCTTGACCTTGGTGTACTTGTCCGTCGGCATCAAGATCGTGAACCGATCGAACGCCGGCAGCGCATCGCCGCCGGGCAGCGTCGAAGCCTGCTTCAAGCGCGCGCGGGTATCAGCGACCAGCTTAATGAGCGAGTCGATGTAGTCCTGCGCGCTATCGAAACCGCCGACCGCAGCGACCGTGTTGTCGTTGATGATGTCGGCGTCGTTGACGAGGCCGGTGTTGATGCCGTCGCCGAACGCGAGCGACTTGTCGAGCTTGCGCGCGATGACCGACATCGCGGCCATGATCGTCGCTTCCTCGAGACCGACCTGACGAGCAGCCGCGGAGCGAATCTCGTCGAGCGTCCAATTCATCGCCGCGCCGAGCGGCTTGATCGGGCGCGAGAACGGCACTGCCTCGACGCCGACGATCGGCAGATCCTTGGCGTGTTGGCCGTAGTACTTGGCATCGCCGGTGATCTTCCACATCGTGTACTCGTACGCACGATCGTACGGGGACAGGTTCGCGACCGGCGGCACGAACCGACGTGCCTTGAAGCCCGGGGTGAGCTCCCAGTACTTGGTCGGGTCGATGGCAGTCAGCGCTCGGTCAAAGAACGCGGTCTGGAAGGTGTCGAGGTTCATGTATTGCTTCATGGCGATCTCCTCACGAATCCGCGACCGCGCCGGCAGCGCGAGACATGTCGATTTCGACGAGTGCCACCTCGTCGCCGGCTTCGATCCATTCGGCGAAGTCGGAGATATCGATCGTGTCGGCTCCGTCGTCGGTGCCGCGGAATGCGCCGGCGATCTCGTCGGCATCCGGATCGGCAACCGCGCGGACGTGGACCTCATCCGTGAGCGCGACTGCCGCCTCGACGCGGACCCAGAACCGGCCCTTGCGGCCGACGCCGAACGTGGTTCCCGGCTTGAGGCCCGGAACGTCGGCAACGCCCGCGCCCATGTCGCCGAGCTCGGCCGGGATCGGGTACGCATGCCCGTGCACCGAGATGCCGAGCAGGTCCTGGCTGCTTCCGGAGAGCAGCTTCGCGTTGCGCGTCGCGGTCTTTTGGACCATGACACCGAACGGGATTTGCGCGCTCTCCTCCTCGTTCGTAGCGCTGTCGATCTGGCCGGAATTGGCCGTGTAGAAGTCCCCGATTTTTCCCGGGGACCCGATCGGTAGATCCTTCACTTCCATCTGCATGATCAGCTCCCCTTGTGGATCGTGGATGCGAGCGGCTGCTTCCACTGCTCGCGGTGGTTGCGCTCGCGCTCGGCGCGCTCGGTTGCTTCGTCGCGGCGCGCGCCAGCGCCTCCGGCGAATGTCGCGGCCCCGATCGAATCGTTGTTCGACCGAGTGACCGTCGCCTGCTCGACGAGCGAATCGAATCGCCCTTCAAGCCAGCCATCGTTCGCGTCGCTCGGCACCGGCTGACCGGGCGCGAGCTTTTGAATCACCGCGACGCGCAGTGCGCGATCGTCGAGGCCGTCGACGCGAAACGTCGGGCCCATGGCCGTGCGCGCTTTGCGCTCAAGGGCCGTACGCGCAGCGACGAGGCCGGGAATCGACGCCTTGAGCTCGTCGAGCGCCTTGGTGACGCTATCCGCGCGCTCGCGCTCTTTCTTGAGCGCCTCGGTCGTCGCTGCTTCGACGCCTTCGTCGAGCCGCCGCTGCAGCTCGGCGTTTGCATCCGTCAGGGTCTGAACCCTGGCGGACAACTCGCCGATCTTCTCGGCATCGGTGCGTTGCTCGGCCATACCGTCTCCTCTCGATGACGATTCCTCGATGTGGGCGACGGCGATATCGGCGCCGTCCATGCGCAGCTTCACGGAGCTGCCGCCGCGCGCCTGATCAACAAGCGCGAGATGATTGATCGTGATGTTGCGCTGGATCGCGTCGTAGCGCCCGTACAGCGGATGCACGCCAGGCGTCTCGTCGAGATCGAGCGTGTAGCCCGGCGAGAGCTGGCGCTTGCCACTCTCGACCTTCGCGATCGCCGTCGGATCCTTGAACATGGTGGCGACCGCGACGTGCTCGCCATCCTGCCGGGCCGGACCGGTGACGGTGCCGACCTCGAGCTGACGTACATTTTTCGCCGACACCGGAACGGTCGGGTGACCATCGGTGAGCGGCGCGCCCTCGAAGCTGGCGAGCGCATCAGCACGGAACACTTCCTCCGGCAGCCGGAGCTCTAGTCGCGTCGTGCCGTCCTCGTTGACGTATGGGTACACGCCAACGCGACCCGCATAACCATCGACCCGCAAGAAGCCTTGCGGTGTTCGCGTCGGCGAGCGCAGCATTCCGGCATCGATGCGGAAAACGCGCTTGGTCTTGGCCTGGTCATCGCCCATCTACGAGGGCAACGCTGCACGAGCACCCAAATCGGCGGACAGGATTATGCGGCGGTCTCGCCCTCGTCGTGATCCCAGGGCATTCGCGCCAGCGCTTCGATGATGTCGCGCATCCGATCGACGACAAGCCCGCTCGCGCCTGGATGCGCCGCATACTCGATGAGCTGCCGCAGCGTCGCGAGCGCACCGAGCCGCATCCCGTGCACGGTCCAGTCGCCCAACTGTTCGAGGTGCGCGAGCGCGACCGGCCACGATACCCGGACGTCGCGCGGGTCGAGCTCGTCGGTCTTGCGCTCTTCACTCGGCACGTGCGGCGCGTCGGAATCGTCGGTCATGCGAGGACCGTAGCAGCGGCCCTCGAGCGCCGGCTCGAGTTACGCTTGCGTGCGTTCGAACGTGGCGAGCAGCTCGGCCGCGGTGACCAGAAACGGATCCTGCGGCCGACGAATCTGCTCGTTGTAATACCCGGGCGTGAGCTCGAACAGCACGAACCGGCGCCCTTCGGTATCGATGAAATCGAACCGGTCAGCGTCGTTCGTGCTGATCGTTTCCACCTCGTAGGCGCGTTGTCGACCGCCCGGGTTGAACCAGGTGATCAGCCGAGCAGCAGCATCGTAGCGGACGCGGCCAGCGACCTCGCCGCCCTCCGCACCGCATGCGTAGAGCTTGCTATCGGAAAACTCCATGTCGCACCCTAGCGCGCTTTCTTGACCTCGCGCATCGCCAGCATGCGGAGCCACGGGCCAACCGCGAGCCCGAGCTCCTCGGCCAGCTCGATCCAACGCTCGCGGTCATCGGACGTGCAACGGATCTGAACGGTCGTGTCCATCGCCTCCGGGTGCAGGCGTGGCCGCCCTCGAGCGGGCTTCTTTGCAGGCATGAGGCATCCTCCGATTTACCGTTGACGCCGTCAATGGCCAACGTGGCTAGCGATAAGGATCGCTGTCGTAGGCGGCTTGCCAGATCCGCATCGCGAGCTCGTATTGCCCGCGCTGGTGAGCGCTCGTCCAATGTTTGAAGTTGCGGTAATCGATCGCGAACGCGGCGCCCGTGAGCATCAGCGCCCACTCGTCGAGCGTCAGGTAGACGCGGAACGGGTAGTCCCACGCCGGACTGTGAAACACCTTGGCGTCGATGCCGCTGTCAGCCAGCAAGGCGACCAGCGTCACCCCGTCTCGACTGCGGGCGATGATGACAGCACCGCCACGCTCAGCGCAGGCAATCGCCTGGGCTTGCTGCTCGGCAACCGGGATCGGCGAGCCATCCCAGCGATCGGCCTCAACGAATCCGCGTTTGCAGTGCAGGTACATGACTACCGCCTCTCCTTGAAGCTCGTGGTGCGCTCCGACCAAAACTCGACGAGCCGCCGATCGTAAACCTCGCCGGCTCGCAGCTCATTGGTGATCGAGCTCGGCCACTTCGGCTCCCTGTCGCCAGGGCACGCGAACGGCCGGATCGGGTTATCGAAGGCGCCGTGCTCGCGCTTGCGATGTCCACAGTGCGCGCAGCGGATGAGATCGCTCATCTACCGATCCTTGGCCGGATCGAACTTGCTCTGGAACGCGACCCAGGCGGTCCGGATCGCGACGCCGACCCCGGCATCGAGGTTGAGCGAATCGCCGCCGGTCATGCGCAGCCAGTAACTGCCATCGTAGCGCTTGGCCATGAGCGCGATCTTGGCGAGGTCGACCGTAACCTCGCGAGCGCCGTCCTCGAACACGAACAGGGTGGTGGTGGTTTTCACGTTTTGCTCCTTTCGCAAGTTATCTGCGGACGCCTCGCGGCGTTTCGCCCTTCCGGGCTCGTCAGCGCAGAGCTACCAGCCGAGCTGCTCGCGCTTGTCCTCGGGCAGGTCGAGCACGAGGTTTTTCGCGTAGAGCAGCTGGCTGGCCTGCTCCTCGGTCTCGTCGTCCGCCCATGCCGACGCGCGCCACGTGGTCGGAGCCTCGTGCGCAGCGCGGGTGATCGCGTTGTGGATCGCGGCGCGCGAATCGCCCGGCTCGGTGTCCCACGCCGCCCGGAGCGCCTCGTACGTCGCCGCCGCGCCACGGATGCCGGGGATGCGCACCGTGCCGTGGTAGGCAATGCGCTTGAGCACCTCGTCAGCCTCGAGCTTTTGCTTGGAGCCCTGGTCGACGTAGTACTCCGTCCAGGCCGTGCGCCAGCGAGCGGAGAACGACTCAGCAACCTCGCCCTGCGCGGCGAGCGCGGTCTCGACCATCTCGGCGAGATCCTCGCGGGTATGGCGCGCCGCGAACATCGTGTTCTTGCCCTTGAGGATCGTGAGGTTGATGCAGCGGATACGCTCCGCCATCCAGGTCAGCCGGAAGCCAGCCGTGCCGTCGTCCGCGGTCGTGATGCGCAGCGCGAGCCGATGGAGCTCGCCGACCGTGCCCGCGTCGCCACGCGGCCCGAAGTGATGCGGGTTGTGGAGCACGACGTCGATGCGAGCCCGGCCGCCGTCGTAGCGGACGCGGCAGCGTGCATCGGACGGCATGTGCTCGGCCACGCACGCCGCGATCGCGTCAAGGTCAAACGGCACGTAGCCGGTGGACACCACTGCGAACAGCTCGCGATCGTCGCCTGCGCCCTTGCGCGTGCGCAGTACCGCGTCGTCCTCACGCCGGCGCGGCAGCCACGTGTTGACGTTGGTGCGCAGGCCCGTCTTGACGCCCGACGGTGCGAACGACGCGAGCCGCTGCCAGCCAGTCTCGGACGGAACGAGATCGACGATGGACGCGCCATCGCGGTCGCGCCAGCCGCATAGCTTGCCGCTGAGATTGACGTAGCCCTCGCCGAGCTTGACCGTGTGGTCCCGACGATCCTCCGCTTGCACCGCGTCGATGAGCGACGCCATCCCGGTCTCGACCGTCGGCAGCTTGAGAAACTCCGCGCGATGCCGGCGCGCCTTGGCGCCTGCGCGATCCATCAGCACCGTGCCGTGCGCGAAGAACGTCGTTCCCGTGTCGATCGAGAGCACACCCTTGAGCAGCGCGTTGTCGTTGTCAGCGCGCTCCGCGCCAGCCTCGTCGAAGCCGATGGCCCCCTTGTCCTCGCGGACGATGCTGAGCGGTTGGGAGGGCGGGGTGATCGCGGCTGCGGTGTTCGTCATATGAACACCCTACCAATTGTGATTGACACTGTCAATCGAAAATCGGTCACCTCGTGGTGACGAACTGTTCCGCGGGCTTACCGTTGATCTTGGTAACCCCCATCTTGCGGAGCTCGTCCAGGACCCGCTGCCGATAGCTCTCGTCCTCGACGATGAACCGCTTGAACGCACTTGGGGGTACACCATGCGGGGCCATCACCTCGTTACCGCCGCTGGCCCGAGTCTCGGCGAGCTGCGCCGGGATCGACCACCGACTCTGATAATCGCGATAGCCAGCACGGCCGTAGTTGTCGTGATCGAACGCCCACCAATCGAGCCGGCCCATTACCTGCTCGGTATCGATGACGGCGCGGAATCGCCCGCCGGATCCCTTGAGCGCTGACTCCTTGGCCACGCGCATGAACACGCCATCGGCGCCGCCGGTCTCGAAGTCGCGGCTCGTCGACATGCCGGTCACGAACACGCCGCCGTTGTAGCGACGGTTCGAAGACATGAGCCCGGTGTCGCCAACGATCTTCGCGGCGATGTCCGCCGACGGATTGCCGTCGTGATACATCGAGCCCCACTGCTTGGCCATGTGCTTACCGAGCGACTCGCTGTAGAGCGCCTTATGGCCCGGGTAGACTTCGCGGACCTCGGCATCGGCGAGCGCATCGAGCATGATCGGATGCTGCTTGGCCGCGGCATCGAACACGTGCTCGATCGCTGCACGCTGCTCCTCGGGACTCGTCACGCCGGTCATCAGCGAGCCGAACGCCTTGGGATCGAACTTCGCTGCGAGCTTGGCCTTGGTCTGCAGCTCGATGTCCACCCGCGACGGCTCCTTGTGAAGCTCGAGCCCGAGGTGTCTCGAGAGCTCTGCCATTTGCGCGTCGAGCTCGCCGAGGCTCTTGGCGCGGATGCGCACCTGATTGGCGAGCGCGCCCTGGGTACCGATCTCGACCGTGCCACCGCTAGCAGAACGACGAATCCGCGCCGCGTTCGGTGTGATCTCGGTCTGCTTGAGATCCTCGAGCGCGCCACCGCTGACCTTGCGCCGGCGGAACTCCCAGCCATGCGCCTGCTCGCTGCCATAGCTGCGCGCCTTGTCGCCGTACGGCGTGGTCACCTTGAACACCGCCTCGAAATAGTCACCATCGGCGCCCTTGACGCGGACCACGCGCACCGAGCCACCCTCGATCGCGTCCGCATCCTGAACAAAGCCTCGGCCGTGAAACCCATGGAAGTGATGTTCCGGGATCGCTGCATAGCGAACCTCGCCGGGCCTGGCCGCTGCGGCCGCAGCTTGCTCGGCAACCTTCTGCGCCTCGCGCTTGGCCTTATTAGCCGCCCTCGTCGCGCGCGCTTTCTCGGCCGTCGCTGCTTTCTTGGCCGCCTTGGCCGCCTCTTGCGCGGCGAGCTCCGCGGCCTGCGCGGCTTGCTTGGCAGCGAGCTCGGCAGCCTGCGCCTGTTGATGCGCCGCGAACGCAGCGAGCTCCTCTTGCGCGACCTCTCGCGCCACCGCCGACGCCTGCGCCATACGCTCTCGCTCGGCGAGGTATTCGGGCGTGAACTCCGGCGCCGGTGGCTCCGGGGCTGGCGGCTGCTGCGGCGGCAGCAGCAAGATCCCCGATCCCGGCGCTGGCTCCGCTTGAGCCACCGTCTCGAGCAGCGAGTCGAACACCGGCTCGCGATAGCAGCGGCAAAGGATCGGCTGCCCGGGGACCACCGGCACGCCATCCTCGAGCGCCGGATTGGTGTCCGAGAATGGCCGCTCCTCGCTCTGGCGCTCGAGAGCGCGGTGGGTTGGCCGCACGCGCTCATCACGAACCGTGCGCCATCGCCACTCGGTCAGCCCGAGCTCGCGCTGCCTTGCCTCGTTGATCGCGCCATTGAGCGAGCCGATCTGATCGCGGGCGATGAGCCGCGCGTGGCGTTCGTGCACGCCGTAGCGAGCGGCGATCTCCTTGGCGATCGACTGCGCGCGCCCACCCGTCCTGAATGCGCGGGTAACGAGCGTCTCGAGATCGCCGAGCGACGTCCGGCCGAGCTTGCGGACGAGCGCGACGTTCTCGTGCACGAAGTGATCGATCATCGCTGGCACGCGGCGATCGTGCGTCGCGATGTCGATGCCGAGCGCTGCCTGCACCTGGCGCGCGAGCTGGCCACGCTGAAACGCGCTCGTCGCGTGCGCATGGCGACGCGCGAGATCCTCAAGGTTGCCGACGCGCAGCGCGCCCTCGAGCCGCTTGCCAGCCTGATCGAACACCGCGCGGAGCCGCTGCGTCTCGCCCTCGTCCTGGCGGATGCCGCGCGCCTCGTGAGCGCCGTGCAGGAGCTCCGGCAACCGATCGATCAGCCGATCGAACAGCGGCCGGGTGACGTTGACGATCGCGACGAGGTCGCGCGCATACGCTGCCTCGATGGCGAGCGGCGGCTGTTGCCGCGGCATCCTGCCGAGCCGCTTGCGCCGGCCGAGCACCGCGCGGAGCGCGTTGTGCGCCTGGACGCGCGCAACCACATGCGCGGCCGCGTGCACTTACGGCTCCGTCGGCGCCGGGGCCGGCTTACCGTTGGCGCCGTTCGCACCATTCGGTGGCTGCTTACCGTTGGTGCCGTTGGCCCCGTTGGGCGGCTGCCGGCCCATCGCGGCGAGCGCCTGGGCATCAAGCAGTTTCGCCTGCTCCTCGTCGATTTTCTTCTGCTCCTCACGCGCCTTGAAGTCGACCGTGAGATCCGCCGAGTAGGTGTCGCCGCCCCAGTGCGATCTAGCGACGTCGTCGCTCGACACCGCGCCCATCTCGAACCAGATCTTGTCCGCCTCGGCGTTGAGCTTGCGGGTCTCGGCGATCTGCTTCTCGTCCGGGTCATCGAGCGGACGCCATTGCACGCTCCACAGATCGGGCTCCTTGCCACCCGTCGGACCCTCGCTCGACTTGATGACCAGGCCGATCAGAAACTCGAGCGGGCACTCTCGGCGCGCCTGCTCGGCGTTGACGCGATCGTTCCAGCCATCATCGTCGCTCTTGCCGGTCGCATTGAGTCCAGCCGGGCTCGTGCCGAATAGCCGCGTGCGCGGCGTGTCAGCGGAAGCCGAGACCATCTCGGACAGCTGAATGACGAGCTCGGCGAGCCCGGACACCGGCGTGGTCGTCCGCGAGAACTCATCGTTCTTGTCGAGCACCATCGCGCGCAAGCTCGACCGCGCCATATCCATCACCGCGAGCCGCTTCTGCACGAGCTTCTCGCCGTCGTCCTCCTTGAGCATCTCGATCAACTGGTCGAGCTTGATCACGCCTTGCGCGAAGTCGTGAAGCAGCGCCGCGACCGAGCCCCACGTGAGGCCGAAGTTTTGGATCACGTCGTTGACCGGCGTGAGCACGTTGTCGCCCCAGCCCCAACGCTGACCGTGCAGCGGTTCGCGTGTGACCCGGATGCCCGGGAAGATCGCCATCCGGGACTCGTGAATGATCGGCCGAGCTACCGCGATCGGCGCGCCGCCCGACAGCGGATCGAGCCGGTAGGTCTCGGGCAGACCGAACTTGGGATTCGTGATGTCGGTGTACCAGCTCGCCGGGTAGAGCTCGCGCGGCTCGTAGAGATGCAGCGCGCGCACCGCGGTGATGCGGGTATCGTCAAGCGGCGCGGCGAGCTCGCCCTGCGCGCCATCGAGCACCGGGAACAGCGCCGCGCCACCGCAGCAGCGCTCCATCTGGCACGCGGCAACCATCTTGGCGTCGAGGTCGAGCTCCTCGAGCGCGCCCTGGATCTCCTCGGCGGTTTCCTTGTCGTCGAGCTTGAGATCGTAGCCGCGACGAAACGCATCCGCTGGCAACATCTCGACAATCCGCTTGGCCAGCCAGTTGCCACGCCGCAGATCGATCGCCTCGAAGTCGAGAACCGCATTCGTGAAGTGGTGCGTAGCGGTTGCGCGATCGCGCTCGGTGCCGTGCCCCAGGAACACATTGACGAAGCCATCGCGCCGCTCTTCGCGCCGATGCTTTGACCGTTTCCGACCGGAATTACCCGGAGCAAACCGTCCATTCGCCGTTCGCTCGTTACTCGGTTCGTCGGCCACGCACGCAGCGTGCGGGCGCGCCCGATGAGCGGGACAGCATTACGAGCTCAGCACTTTCCAGCGGGACCGGGCATCGGGTGGCGCCTTGACCTTGAGCCAATGAATTGCCTGCGAGCATGCGTCCATATCGTCATCGTGCACGGTCATCCCGGCGAGCTCGTCCACGAAGCCCTGCAGGTCCGCCATGCCGATCGGCAAAAACGCCAACCCCTGCTCGATCTCGGGCGACACGTTATCGAGGCGCGCTGCCTTTGCGGTCGTCGGCGTCTCGCCTTCTACGTTCCTGATGCCCTCAGCCTCGAAGATCTCATCAATGCCGCGACCACCCGCGGTCAACTCAAGCACGATCGTTGAACGCGGAAACCGCTTCCGCATCTCCCTGATCGCATCTCGCTGGACGAGCTGTTTCGCTCTCTCGTGCCAGCGCGCGAGCAGGTAGTAGGCGTTCACGGTGGCATCCCCGACAAGGTTGGGAATCAGCAACGTCGACGCCTTGACGCGCGCAAGCCCCCAGACCTGGATCGAACAGAAATCGTTTTCGTTCGAAGTGCCGCCGAATGTCGGATCCACGGAGATCACGATTGCCGCAAACGACGACGGCGTGACCACCGTGGGTGACTCGTACGGCTTGGCGCAGCCATCGGGACGTGACGCATTCGGATTTGCACCGGCGGGTGCATGGAACCGCCACGCATCGCGCGCGATCGTGCCACCGCCAGCATCCTCCTCGGGGCGCTGTTGAAACTGCGTGACGCGCACCGAGCGCGAGAGACCGGCGAGCTTTTCATGCGAGAGCATTTGTGTTGCGATGAGCTCCCCGGGCTGCCGCGGATCCTCCCAGACGAGCTCGCCTGCGTGATCAAACAGCTGCAAGCCGCGGCCATCGCGCTCCGCCGCCGGCTCGAGCATGCACCACGGCTGCCCGCTCGCCCGACAGCGAGCATGTACGTCATCGCGATCGAGCCGCTGCGCCACGATGATCATGGGTGCCCGATCACCGTCGAGACGAGATGTCAGCGACTCATCGAGCCACGTCCACACCTCGTCACGCGCAGCCTTGCTACGACGGTCAGCCGCGGTCATCGGATCGTCGATCACGAGCTCGAGAACGCGCTTGCTGGTGACGGCCGAATCGCGACCCACCGCGAAGTAGCGCCCACCAGTTGAGGTCGCCCATGCTTGGATGGTCTGCTCGTCGTCGGCGAGCTGGACATGCGGGAATAGCCACACGAAGTCATCGCTCGTAACGAGACGGCGAACGCGTGCGCTCTCGCGGTTGGCATCGTTGGCCGCCGCCATGCCGTGCAGACCGCGCCAGTCGCCGCGCCGGGCAAACCGCCACGCCGAATAAAGCGCGAGCATCGAGCTCTTGCCGATACCTGGTGCAATCGCAACGAGCAGCCGCCAGATCCGACCATCCGCAACCGCCTGTAGAGCCGCACACAGCGCCTGCGTCGCGGTGTTCTCGGGCCATGGCAGGTTGGTGAGCTGCGGCCAAAAGAACTCCGCGAAATCGCGAAAGCTCCGTTGCATAAGCTCGGCAAGGAGCCTGCGCTCCTTGGCATCGAGCTCGTCAAAATCAATGCTCGGTAGGGCCACCATCGGCGGGCGCATCCTCGGCAGCCGCAACCGCACCGAGCCGTTTCAGCGTACCGATCGCACCGAGTGCCTCGCGCAGCTGGGTATCCGACATCTTCGTAGGATCGAAATCATCCGTCACGGCTGTCTGGGTGTCGGCCGTGATCTGCACCGACTGCTTGACCGCACCCCAGCCGCGATCGACGTAGCGGCATGCGGCGTGGATCCGGCTGTGCGCCCGCTCCTCGTGGTCAAACGCGATGTCGAGCAGCACATGTGCGAGCGCGTCGAGGCCGGTGTGCTCGCTGCCATCCTTGGCCGTGTACTTGCGACTCTCGACGACATCGCGAAACCGTCGCTCCGCACCGCGCTTACGTCCTCCTGGGTTGCCGCTGACACCCTTAGGAAAGCCCTTGCCATACGGGCCGCGCGGATCCGGACGGTCACTCATCGGCGACCAGCGTGCCACGGCCAGATTCGGCAGCGTCAGTGAATTCACGCAGGCCCACACCCGCGCGCTTGACCTTGGTGATCGACTTTTGGAGCAGGTACTTCATCCCGCGTCGGGTGACGTCGAATACCAGCGCCATCTTCTGCAGGTTCCAGCCCTCGCGTCGCGCCATCTCGAGCGCGTCAAGGAAGCAGCTCGGCGGCAACGGCCACTCCATCCACACCGGACGGAGCTCGGTCGGTCGTTGCTCGCCGCGGTGGCGCGTGCTCGTGCTCGTGCGTGGTCGGCCTGGCTGATCGACGCCGTCGACGCGCCAGAGGTGCCACGGACATTTGACATGACCGCACGGCCTGCCGGACGGACACTCGGCACGCGTCGCCGGCACATCATCGCGGAGCTCGACGAAGCCGCCGATCACACGGAGTCGCACGGAGCGCTGTGGCCCTCGCACAACGGCAGGATGGCACGACGTGCTGACGCTCACCACTGTGCGCCTCGTGAGACGTCCGGTTGTCGTACACCGCGGCACATCATCCGAGCCTCGGCATGCCGGGACCCGGCATCGGCGTGGGCGGTGGCCGTCTGCACGTCTTGCACATGAGGCCGAGTTTCTTCTCGCGTGCATACTCGCAGCGGTGCGCGCCCGGATCCGGCAGTCGAAGCAGCGCCGCGCGCGGCCGGTGTGCTCGTCGCGATCGCGTGGCAACGAGCTCATGCGCGGCGTAGCCGAGCAGGAAGGTGACGATCAGGATCCCCATCACCGGCAATCTTCCTCGCAACGGATGTGACCGCACCGCGTGCACACCGGCTCTTGCTCGATTCGCGCGATCGCGCTCGCACAAAGATCGCGACCATGCCGGCGCGCAGCTCGTTGCTCGAGGAGCGCGAGGACATCACGCAGATAACTGATCGCGGTCGCGTCATCCGCGATCGACTCGAAGTCGTCGAGCGCAGTCGCCTGTCGCTGAACGTAGCGCAGCCGATCGATCAGCACGCGCACGACCTCTTGAATCGTTGTGCCCGCACGCGCCGGTGGCTCATTGCCCGGATAGCCCGGACCGATTCGCTTCACGAATTGCAGCCGCTCGGGATGCCCGTAGCCGTCGAGCGTGGCGAGCTCATAGCAATGGCCGGGATCGATCACCTTCACAGCTGCACCTCGCCGACGACATCACAGCGATGCGGCCTTAGTCCGGCGACGAGCGCGATCATCGCAGCATCGATCGCGTGCTGCTTCTGTTCATCGGGAATCGCGCGCAGCTTGTCAGCCGCACGCGGGTGGCGCTTGAGAATGTGCCAGCCGACCGCCGTCGCAAGCGTCTCGTAGTCGACTGCGCCCTTGACGTTGGGACACACCTCGCGCTGCCACTTCTGCGGCGACAGCGTGTAGAGGCGCGGGCGTGGATTCATCGTCGCAGCGATGCCAACCACGATGCCCCATGACAGCGCGATCGGAACTGCAGCCTTGATTCCGGCACCTGGCGGGAAGCTCATCCGCTCAACCGCGATCGCTGAGCAGCCGGGCGCCTTGGCTGCGATGATCTCGGCTTGGATGTTGGCGCGCCGTTCGCGATCAATCGTCAGCAGCATGCTTGGCTTGCGGCGCTGGATCACAACACCGAGATCGAGGAACTCGCAGCGCGACTCATCGAGCAGCGCCCAACCGCACGTACCAAGTCCAGTGTCGAGGCCGAGGATCACGGCCAGCCCTCGAGCCGACGAAACTCGACGCGCAGGCCGAGTTCCATCGCGTGATCGATGCCGGCCTGCATGCCGCTCGAGATCCCGAGGTCCATGTACACGACGGTCTTATCGGCGACGTGGCGCCAGGCAAAGCCCGCCTCGATGCCGAGCGCCCGCTCGGTGACGGAGTCATCATCGAGCACGCCGGGTTGCGTGTAGAGCGCGTGCGATGCGAACGGTGCTTCGCCACGATGCAGGCAGTCGCGCATCGCCGCGCGAAGGTAGCGGAGGTAGCGCTCGGTGTCGCCCGCGAACGGACTCTCGAGGATGACGCGGATCATTTGCCGACCTCGCGTGCACGCTCGAGTGCCTCGCGTAATTTCTTCTTGGAGGCTTTCAGCTCACGACATTCAGCTACGAGCTGAGCGTTGTCGGAGCGCAGCTTAGCGATCTCAGCATCTGCAGAAACACGTGTGCGCTCGCATGCCTCAGCGATAGCTGCGGCAATGCGCTCTGGATCTCGCTCGGCTTGAAGTCGTCGAAGATCGGCGGTCTTGAGTTTGTTTTCGTTTGTCAGCTCTTCAAGCCTTACTTCCAGCTGCTCGCATCGAGCCTGCTGAGATTGAAGACCTGCGATCTTGAGTCGCGCTTCCAGCTGCTCGCATTTGGGGCAGCTAGAGCGCACGCGCTCAAGCTCTGCACGAAGCGAAGCATTGACCTCGCGAAACGAAACATTCTGCCCGCTCAGGAATTCGAGCTGAGCTCGCAATTGATCGTCAACGATCGCAGCAACGCTCTCCGGATCGGTGGCTCTACTGACTATCAGCTCATCCGACATTACGAAGACCTCCATTCGAGCTCGCTGAGTCCATCGAGCAAGTACAGCCAGCTGCCCTGATTCGCCCGACGCCGACCGAGCCGCTCTGGCGCCTTACCAAGCCGCGCCGGATCCAGCTCGTGGACGTCGGCCTCGAGCCACACGCGGCGGACGCGGCGCTGCCTGATCAACAGCTTCATCGTGCGCAGCATCGAGACCCGGCCGTTGTTGTTGTCCGTGTTGAGCCCGAGCTCGCGGCAGAGCTCGAGGACGGTGAGACCATCGGTGCCGCGTAGCGCAGCGATGATCTGCCCGTGGCGTCCCGTCGTGTAGCCGTTGGCAAATGGCGTGGCGACGGGCGAGCCGACATCGAGATAGCGACATCGCGAACAGCACTCGAGCGTGCGCTGCTTGGGCCGGCCACACTCGCACTCGAGCGTGCAGTTGGGCACGAGCTCGGGATCGAGATTCGCGACGTCGATGATCACTGCGCACCAAGCCCTTGCCCAAGCTCTCGGCGCAGCTGCCTGATCTCGGCGTTTGCCGCTGCGAGATCGGCAAGCGCCTTGAACAGCTGCGCGGACAGTCGCTCGTTGGCCGCCTTGAGCTCGGCCACCTGAAGCGATCGGCTCTTCATGTGCCCTCCCTGGCGTGACGCGACTTGAGCACGCGTTCGACCAGCGCCACATAGAGCGCCTGTTCCTCCTCGCTGTCGCGCTTGGCGCAGCCAAATGCCCACGCCAGCCGCTTGATCGAGACGGTCTTCGGATCGGCGCACAGCACCGACGCCGATTGCTTGGTGCGCGCAGCGATCGTCACTTGCGCTTGCTCCGCTTCTTGGGCCGCTTGATGGCCCGGCCCACGCTCACGCCATTGGCGTGCGTCGGCGGTGGCAGCTCGCCGCGCTGCGCAGCTTCGGCGTCGTCGAGCACGCCGCCCTTCATGCCCTCGCGGATCTTGCGCATCGGGTCGATGTCGTCCTCGACGCTCTTGCGCGGCACGCGGCGTGACTCAACCCTGGCGTCCTCCTTGGGCTCGGCGTCTGGATCGATGACCGCATCGGCCGAGCGATCCGCGCCGCCGCGTCGCTTGCGGCCGCGCTTGGGCTTGAACTCGACGACCACGCTCGTCTTGGCCTTGGGCTCCTTGGCAATCCACACGCGCCGCTTCCGGCCATTGCTCGGATCGGTGTACGGATGCCAATCGAGCTTGGCCTCCGCAAGCGAGGCGATCATCGCGGCGTGCGCCGCGCGAGTCTCCTCGGCAGCACGCTTCTGATTTACCTTGCGATCGAGCCAGTGGTAGATCGCGAGCTTGACCGGCTCGACGTCAGGCACGTCGGGCGGCCTCATGCCGTCGATCCAAGTCTGCTCTGGTGGACGAATCACGTTGCCCTCCATCACTTCGCGATCGCTGCGCGCACCGCAGCGTCCTTGGCCTCGAGCAGCTTGCGCAGCGCGACGGTCCGTTCGGGGTTGCGCGCAGTCGTCGCGAGCACGCGCTGCGCCAGCTCGCAGAACGGGCGCGAGACGTCCTGCATCGCCTGCGGCAGATGCGCGTACGCGAAGAACTGCATGATGTGTTCTGCCGGCGGCTCGACCGGCGTCTTATCGTCGTCGTTCATCCTCTTGCTCCTTGTCGCTTGCTTGCGAGCGCGTCGACCGGATGTCGCGCGCCCTGATAGATGCGGTGGGTGGGTGATGATCACTTCGTCGACGTCGCTGCGCCCGGTGCCGTCGGAATTGATCATGTGCGGGTTCTTCACGCGCTCGATCACGAAGCCCTGATAGAGCGAGCGCACGAACGGCGTGTCACGGTTCGAGAGCACGACGTGGCAGCCGCGCCGACCGAGCTCGCGAGCCACCTCGGCGAGAGCTCGTTGGTCGTCCGCCTCGAACGCGTCGAGCGTGTAGCTCGCGAATGAAGCGTCGTAGGGCGGATCGAAATACACGAGGTCACCGGCTTCGGCATCCGCGATCACCTGCAGGTAATCGCCGCTGACGAGCTCGGCACCGCCCAGCGCCCAGCTCGCGGCGCGAAGTGCGGCGGCGTTGCAGATCGTCGGGTTCTTGTACGAGCCCATCGGCACGTTGAACGCGCCGCTTTTGTTCACGCGCCAAAGGCCGTTAAAGCAGGTCTTGTTCAGGTACAGAAACGCCGCGGCATGGAGCGGCCGCGCCACGAGCTCGCGTGCGTTCCACGCATCGCGAACGCCGTAGTAATGCGCTTCCCCGTGCTGCGCGGCATGGAACTCGAGCGCCTTGATGACCGCCTCGGCATCGTCGCGGACCGCTTGATACATGGCCATCAAATCAGCGTTCGCGTCACCGAGCACGGCCCACGGCGCGCCAGCCACTCGGAGCTCCTTGGGTTCAAAGCCGAACGCTGCGGCGACCGGGACTGGCGATCCAGCTCGGCGTGAGGCTTCGCCGTTTGCGCTGTGCGCGCGTTTGGCGGCCAGGGCGAAGAACAGCGCCGCGCCACCGGCAAACGGCTCGTAGTAGCGGCCGTACGAGCTCGGCAACCGCTTGACCAGCTCGGGGATGAGCTTGGCCTTGCCTCCGGCCCACTTCACGATGGGGGTGGGTGTCCTCAAACCCACCTGCTCTGAGCCCGAGGTCGTCTTGGTTCCTGGTTCCCGGTTCCGGCCAACCGGCCCAGAAATGCCGACTGGTTCCTGGTTCCCAGTTCCCGTGTCACCCGTAGGGTGACGGGAACCAGGTACCAAGTCGTCTGGGACCGGTACCCGGGAACTACTCGGTACCATGACGGAACCAAGTGCACTTGAAGCTCTCTCACTCTTCATTCGAATAGCCCTCCTTCTAGGGCATCGCGCACGAGCGGCGCGCCCGCCTGACGCGCTCGGTCAAGCGTCCACACCAGCCACGCCTTGGAGTGAGGTGCCTTACGAGCAATCTCGACCACGTTGCCAACGCCGAGCAGCTTGGTGATCGCCTTGAGCACGTCGTTGCGACGGCCACCGGTGAGCTCGATCAGCTGATTGCGCGACTGCGGAATTTCGCTCTTGGTCAGCGCACCAACGATTTGGTTCTCGAGCGCCTGCTCACGCTTCTCGACCTTGGCGGTGCTGCGCTTCTCGCGAACCTCATCGGCCCTCTGCGCATCACCGGCCACACGCCAAAGCCCGCTCTTGCCCCAGTAGCTCATCGGAAACACCTTGTCGCCCTTGCTCATGCGCGCTTTGCCCACCGAGAGCTCGACGGCCTCGGAGCCATCATCGCGAAGCGTTGACTTGCCGATCGCCATCGTCACCGTGGCGAACCGCTCAATCGCTGCGCTCTCCGCGCCGAGGTCCGATGACTCCGCGCCGATCGCTTCTCCGTCACGTGCTCGCTTCTGATTTGCGCGAGACATCTGCGACAGCGCGAGCGCTACGAAACGCTTCTCACGGGCACATTCGTCGATCTGTGAGAACGCATCGGCAACACGCAGTCGCTCCTCGCGCTTGTCGCTGTCGAGCAGCTGCGCATAGTCGATCGCAACAAGGATCGGCTCGCCAGGGAACTCCGCGCGTGCAGCGTCGATGCACTTCTCGAGGTTCTTGATCGTAGCGCGCCTGCGATCGAGTACGAAATAGCGCGGCTCGTTGAGCACGCGATCCATCTCGGATGACAGCACGCGGGCGCAGAGCGCATCCTCCCAGCTGACATCGAGGCGGATGCTCACGACGCGTGCGCCGGCTTCGTCTGCAGGGAGCTCAAGCGACAGATCAATCGCAGGACCGACGTTGCGGGCATGATCGAGGAGTAGGCACGTCTTGAGCGACGTCTTGCCGCTGCCGGAGCCGCCCATGATCACGATCGTGGCGCCGACGCGGGCGCGCACGAGATGATCGTCGCCAAGTGACAGCGTGATCCATGGATCCGTGGCACGCGCGCGGATGATGGGCCCGAGCGACGACAGCTTGACCCAAGGCACTTGCGCTGCTTCGGCGCGCCGCTTCTCGAGCTCGTCCTCGTACGCGAGTCCCTCCCGAATGAGCCGATCGGCCGAGTAATCGTTGGTATCGTCCACCATCATGCGGCCGGTCTCCATCCGCGTCTCCATGCGTCGTTGAGGTCTTTGTCGGGCAGCCGCACGACCTCCAGGGTTCCGCGTCGAAACGACAGACCACCGTCGAGCGCGAGCTTCACGACCTCGTTTGCTTCCTCGTAGCCGCGGCGATCGTTGTGCGGCACGACGATCAGTCGCGTGTTGACGCGAACGATCGCGGGCACCGCCACGCGTGCGATGTCGGGCAGATTCCCGGCGCCGTGCGCGCCGAGCACGATGCCGTAGCGCCACGCGAGCCGGGCGGTGATCGAATCCATTACGCCTTCGGTGAGCACGACGTCGCGATCGTGTTCGATCTGGCACACCGCATTGATGAACGTCCCCAGCGTCGGACAGCGGCGAAGCCCTGGCGTCTTGGGATCGCCGAGCTCGGGCAACCGGCGCGTGACCACGTTACGAATCGCGCCGCTCGAGGTGAACAGCGCGACCGCGGGCGATCCAGCGTGCACGGGATCGAAGCGCACTGCATCGCTCACCACCGAGATCACGTCGTCGACGGCGCGCTCACGTAGATACGACAGGCCACGCCGGTGATCGCGGAGCAAGTGATCCCAGTGCGAGGTCGCGAGCGGGACCGCCGCCTCCTCGAGTGCAGCTCGCTCGGCCTTCTCGAGCTCCTCGGCTTCACGTCGCTGCTTGGTCCAGCGTTCGCGTCGCGCGTGGCGTTCGGCATCGGAGAGCGTCGACGGCCCCACGCCTGCGATCTCGGCGCCCTTGGTCACGACCGCGTCGAAGTCGCGCGGCATCGTCAGGTGTTCGACGCCCGCAATGAAGTCGAACAAATCGCCGCTGGTCGCGCATGGGAAACATTGCCAACGTCCGCTCGCTGCGTTGATCACGAACGCGCGCCGCGAATGATCGGAACGTTCCGGGCATGCGCAGCTCTCGAGCTCGGAGCCCGAACGCTTGACCTTCCACGCGTAGAACTCCAGGACCGAGCGCACGGTGAGCGCGGCGCGAACATCATCGGCGGAGATCATGCGGCGCTCCTGACCAGGTGAGGGAATCGCCGCCGCCCGACGCGAATGCAGATCTTGCAAGTCGCCTTGCAGCTCGGCGACACCTCGCGCCAGTGCCCGGGCACGTCAGCCACGAGCCGGCCGCAGAACAGCCGCTCCTCCTCGCCGACGAGCACCACGTGGATTTTGCCGGGCCCGAAGTCGTGCGGATCGGCGCACCACAGTTTGAAGCGCGGCGAGCTCACGCGGCGCCCTCGTTCCACGAGAGGATTTCATCGATGTATTCGGGCAGCTCGTCTTGGTGGCTGCCGACCTTGGGCTTGCGGTGCGTCTTGCGGGTCTTACCCTCGAGCGCAGCAAGCCTCGCGGTTCGCTCCACGCGAGCCTGCTCGGCTTCGCGTGCGGACCGCCGCCAGCACACCGAGCACACCGCCCACCATCCGCCAGGCTTGCGCAGCGGGATCATGATCGAGCCATGCTCGGCGCGCGCTCCGCAATCGCCGCAGACGTCGAGATCTTCCTTGGCGGGATGTGCGGCGATCACAGACCCACCTTCGCCATCGGCCGTAAGTCAACGAGCTGTGTGTCGAGATCGATGCCGGGCAGATCGAGCACGAGCTCGCCGTCGCCCACCTCGATCACGGTCGCTGCGGTTTTCCAGTACGGACCGGACACGAATAGGCGCACGCCGAAGTCAGCGCCGAGCGCATCGATGCCCGCGTCGCCACCGTCGAGCCGGACGCGCACCTCATCGTCGACGATCGAGAGCACGTGCGCGCGATGTGCTCGCGCAGGTCTGGTGACCACGCGTTTCTTGGTCGCGCCCCTGCGGCTCACGTGAGTGCCTCGAGCTGCATGGCAGCCAGCGAGAGCAGGCCTCGCACTTCGACCTGGCGCACGCGTTCGCGCGTCAGGTTCATGTGCACGCCGACCTCCTCGAGTGAATGGCCGCCGAGCTCGGCGATGTCGAGCGTGCAGCTATGCGTGAGCTCCCAAGGCTCGAGGTTGGGGAAGTTGAGCTTGATGCTGCCGGTATCGGGATTGACGTCGAGGTACAGGTGATGCTTGCAGGCGACCCATGGGCATGGCCGTTCGGCGTTGTCGCCGTCCGCCTGGCATTCGGCGCGCGTTCGCGGACGCGGTAGATCGACCGGCGGATACATCAGCGCGCCAAAGCGCAGCTCGTCGCGCGAGATCCGATTAACCTTGATCACGCGTGCACGCGGGCCAAGGTTTGCGCGACGACGATTGCTCACAGCGCGGAGCCTTCCGTCTCGCAAGCGAACGCAGCCGAGCGACGCAGCTCGGTCAGGCCGATGTCGATGCGTACGAGCGCGGTCGCGTGACGCATCGCCGCGTTGAAGCCGTGGCGATACAGAGTGCCGTCGTCCTCGTCGACGTTGAACCGATCGTTCTCGAACTGGTCGAGGAGTGATGTGCGATCGCCGCGTTCGAGTTGCGCGAGCACAGCGTCGAGCAGCTCGAGGCTATCAACACTCAATCGCTCGTCGCAGATGCGCGCGCAGAGCTGGCGAGCGAACGCATCACGGCGAACAGATCGCGCGGGTGCGTTAGTCGGAGCTTGTGTAGGAGATCGCTTTTCGTGAACGTCGGCCATGGCACCCTGCTGTCTTGTCGTCGTCGGAAACGCGAAAGAAACTCGACACGTCCACTCCCTCCGTGGACACGAGCGATCTCTAGTCGTCGGGCGGCCCCGTGCTCGCGGACGACTTGTCGACGGCGCTGTAACTCGTCGGATAAGCGCAGCTAATTCCGAAAATCAGCCATGCGGTCCGCTGTGTTGCGTAAATACCGCAACATTTTGCTGCACCGCTCTGGCGTAAGATGGCGCGATGAGGATCGTCCTGCAGGTGGTCGAGTTCGTGCTCTACATGCTCGCGCTGTTCGGCTTCGTGTTCGGCGTCGTGATCATCGTGATGACCAAGCGCGGGAACATCGAAGGCGATGCCGTACTGCGAGCCGCTGACACGATGGCGTCGATCTACTTGGCGCTGCCTGCGTTCGTGCTCGGCGCTGTGGGGCTCGCGGGTGGCGCAGCGCTCACCGCGATCGAACGCTTGAAGGCGGAGCGTTGACACCACAATTACGCCACCTTCGGCAGGCGTCCGTAGAATTTCTCCATCGTCAGATCGAGCGCCCCGACAAGTTTCTCGAGGTTCGCTTGCGATGGATCCGTGTGGTCGTCGCCCTCGCTCTCCCAGTGCGAGAGCGCCGATTGCGTGACGTCGATCCGTTTGGCGAGCTGGGCCTGCGTCAGCTTGCGGGCCTTGCGCCAGTACACAAGACGCGCGGCAAGGCTGGGCTCCACATCCCGACTATTAGTCGGTCTAATTTGAGCAGTCAAGCCCGACTAATTCGCATTCGTGATCTTATCGCGGTGTGTCATGGCTAAGACCCCGCGACAGGCGCAGCCAAGAGGCGAGCTGATCACGATCACGCCGGATCGACGCGAGCGCTGGATCAAGCGCCGCAACGATATCGGGCTCGATCAGGAGCAGCTCGCGGACAAGATCGGCACGTCACAAGGCACGATCTCGAACGTCGAACGCGGCACGCAGAAGCAGATCCGCAAGCCGCTGTTCGCGAAGTGGGAGCGTGTGATGTCGGGTGACAGCGATGGCGACGATGATGAGATGTACGTGCAGGCCGTCGATAAGCTCAGCAAGCTCGACACCGATCGGATCAGGTTCGTGCTCGAGATGACCGAGCGATTCGCTGCGCTCAATCCTCGACAAGCGCCCGCAGGAGCCTCAGGGCACGACGGCGAACCGCCGGAGGCTGTAACGCCATCAGCGCCGCCAAGCGCGCCAGATCATCGCCCACCGTCTCGTCGACGTCGCCCGCGAAGAACGTAGCCATCGGCATTCGGAGCCCTCTCTCGACGATCCGAATCGCTACGTTGATCGTCGGGCTCGAGTGTCGGTTCTCGATCTGCGACAGGTACTTGGCGGTGACTCCTGCTCGGTGGGCGACCGCCTCCTGTGTAAGGCTTACAGTCTCACGGTAATACCGAAGTCGCTGCGCGAAGTCGGACGATGGCTTAGTTCGCTTTCGCAAGTCCTCAGCAGCATCGATACGCGGCGTTACGCGAACCATCCACAATATGGCAAGGGGTCCATGATAGATCGTGAGAGTGGAGGACGACGTGAACAAGCATGAATGGACCGAGCTCGCTAAGGCCTTGGGCGCGCTACGCGCCGAGATCGAATCGAGCTGGCCGCCACCAGGTGGCTACATGAGTAACCAGCCGGGCGTCGAGGACCGCAAGCTCCATCGCGCGGCCCAGCTCGCCGCCGTCGATCGCGCTGCCGAGACGGTCGCAACTACGCTCAAGAGCCGCTCTACACGCTTCGATAAGCAGCACTTCCTGGATCTTGTCGGCGTCGGCCACGACCGGCGCGCACGCCGCCCCGAGCTCCCAGTATTCGACCTCGGC
>Ga0068863_100000234_pt1 | contig 58731 bp, 94 predicted proteins | sample KBSSwiS62_FD_66596 | JGI IMG/M metagenome (GOLD analysis project Ga0068863, IMG submission 66596) | Switchgrass rhizosphere microbial communities from Kellogg Biological Station, Michigan, USA - KBS Switchgrass S6-2 | ecosystem: Host-associated > Plants > Roots > Rhizosphere > Soil ... | reverse complement strand
TGAGGCCCTGGCCGAGCGCGAACTGGTAGCCGGGCGTCTTTTCGAGATCCGCCTGGGTCATCGAGATCGGCTTGATCAGGCTCTTGAGCATGCCGGGCTTGGCCGCGACAGCCGCCTTGGCCTGGACGACCTTCTGCTTGACGGTCCAGCCCTGCGCCTTCAGCGCGTTGACCTTCGCGGCTCCGCCCGGCTGCACCGTGACCGTCTTGCCGTTCTTGGTCAGGATCCAGGGCTTTGCCGCCACCGCTTTCCTTCCCGGCGAGCCCATGAGGATCCCCATCGCGCCCGCGCCGCCCGAGAGGTAGGGGGCAAGCGTCGCCTGGGTGATACCGAACATGGCGAGCTGGGCCGCGATCGCCTGCTGGTTCCCCTTCACCTGCGCGCTGGCCGCCGACTTGGCCCCGAAGATCTGCGCGATCGCGGAGATCGCGGCGGGGAGGATGGCGGCGATGATGGCTTCCATGCTGGCCTCCTATGACGGGTTGCCGTTCGGCAGATACCAGAGCACCGGCAGCACCGTGTAGGTGATGATCAGGACATCGTTCTGGCTCATCGGGAAGAAGCCCGCGACGGGGCCGATGGGCGAGATGATAACACGCGCCCGCTGCAAACCCACCGAGCTGACGGTGCCGCCTTTGATCAGCGCGTTGCCGGCATGGATCGCGGTGAACGCGAACACGAACGGCGACGGCGGCACCGGCGGCGGGAACTCGATCTGCTGGAACGGCGTCGCCTTGCCGGTGAGGTCGGAGAAGAAACCATACCAGGGCTCGGTGACGATGCCGGTTTCGAGATCGACCATCGGCAGGGCGTTCGAGGGCAGCGCGGGAGGCGGCTTTTTCACGAGCCCACCGGCGTCGCTTCGAGGAAGATCCCGTTGAGCGCGGTGTCGATCGGCGCGGACCACGACAGCTCGAACACGATGTCGCGGCCGATGCCGAGGTTCGGCCACCAGGGCAGCTCGCCGTACTCGCCCTCGTTGCCCATCGAGGCCTGGAGGGCGTCGGAGAAGGATCCGCCGCGGTCGTAGGAGACGCGCAGCGAGATCAGCGGTGTCGAGAAGAGCGGCGAGGGGAGCTGGTTGTTCTCGGTGACGGCGGCGTAGAACGCCTGGACCTGGGCCTGGGTCAGAGCGACGCCCTCCCAGATCGCCATGAAGCCCATGCGGGTGTTGGCGGGCATGGCAGCAAAAGCGTTGCCGCGAGCCCCGATCTGCATCGGGAAGGTCGCCGGGGCCGCCGAGGGTGCGGTGTAATTCGGGTTGCCCGCTACCGTGACCCCACCGTTGTTGAAGATGAAAGCAGACGTGCCCTCGCTGATGCTGACGGCTGAGACATTCCAGCTACCTACCGGCGGGGCGAACGCGGGGGCCAAATTGATGGCGTAGACTGGGGTCGGGCTGAAGTTAAAGATCGCGAACGTCAGTATGGCCCCGGTGGGATCGGTCCCGAACAACCACCCGAGTCCGGTGCCGCTGGAAGCGCCGAGATCGCCGCCAAGCATCACGCCGTTCGGTGCGCTGGTCGCGTGATACCACTGCGTCAGGATGGTGAACTTGGCCCCGTCCTTGTGGATGTTGTTCATCCACGCTTCGTTGGGCGCGTCGTAGGTGAAGTGGTCGGTGCCCGACCCGCCCGACAGGAAATACTCGCTCAGCGACAGGCCCCCCGGCGTGCCCACGAACGAGGGGTCGCCCCCAGGGACCACCGCGGCGTCATCGCCGAGGAAGAAGTCGTAGCCCCCGCCACTCTCGTCGAACCACTTCTGCCCGCTGCCCGGCCACGACGGCAGGTTGCCTGCCTCCAGGAGAAGCGTCGGGGCCGGCAGCGCCAGCTCGCCGACGATGTCCTGGATCGAGCGCGAGTAGGGCCCCGGCACCGCGCCGCCGAGCGTCCCGCCCTGGGTGTCGGCGATGACCCTGTCGATGCGGACACGCTTGCCGTCGTTGATGACGTGCGGGATGGTCCGCAGCCGCGTGATCGGATTGCCGGCGTCGGTGAGGTTGAACGGATCCATCTCGTAGAGGTCGCCTGTCGCCCGATCGCCGGTCAGCACCATGTCGTAGGCGAAGCACCAGCACTGTCCGCGATGGCGCTCGAATCCCGCCGGGCCGGTCCAGGCCAGCTCGTGCCACTGCTCCGTTTTCAGCTCGCAGGCGAAGGTCCGGTTGGCTGTCGGGAAGGTCAGGATGTAGTAGCTGTGGCCGAGGATCTGGAATGTCCCGCCGATCGCGTCGTGGACTGCCGGCATCCTGGCGAAGATCGCCTCGATCCCCGGCTTTGAGATCACCTTGGCCTGGAAGGCCGCGTCCCACTTCATGACGGTGCGCTTGCCGCGACGGGACTGCGTCAGCCAGTAGATCGCGAGATCCTCGGCGGCGAGCGAGTAGGGCGCGGTGCAGCCGTTCTCGTTGAAGACGCCGGGCAGGATCTGGAAGACGAAGTCGGCGGCACCGGAATTGTACCAGCTCTCCCCGGTAAGCGTCCCCAGGATCCAGATGTTCTTGTGCATGACGGTGATCGCCGCGATCGGATCCGGCGAGCCGATCTTGAGCTGATAGTCGAGCGGGTCGAAGGCATAGAGGTTGTTCGGGTTGGGGAACGGCTGCATCACCCCGAGCGCCAGATGCTTGAACTCGATGTTGTTGAGCGAGATGTACCAGCCCTGGCGAACGGGCCACCGATTGAGGACGAAGAAGCCATCGACCTCGCTGACGTGTGAGCCGCCCTCGAACACCGGGTCGGTGACCGGCCCGAAGGCGTTGTTGGAGAGGTCGATCGCCCACCCCGATATGCTGCCGTTCACGATGAGGATGCAGCGGCCGTTGTCGGCCATGCTCACCGGCGTCGTCGCGTTCGGGATGACCCCGAGGAGCTGATAGGTGAACGTCGCGTCGATGTAGTAAACCGACCCGCCGACGACATGGTAGAGCTGGTTGTTCGACGAACGGAAGAGACAGCGGCTGACGCCCGGCGTGAGCGGCGTCCCCCGGCGGGTCAGCCCCGGCGTCGGGAAGTGCGTCGCCGGCGCGGGGGCCTGCTCGTCCTCGTTGACCTCCGGGTAGAGATTGATGCAGCGCTGGCTCGACGCGATGATCGCCCGCGATTGGTAGGCACCACCCGTGAGCGGGATGCGGGGCATCTAGATCGTGTTGTCGGTGAAGACGTTGTAGACGCCGCCCCTGGCCAGCTCGGGCGGCAGGCTGAGCGTCGGGATTTGCAAATTTGCACGACGGATGACGTCGAGAGCGCCGGCGGCGCGCATAGAGTTCACCGGATCCGCCGGCAGCTTGTAGGCCGTGATCATCTCGTCCTGGAGCGAGAAGCGGATCGCCCGGCGATACTCGGGCGGCATGTCGAAATCGGTCGAGAGGTTCGGGAAGCTCTGGAGCTGCTGCTTGGTGATGATCCTGCCGATGTAGAGGAACGACGGCAGCGGCCAGAAGTAGACCTTCGCGAGCGGCCACGCCGAGTCGTAGAAAAAGTAGCGCGGGAACGAGCCCAGGTGCTGCATCCGGATGCGGTTGTAGTCCTCCATGCTCGTCACGGGCAGCAGCGGCCAGCCAACGTCGTTGGGCGGCCCAGGCGTGACCTGGGTGATGCGCGCGGCCTCCAGGTGATCGGGGCGGGCAATGTTGAACTGGCCGCCCTCTCCTACCGTGTAGGAGGTCGCTCCCGTCATCGGGAGGTCGGTGGCCACGAGGTGCCAGATGACCCAGCGCAGCCGCTGCCACTGCGCGATCATGTCGTTGAGGCGCGTCAGCCCGTTGTTGATATCGATCGCGCTCGGCGTCAGCCCTTGGCCCGTGACACCAGCGTCCTGGAGCGCCAGGGTGACGATGTCGCGGGCGGTAGGCATGTCAGATCACCTGCTCGGCGATCTTCCCCTGCGCCGTCTCGACCAACTGCCTGATCTTCGGCGTCTTCATCCGGTCATCGACCTTGATGTCGAGGTCGCCGGCGAGCTTCATCAGGCGTCCGCGCTCCAGCTCCTCGGACGCAGGCACCGCCGGCTTGTTGCCCTTGGCGGCGTCGATCGCCTGGGCCGGCGTCGGGAACCATCCTTGGCCGAGCTTCTCCAGCTCCCTCGGATTGGCCACGAGCACGGGGGCCTGGGTGGCGTGGAAAAACCATGCGGGATACAGGCGCACGGCATCCTCGCCATACTCGGCCCGCCATGCCGCCATGACCGCGGCCTCCTGGGGCTCGTCCTGGACGACGATCTGCGGCGGCGTCATCCGCTGCGGATACTCCCGGCTCGTGTAGTACTCGGCAATGAAGCCGCGCTGCTCCGGATCGTTGACCGCCCAGGGCAGCGGCGTCCGCCATTTGATCCTGAGAGCCTGCTCCTGCTTGGCGTCGGAGACGATGACGTCGGGCGGCGTTAGGGCCTTGGGGTATGGCCTGAATTCGTAGGTGTAGTTCTTGTTGACCCCGCGCATCATCGACTGCGGCAGGACGCCGGACGGTCGCACATAGGCGGCGGCCTCAGCCTGCTGGGCGAGGTAGGTGAGAGCGGCGATGATCGCCTGGGGCGACATGCCTTCGGGGAGATTTACCGTTGCCATTGGATCCTCGACATGGGTACGGAGGCCCGGTCCATCCGAGCCCCCTTACAGCGTAAGCCGCCCAGCGCTATGGACGGTCGGCAATCGCGACGGCCCACTCGCCGCGCGTCCCGAGGAAGCCGAACAGAACGTCGAGTCTGTCGATCGCCTGATCGGTCTGCGGGTTGTAAGCGAGGATCGACCGCATCGAGATGCCGTCGAACACCGCACGGCTGCGCTCCCAGACGCCTTCCGGCAATTCCATGTCTGCCGTGGCCATCGTAAACGCATCGGGCTGGTACGCGATATTTTTGGTGTAGACCTCGTTGGCGAGGTTGACCAAGCTGATCGCCGCGCCCGCTGCCGGGCTCGCTGTCACGGTCTGGTACTGCACCGGGACGCCACCCACTGGGGCGACCAAGGCCGGATAGATCGGGATCGCCGTCGCACCGTTGAGCACGTTCGCGGTGACCACGAATTGCTTGAGGGTGCCCAGGCTCTGCCGGGTCAGTCGGTTGATCCCGTTCACGCCGGCGATCGTGATGAAGTCGCCGGCATTGAGCGTGCCGGAGATCGCCGCGGTGACGAGCGTCGCGATGCCCGTCTGGCCGGCTCCGGCCACCGCACCGGCGGTGAAGGATCCGGTCACATGCTGGATCACCGTTTGATCCTCAAACCAACGGAAGCCGAGCGCGTCGTACATGGTGCCCTCCATGTACTGGCGGGTGATCGCCGGTGCCGGGTTGAGGAGGCCGGAGAGCGTGCTGACCATGCCCGCGCCGGTGTTCGGCGCGAAGACCAGTTTGCGCTGGCCGGGAGGTGCGGAGTTGTTCATCAGCGCCGCACGAGCGCGCAACACGGTGAACTGGGTCGGGCTCATGACCGCGCCGCTGCCATCGACGTTGGCGACGTAGTTGGCGACGGATCCCTCCAGGCCCGCCATGATCGTGTAGGCCACGTCGGCGGTCAGGAAGGCAATTTTCGGGGCCAGGATGCGCTCGACATAGTCGTCGAGAGCCATCGTGCGTTCGGCCGACGAGAAGGAGACGTCAACACCGTCCTGCGTGGACAGCGTCATGACGATCTGCTGCTCGTTGGTGTCCTGCGGCTGTGCGGCAGCGCCGTGCCTCACAGTGTATTCGTTGGGGAGGCGAATGCGGAGCGCGGTGCCGATCTTGGCCCCGTCGCGCGCGAACTGATCATCGTACTGCGTGCCGATATTTTGGATGAAAAAATTCGTGTTTTTCCAAATTCTGACAGCAGCCCTCGTGATCATCGAGATGGTGAGGATCTGATTGCCGGCCATGCGCCGTCGATCTCCGAACAGAGTGAGTCTGAGGGTTCACTCCGGTGCCCGAGGCCTGGAGGTTTACGGGCTCCTCGGCTGTCCTGCCGGTCGGCCCCGCTGCTCGACTGCGGGGATTTACGAGCCTCTCGACGATGTCGCTCGCCGGGGGCGAATGCGCGGACCCTACCCCGCGCAGCCTAGTGGGGCAACTTCTTGTTCATGATCTGCTTCTCGAAACGGTCGAACCACAGCTCGGCCGGCACGTCGTCGCCGAGGCTTTCGTTGACCGTCGTGGAGCCGCGGATCGGGCGGAGAGGCGTGATCTCCTCGTCCTCGTCCTCCTCCTCGATCACTTGCTTGCGGCGCGGGGCGGGCTCCTCCTCGACGGCGGCGCGCTTGGTCCTGGCTGTCGCCCACTTGGCGAGTTGCGCCGCCTGCCGGATCTGCGACTGCGCCAGGAAGGCGGTGATCTCGGGGGCATCCATCGAGCCGAGCGCCATGATCGCGACGGAGGCGTCTTTGGGGGATCCGCCGGTCGCCTCGATCGCGAGCGCCACGAGATTGGACGGCCCAGCGATCAGCCCGGCGATCTTGTCGCAAGCCTTGTCGAAAACCTTCTGCGTGTAGCGCGCATTGCCCTCGGCGCTGAACTGTTCCAGTTGGATCTCCAGGCGGGCCATCGCGCGCGCCTCGGCGCGAATCTGATCCTCGGTCTTCGGAGCCTGGGGTGGCGGTGGTGGCGGTGGGTTGAGCTTGGCCTCCAACTCCTCCTTCTCTTTTTCGAGCTGGCGGACCCGCACCGCGTACTCGTTCATGCGCTCGACCGGGACCATCCGCTCCGCCTCGGGAACGGACTTCTTCGCCTTCTTCTTGCCCTCGGCGGGAGGCTCGGCGGCAAGCGCGGCGGCCTCTTCGGCGGCGACGCGCTCTTCCTCGGCGGCGAGCGCCGCCTCCTCAGCTTTAGTCTCCTCCAGGACCGGATCCACGGGAGGCTGAGCGCCTGCCTCGGCTGCGATCTCGGCCTTGAGGTCGGCCAGCGGGTCGATCATCTGCGCGTTCGCCATGTTACTTGGGTCCGTGTTGGGGATGCCCGCCAGGGGGCTTCTTTGGCCCGCCAGGAGGCCCCTGGCCGTTGCCCTCGTTGCCGGTGCCGTTGCCGCCGCCGCGCCCCAGGCCGACGCCGCAGTTGCCGGAGCCACTGGAAGCGCCGCAGCCGTGGCCCTGCCCGCCGCCGCCACCGCCGCCAGGATCACCGCCACCGCCGCCGTCAGTCGGCGTCGGGCCGCAGCCAGGGCAGCCACCACCACCGGGACCACCACCGCCGGGACCACCACCGGGACCGCCGGGAGTTCCCGCCACGCCGAGCGTGAGCGAGCCGACTATGCCGAAAGTACCGAAGAGGGCACCGAGGTTGGGCAGCCCGTAGCAGTAATCCTTGGTGCTGCCGTAGCGGCGCAGCAGCTCGAAGCGGGTCAATTCGCCGGTCCGGCAGACGCAGCGGCCGAAGACATCGGTGCCGGTGCCGGGCGGGCAGTGGCGGGGGGCGGCCATCGCGCCGGTCGAAACCAGCAGCGCGGCGACGAAGACGAGGATCCTCATTTGCCGCGGCCCTTGGTCACCGTCCCCGACAAAAGCTCGGAGAGGCTCTTCACCGTCTCGGCGGCGTGCGCGTGGACGTCCTTCATCAACTGCTTGTCCTGCGAGATCTTGCGGGCCTCGGTCAGCGTCCGTAGGGCGTCGGCGGCGCGATAGCCGCGCTCCTCGTCCATCGCGTGACCGGCAGGTTTGGCCTTTTTGACGTTGGCCGCCTCGTCCTGCGGCGGGCCCTTCGGCGGGGCGGGGGAGAGCTTGCCGCCACGAGCTTTCTTCACCAGTGCGTTTGCCATCAGTCCCTCCAGAAAAGGTGCTGCTCCATCGTGCCTGGGCGATCGGGCCGGAGCATCATCGGCCCGTAGCCTACCTTCTCCGGCCGGCGCTCTGCGGCCTCCTTGGCGTTCTGCTGAAGGGCTTCGTAGATCGCCTCCTTCATCACCGGCGACACCTCGGCGTCCGACCGGCGCAGCATGTCGGTGAGGATGGTGAGCGCCATCTCGCCGAACGAGGGCCAGTTGCGCCTGATGAACACCTTGACGTCCGGCCAGAACTTCCGGAAGCGCTCGGTGTGAGTGTCCTCCCAGTAGGCCCCGGCCAGCTCCTCGCTGGTCTTGCGGATCAGCATCGCGGTCACGACGCACCGCCCTGGTCGGGGTTCACCCGCGCCATCTGCATCGAGTGGAGCTGGAGGTGGAGGAGGAGATTCGAGATCGCCCCGGCGAGCGCCGGCGTCGTCGAGGACGAGGACCACGAGTGGGAGCACGACATCCGGTCGGCGCGCACATAGGCGATCGCCACACTCGACACCTTGCCCTCCTTGGCGATCTCCAGCATGCGCTCCAGGACGGTGATGACGTCCTGCTGCTCGCTCGTGTAGCTCGTCTTGAGCTGGACGACCTCGGTCACGCCACGGTCACCTCGTTCGAGGTCGATGAGGCCGAGCCCTTGGCATTGGTCGCCGTCACCACGCAAGTGAACTTGTGGCCGACATCGACGCCGGGCGACAGGTCGTAGGCCCCCTCGTCCTCAGCGCCGCCGGCATCCAGGCCGTCGCGCTGCCACTGGTAGGAGTAGGAGTCCGGCTCGCCGTACCAGTTGCCCATCGTGCAGGTGAGTAGGGTGGGGCTGTCCTGCCAGACGAGGGGCACGTCCTTGACGATCGGCGGGCCATCCGGCGGCGGGGCGGCGGCCAGATCGTCGGCCTTGATCTTCTCTCCGAGCGCGGTCAGCTCGTTGGACAGCGCGCCGCCGGCCATCGGCTTCATGCGCTCCAGCTCGGCAATGATCTCGTCGTTCGTCATAGTGCGAGGCCTCCCAGCCTTCCGGTGAGTAGCAGGATTAGTAGAACGACCACGATCACTCCGATGATCCCGGAGGGGTAATAGCCCCAGCCGGCGCTGTAGGGCCACGTCGGAAAGGCCCCGATCAGGAGCAGGACGAGAAGCACGATAAGGACGGTCGTCATTTCGGTTCTCCCGCGAAGGGGTCGTGATCGACCGGCGTCAGCCTCACTCCTGGTGGGGCGACGATGGGATCTCGCTGCCAGTCGTCAGCGGTTGATCGTCCCGCAGGTCCGCCGGCCACTTGACCTTGCTCAGCCCCGCGAACAGCTCCTCCTCCAGAGCCAACTGCTCCTCGGTCTGATCGGCTGGATGCGAGCCGGTCGAGGGCTTCTGGATCGACTCCTGGCCGTTCGTACCACGGGGCATTGCCTGACTCCGTTACCTTGAAACCTTTGGGGACGACCTTAGCCTTACGCTTTTTGACGTCGTCGAGGAACTGCCGCCATGCCGGGACGGTGAACTCGTAGGTGTTCCCGACCGGCGTAGTGTAGCTGAAATAGGGGTGGCCCTCCTCGTCGCGCGCATACCGGGCCCCGTAGGCATAGGCCCCGTACTCGCCTTCCTTGGCCGACACCGTCGAGATGGCGGGGACGTTCCGCTGCCCCAGAGCGTCCTCCATGACCGCCCCCAGGCTGCCGTGCGAGGCCTCCTGCTGGCTGTGCGCGACCCAGCTCTCCCAGTGATAGCGACCGATGCTGGCGTCCTGCGGCTTCCGCCCGGCGGCTGCATAGATGTCGGCGATCTTCGCCCCGAGCGCCCGCTCGATCGCCTCGTAGATCAGGAGGCCGCGAGCGCCGTAGGTGAGGTTCGACAGGGCCGTGCCGGTGACGACCTTCTTGTTGACCTTCACGCCGTCGTAGATGTTGCGGTCGGCGAAGCGGCCGTCGTCCCAGAGCTGCCGGGTCTGCACCCGGTCGATCACCATGACGTCGGGCTTGCCGGCCACGAGCAGCGTGAAGCTCACGACCTTGTTGTCGATGCCGACGCCCTCGCCGAGCTTGAGGAACTCGCGGCGGATCTGCGGGCCGGTCATCTCCGGATCGGCGAGCATGTTGTGCAGGCGCTGGAGCTTGGAGATGCCGGCCTCGCCGATCTGCGACATCTTCCGGAGGAAGTGGGTTCCGAAGGCATTGAGGTTGTGCAGGGCCCCGGAGCCCGGCTGGCCCCCGCCCTTCGGGGCCGTCGTGGCCGCCCACGCCTTATAGTCCGCGACGTCTTTCGCGGTGAACTCGCCGCGCGCCGCCTTCCGGATCCAGTCATTGATCCCGTGGAAGGCGTCGATGAAGAGCGATTCCTGCGTGTAGGGCGACACGCCGCGGGACAGGAACGACCAGAAGAAAAGCTTGCCGGTCGTGACCGGGGAAAGTCGCCCGGCCTCGTAGGCCGCGCGCATCTTGGCCGCCTCGGCGAAGCCGTGGTCGGCGTCGGCGATTTGCCCAGGCGTCAGTGAGCCGATCTTCTGCGCCGCGCCATCGCTGTTGATGTCGCGGATGAAGGCGTAGGGCGGGATCGGCACCTCGTCGGAGGCGAAGGCATGCGCCATCATCTTCGACCAGTCCTTGGGGCTCTCGGTGGCCTTCGGGAAGCCGGCCAGGAGCAGATCGACATTGTCGAGCTGGACCTGGGCGTTCTTGTTGGTCGTCGTCTGGGTGATCAGCGGCTTGTCGGGCAGCTTGCCTGGGCGCGGCACCCTGACGCGAAGGTCGGGCGCGAAGCCGAGTTTGTTGCCCTCCTCGACGGGCTTGAGGAGGCCGAACATGGCAGCGCCGCGCTTGCCGCCTGCGTAGAGCGTGAAGCCCTCACCCGATGCAGCCTCGGCCAGCTCCGGCGTGATGCGGAGGACGTGGACCTCCGGGTGCTTGACGGAGGCATCGACCGCGGCCCGCCGCGCGCGATCGGCGGCAACCATCCGGTCGTTGTGCCGGCCCCAGGCCGCCTCGCGTGCGGCTTGGTTCGCCTCCGTGACCTTCTCGGTCGCGGCTACCGTGCTCAACCCGTCGTCGATCAGCTTGTTGAAGTCATCGAGCATGTCCTCCTTGGCCTGCTTCAGCTCCGCCTCGAGCTGGCCCTTGGACGCATCGACCGTTTCCTGGAACTTGTTCCGCTCCCTCGCCACGAGCTTCTCGTCGGGCTTTGGCCGCGCGCCGAGGGCCTCGCCCTTCTCCAGCTTGGCCCCGTACTTGCCAGCGATCTTGTTGATGATCTTGGGGAGGATGTCGTCGTAGTAGCCCTCCATGCCCTTGCCGCCGACATCGAGATCGACGTTGTCGAAAAACTTCAGCCCCGGCTTCCCCGCATCCCTCCCCTCGCCCTTAACGATCTTCGCCGCCATCTCGGCCCCGATGATGCCGTCGAGGTCTTTCGCGGGGACCGCGATGCCGTCGTTGAGCTTCACCGACTCGCCGGTCTGCGACGTCCGCGCCGAGAGGAGATACTTCGTCTCGCCGCTCTCCAGGACCGGCTCGTAGCGCAGCTCCTTGATGTGGTTGGTGAGCGCGAACCGCTTCTTCTGGATAGCCCCGGTCGTCCAGGTGATCGCCTCCTTGCCGAGCGCGACGGCCTCCTGGATCATCCGCTTGACCAGGAGGCCGGACCACTGCTCGGTGTTCTTGAAGGGCACATCGGGCGGCTGCTTCTCGCCGCTGAGGGTGATGCGCTCCCTGTCCGTTTCGGCCTTCCTGATGGCGTCCTTCTTGTCCGCGAGCGTGAACTCCATCTCCTTCGCGGCGCGCGCCAAGTCGGGATGGATGTTCAGCTCCTTGAACTGGCTCATATTCCGAAGGGCGAAGACGACGTTGGCCCGGTGAACCGAGGTGGCGGGTGGGCCCTTGGTCTTGACGAACTCGATCGCCTTATCGAGCGCCACATTGTAGTTGTCGTGCGCTTGCTCGATCTCCTTCCTGGCCTCCTCCAGATCAGCGAGCCTCTTCGCCTTGCTCTCCGGCGTCTTGTAGCCGTACTTCCGGCCCTCCTGGTGGAGGTCGGACTGCTGCTCATCGACGTGCAGCGCCTTCAACTCGCCCTTCGTCTTGACGACGACCGTGCTCTTCGCCTGGGGCAGCTTTTTCTGGTAGGCCTCGGCCTCCTCGAACGTCTTGAAGACCGGCGACTTGTTGCCCGACTCGGCGTGCTCGACAACGTAGCCGTCGGCCAGGACGCTGCGCTCATCGACCCGCGCGTGGGCGAAGGTGTTGATCTCGTCGTCGTCGGACCAGTGGGGCCCGTAGTAGTCGTCCGCGACCACCGGGGCGTACTCGTCAGCCGCTGCCCTGGCGGCAGACTCAGGATCACCAAAGACCCTGATGCCCTGACCGTTCGGATTGAGCCCGTAGTCGCCGCGCGCATTCTGGATCGCGTAATACGGCTTTGAGATCGTCGTCTCGGGGTGCTCGACCACCTTCCAGTCCGCCGACTCCTCCTCGGGATGCACCTGGAGGCCGATCTCACGCTTGTTCTCGCCGCCCTCCAGCGTCCAGCGTGAATACTTCGACGCCTTGTTCGGCGCGTGCGGCAGCTCGTCGAGCGTCATCATGTAGCGCTGGGCCGCCTGCGGGCTCGTGAACTCATTCTGCTGGTACTCGTCGCGATGCGGCTGGTAGGCGTTCCCCTCCTCGTCCACGACCTGATAGGCCCCGTCCTCGCGCATCGAGACTTTCCACTCGCCGGACCCGCGCCCGCCTCGCTGCCACTCCCGCAGCTCCGGCAGCCCCGTCGCGATATGGTCGAGGATCTCCTCCTTGCTCACCGTCGGCGGCAGGTTCGAGCCGGGCCGCGAGCGGATCTCCTCCTCGTGCTTCAGGAAGGCGTCCAGCGGGTTCAGCTCCACCGGCTTCAGCCCTGGGACCGGCGACGACGGCTCGATCTGGTAGGCCTCGGTCTTCGGCTTGCCCGTCTCCGGGTCGATGATCGGCTTGTTCGTCTCCTTGTCACGAACGGTGCGCTGGGCCTCCTTGCCGGGGACGATGAGCTTCTTCCGCCACTCAGCCGGCGTCAGCTCCTTGTCCGGCATCGCGTCGATCGCCTTGCCGAGCGCGCTGTAGAAGCCACCCCGCTTCTCGCCGGCCAGGACGGTGAGGGCCGCCAGCTCCTTGCTGCCGCCGGCATGGGCGGTGAAATCCTTGTACTCGGCGACGGACATGGGCGCGGGCTCGGGCCCCCTGGTCCGCACGCCCGGCGGCAATATCTCGGCAGGCTCTCTGCCGAACTGCCTGCCGAACGCCACGAGCTTGTTGGTCACCGGAGGATGGGCGCGTCCACCGACGCCCATGATGTTCATGGCTGACTCGACGGCCAGGGCCTCCTGGCTCGGCTGGCCCGCTATACGCGCGACGTATTCCTCCTGCGTCTCGTCGGGCAGCCGATCGAGGCTGTGCCCCGACACGAATTCGCCCGTGCGCTTGAGCGACGCCGGGATCTCCGGAATGCCCTGGATCATGTGGACCGGCATCATCCCGAGGTTCGCGATGATGTCGCCTGCCGAGCCCTCCCCTCGCGCCAGCCGGGCCTGCCGCTCCTTGTCGAGGAGGGCCCACTTCAAGCGGTGACGCCAGTTGGCGCGCTCGTTCCACCAGGGCGACCCGACGTCGCCCCAGTCGTCGGCGCTCTCGCCGGAGGCCTCGCTGAAATCGACGTTCTGGCGGACGAGCCGGTTGGCCACCTTAGCGACGCGCCTCCAGGAGCCAGCTCACATTGCGCCGGAAGAGGTCACCGGCATTCTCGTCGGGCCGCCAGGGCAGCTTGTTGATGTCCCACTTGCCGTTCTGCTGGACCCCGAGATTGGCCTGGACCTCGCCGTGCTGGAGCACCGTCTCCGGCGTCACCGGGATGTCGTAGGTCCGGCAGAGATCGGCCGCGACCGCAGCGAGCGCGGCCCACTGCACCTTGAGGAGCGGGTAGCCGCCGGCCTGGAACGGGCTCTCGATCGCGCCGGCCATGCAGGCAGCGCTGATGCCGATCGAGCCGGTGTTGAGGCTCTTGGTGTGCGCCGCGTAGCCGTCGGCGTCGTTGGTCGAAACGTTCGCCTTGATCGAGTTGTCGCCGCGATAGAGCGAGCCGTCGCCGCCGACGATGATGTGGTAGCACTCCCGATCGGTGGCGCTCACCGTGTAGCTGCCGGCGGTCCAGTGGACGATGATGCGGTCCATCGCGCACGCCGGCATCCACTCGTCCGGCACCACCAGGATGCCGCCGCCGGGCTGGCCCTCCCCCGGTGCCAGGGCGAGGTCGTCGCCCCTCTCGAACCACGCCTCGCAGGCGGCAGCGCTCTCGCCGCCCCAGTCGCCGTCGGCCCCGTACTTCGGCAGGGCGTAGCCGTGCGTCATCAGGAGCTGCTGCAACGCGATGGGTGTCAGGATCTCGATGCTCATGGCTCCACCTTTTTGCCCACGATGTACCCGGCCAGGGCTCCGACGATGGCACCGCCGATGGCGATCATCGCCTGCCCGCCGACGTCACTCATTGGCCGCCCCCAGAAGCCTACCGCGGCGGCTCCGATGACCAGCGTCAGGGCGACCCCGACGGAGAGGACCAGGGCGGCCAGCCCCCGGTAGTCCATCACATATCCAGCCACAGGTTCGGCGGATGCCGAAGCGCCATCAGCTTGAAGCGGTCCCGGTTGCGCGGCAGCGTCATCCAGCCGTGCCGCCACTTGTGGATCAGGCGAAGGCGGCGCTTCCGGTCGAGCGCCAGGGCGATCGACTCGCGCAGGGTCAAGTACCTCACTCACCGGGCTCCACTCTCAGATACTTACCCGGCCGCGACTCGTCGGGGAGGTAATGCTGGCCGTCGGGCGCGAGCCGCGCGCCGGGCACCGGCTCCTCGACGATCGGGTCGCTCTGCCAGTCGCCCTCCTCGCCCTCGCCTCCGGCAGGCGCGGCAGCCTCCGGCCCCACCCGCTGCTCGCCCAGCAGCTCCTTGAGCAGCTTCTCCAGGATCGGGCGGATCGCCTCGTCGCCGATGTTCTCCTGCGCGTTGCCGATCTCCTTGAGCCGGCGCGTGTCGGCGTCCTGCTGCTCGATCTTGCGGCGCTCGCCCTGGTCGCGCGTCTTCAGCTCCATTTGGGCAAGCTTCTCGGTCATCTCGACGAGGAGGGCCTGGAGCGACTTGTTCTGCGCCTGGGCAGCCTGGAGCGCCGCCGATGGTCCACCCGTCGCCTCGGGCGGCACCATGTTTTTCAGGCGATCGGCGATCTCGTTCGCGCCGGGGAAGTCGGCGTTCCGGAACATCAGGTCGCCGATCACCGTCGTGAGCTGCTGGTTCGCGGTCGTGATCTGCACGAAGGCGTCCCAGGCCTCCTGCCGCTTGGTCGCGTAGCTCGGGCCGATGTCGGAATCGACCCAGTAGCGTCCGACCCGCGGGTTGAAGATCACCCAGGTCTTGTCGTCGGGGCCCTTCTCCTCGGCATAGGCGACGTCCGAGTACGGGTCGATCTGGATGAACTGCTCGGAGCCGTCCTCGGCGAGGATCTGGCGCACCTGTTTCCGCGAGTAGATGTGCGGCGCGAGGTCGAGGATGATGTTGCCCACCTGCCGGATCGCCGTCGCGAGGCCGTCGATGTAGTGGTAGGTCGCCTGATCGCCCTTGCGCTGCCGCTGGTCGATCGCGACGCTCGAAATCGCGTTGGTCGGCTGGCCGAAGTTTTCCTCGCGCTGGCCGCTGACCATCATCAGCTCCTCGCGCGCCACCATCATGCCCTTGATATACCCATCGGCCATCGTTGGAGGGTCGATGGGTACTGGCGGCGGGAGCTGCCGGCCCTCGTTGTCGAAGGCGTTGATGGGGACGTAGGGGTAGTTCGACGTGTTGATGGTCTTGAAGTAGGCGTCGAGCGACTCGGTGCTGCCGACTGGCACAAACCACTTCGCTTTGGTTTGCAGCGCCACCTGCTCGACGGCGTTGGAGGTCCAGAAATTGTACATTCTTTGCGCGTCTTTCATGCCGCGCGTGTGGCCCTTCCTGTCGAGGATGCCGTCGATCTCGACCTCCTCGCCGACCACCGGGACCAGCGGCACGAAGCGCCCCGGCCACTTGCCCCTATCGACGATGTCGTTGCCGGCAATTTTCACCCAGCGGATCGTCTCGTCCATGAACTCGCGGCGGCGGATGATGTCGCCGGGCTCGATCTGGGCGCGGATCTTCGCCGGGATCTTCGACCACTTGGCCATGACAAACTTGTCGGCAGCCCCCTCGGCGTCGGGGTTCCGCATCAGGACGAGCTTGTCCTTCTTCAGCTCCTTGAAAAAATACTCGCACTGCCGAATGTGGTCCTGGTTGATCCAGCCCTGCGAGTTGCCGAACGCGGCCTCGCCGACCTTCCCCTTCATCCAGGGGAACTCCTCCAGAAAATCGACGCGCGGCGTGTCGTCGAAGTAGAAGCCGAAGCGCGCGTCCGACCCATCGACCTCGTTCTTATCGGGATCCAAAAAGACGTTGAGCGGGTTGCGGACTCTTCGGATGTAGATCTCTTTGTCGAACGTCCCCGGTATGTAGTCCCAGTCCACTCTGATGTAGCCGAGCCCCGACTGGACCTGGAAGTCGCCGGCCGTCGAGTAGGCGACCGTCGCCTTGCTGATGCGCTCGATGTGGCGCACGAGGCCCATCCAGATCTTGGCCGCCTCGAACGTAGCGTCGTCGCCGACCGGCGAGATCTTGATGCCCGGCTTGTTCTGTTTCTGGTCGTTGGTGATCTGGAGATTGTGCGAGCGGATTTTGTTGACGGTCAGCCGCGGCTTGTAGCCGGCCGGGTCGTCGCGGCGCATGTTCCAGAGGTAGTTCGGCCACTGCCAGCCGTTGTCCGGATCCGCCCAGTGGAATTTCTGGTCCGCCAACCAGCGCTGCTGGGCGGTGCCTTCGTAGTCTTTGCAGCGCTGCCAGCGCGCCTTGCCGAGCGCGATGATCTGCTCATCGCCGGACATGACCTCGATGGCGGTTTCTTCCGGCGTCATTGGATCATCCACTGGTCAGTGCGCCAGGGCGACTGGTCGATGACCGGCCTCTCCCAGTCGGCAAGCGGGGGCAGGCCCGGCACGCTGATCGCCTGCTTGCGCGCCGCGGCTCCCCTGCGGTGCCACGCCATGACGACGGCGTCGCCCTCGTCGGTCGAGCCGCCGGTGCGCTTGCGGATGGCCGCCTTGTCCTCGATCAGGATGTCGGTGCCGTGGATCTCGTAGCGCGGCGTGGTCAATTGCGCGAGCAGCCTGGGGCCGGGCGGCAGCATCAGGTCGAGGCCTGAGTCCGGCGAGAGCGCCTCGCGCAGCTTCCAGTACATCTCGGCGCGGAGATTTCGGAAGCCGAGCTTGCCGGTCTTGTCCTTGAGCAGCGATTTGCGGCTGAACACGATGCCGTGGACCGGCATCTCGTGCTGGTGCTTGAGGTTCGAGAGGACGCCTGAGCCCCAGCCGCCGGTGGCGTCGAGCGAGATGTCGGCCCCGTCGCGGCGCGACAGGATGAGCAGCGCCGCGTGCTGCACCGGGTCGTTGGTGGCGACGCCGGCGCGCACGATGATCGGCGCGAACCAGTTGTCCTCGTGCAGGGCCGCGATCGTCGTCTGATCGGGGCCGCCCATCGCGACGTCCATCGCGAGCGCGATCATCGTGCGGTGCTTCTCGCCGGCGCGTGACCACCGCTTCTGCGCCTCCTTGACCCAGTCGGTCGGAATGGTCTGCCACGCATGGTCCTCGCGCCCGGCCAGGAAGTCGCCGTGCAGGAGCTGCGATCTGAGCGGCTCGGGCAGGTTCTCGATTCTCGCCCGGTAGCCGGTCTTCGCCAGGAAGGGGTTGTCCTCCAGGAGGCTGAGGATGAACGTGTAGGATTCGTGCGTGTACGTGTGGCCGCCGATCTCGGTGACGCCGGGCCCGTGGACCCAGCGGATCTTCCTGTCCACGACGATCGCCCAGCGCAGCTCGCCGTGCTCCGCAGGGTCGGGGAACGTGGGATCCAACCACGGCGCGAACCATTCCATCAGCCATTCGCCCTCGCCGCCGGTCGGCGGGTTGGTGGCGATGATCACGCGCTTCCTGATGTGGGGCGTGACGCTGCGGAGCCAGCCGGTGACGTACAAGACCTTGTCGAGGGAGAGCTGGGCCCCCTCGTCGAAGCCGATCAGGTCGTGCGGACGGCCCTGCCACGTCAGCTCGGAGTGGGGCTTTTCCAGCGCCCCGAACTCCAGGATGCCGCGCTGGTGCTTGAGCTTCATGTCGGTCGCGTTGTAGCCGGCGCGCGAGCCCAGGATCTCGATCAGCCGGTCCTCGGTGCCGCGGAGATCGACGCCCTGGCGGCGGAAGATCACCGAGTTTTCATGCTGGGTGAGCGCGGTGCCGAGCAAGAGATCGGTCTTGCCGCCGCCGGCCGCACCGCCGTAGAGGAGCCAGTCGGCCTCGCAGAGATAGGCCTGCATCTGGCGGCCGGGATTGGGGATCCAGATCGAGCGCTTGGCCCGGCTGCGCGCCAGCTCGGTCAGCTCGGCGCGCTGCTCGGGATTGAGCCCGGCGAGGACAATGTTGAGCTGGGTGAAAACGTCGCTCAGCGGATGAACTCCGTGATGGTGACGATGCCGCTGGATCCATCCCCGCCCGGCTGCCCGGCCGCGCCGTTCCAGCTCACTCCGCCCGCGCCGCCGCCCCCTCGGCCCTCGCCGTCAAGTCCGACGATGCTCCACGCCGACTGGCTCCGTCGGCCAAACCCGTAGCCGAAGGCGGCTATCCCGCCGGACGAATTGATGAGCCTGACCGCAGCCGCCGTGAGCTGGTAAGACCCGTACATCCCCTGCCCGCCCCTCACCACGAGGTCGCCGACGCTCCCGGCACCTCCCAGACCAGTGCCTCCCGCCGGCCCCGGCGTTCCCGGCGTCCCACCCTTGCCGATGCACAGGCTGCCGACCGAAGTGTCGCCGCCTGCCACGCCTGTCGCGTTGATGGCACCTCCGGTCCCGCCGGCTCCGATCGTCACCGTTACCCCGGCAGCCGGAACGTCCGCCCATGACACCGCTTTCCTCGCGCCAGACGCTCCGCCGCCGCCGCCACCACCGCGACCAGACGTGGACGTAGTGGCAGCCTGCCCTCCGCCGCCACCGCCGCCCCCGACGCACTCGATGATGGCGGCAGTCATTCTCGGTGACGGCACGTACTGCACCGTCGCCGGAGGGACGACCGTCACCGTGCAGCCGACGGCGCAGTAGCTCTGGAAGGTGACCCGGCTGAACCCCGTCGGCGTTGACGTCGTGACGGTGACCGCCCATGCCGCGGCCCCCGCCAGCAGGAGCCCGACGGCCCCGTAGGCCAGCCGCCGCATCATCGGATGAACTCCGTGATGACGACGATCCCGTCGTCCCCCGCCGCGCCGGCCCAGGGGCCGGGCCCCGGATCGCCAGTGCTCATAGCCCCGGCACCACCGCCGCCGTAGCCGATACCGGAGGAACCCGCCCCGCTGCTGGCCGCGTGTGCAACACCGCCGAAACCGAAGCCGAACGCGGCATCCCCGCCAAGCGCTGCGTTGTATCTGGCGTTCTGCGACGTCGAGAACGCCGCTCGCCAGCCGGACTGGCCGGGTGATTTCAAGTCACCTATCACGCCGTCGCCCCCAGCACCTCCGATGGGCTGCCCCGTGCCGGTATAACCCGCGCCTCCTCGGCCGCCACTGGCCTCGCACAGTACGACCGACCCGGCTCCGGTCACCCTCGCCGAGTTACCGTTGCCGCCGTCGCCGCCAGCGGTCGTGCCGCCAGCTCCGCCGGCTCCGAGGACGAAAGTTAGGCTGGCTCCGATGTCCGCCGCCGTGACGTATGTCGCCGCACCACCCGCGCCGCCGCCACCGCCGCCGCCGTGCGTTGATGCGCTTACAGCAACGGTCCCGCCGCCTCCGCCGCCGCCCCCGACGCACTCAATCTTGGCGAGGACCAACCCCACCGGCGGAGTGTAGGTGATCGAGCCCGAGTCGCACGTCCCGTCATTGCAGTGCGTCTTGATTACGATCCGCGAGAAGCCGGGATCCGACGAAACCGTCGAGTTCACGCCGTAGGCGACGGTCCCTACAAGGAGGAGCCAGACCAGCCCGTAGAGCAGGCGCTTCATCATCGGTAATACTCGGTGATGATGACGATCCCGTTGCCGCCAGCGCCGCCGCCGGCACCTCCTATGTTGTTGCAGGAATAGCCCCCGGATCCGCCGCCGCCCCAATTATCCCCGGCTACTCCAACCACCGCCCCCCCGCACGCCCCCGGCGTGAGGCCTCCATGCCCGCCGACGGACGCTCCGCCCATTCCCTCCGACGTGCGATGCGTCACCTCGTTGGCCGAATAAGCGCTGTAGCCACCGTAGCCTCCGGTGATCGTGACGTTCCCGGTCCCGAGCGCCCCGCCGATACCCCCGGCGATCGTCGTGCGATCGCCGCCTGCCCCGCCAGCCCCACCAGGAGCGATGCATTTGGTGCCCAGTGAACTCTGCGCGCCGTTTCCGCCGGGAGTGATCCCGCCCGCAACGGCAGCCGCACCGGCTCCCGCCACCGCCGCCATGCTGGCCCCGACCTCCGCCGCTGACAGCATCACCCGCGCATAGGCCCCACCGCCGCCGCCGGGCGCTCCGTTGATGTCGCTCGCGAGCGAGGTCTGGGTGCCGCCGCCACCACCGCCACCGCCGATGCAGATCACGTCGGCATTGACCAGCCCGGCGACCGGCGTGTAGGTCGCCGCGCAGGAGGGGCTGCCGCTACAGGTGACCGTGCAACCGGCGGCGCAGATGGTGACGAGCCGGATCCCGGTGAAGCCCGGTGTCGAGCTTGACGTGACCGTGACGCCGTAGGCGGCGAGGCTCGCAACGAGAAGCCCGGCGAGGGCGTAGAGCAGGCGGCGCATCAGAAGGCCTGCGAGCTGAATTGTGCCGTCGCCGACGGCGTATAGGTGTACGGGGTGGCGGCTGTCGTGAACACGGCCTGGATACCCAGCGAGAAGCTGGCTGGCGGCGTGTATTGCAGCCCGCACGTCCCGAAGGCTGGAACGTAGCAGGATGCCACGGGAACGATGGCCCCCGCACCCGGTGATGCCGCCGCGTTGACCAGCACGAGATAACCTCCGGTGCTCGTCGTGGAAATTGAGATGCCGTAGAGGACTCCGGCCGAAGCCTTGATGGCGAATGCGGAAGACAGGACACCGGAGCCAGCCAACGGAATGCCGGACGTCTGCACGCCCGGCGTCACCGTCCACGGTGGCGTGCCCTGCTGGACCGTCCAAGTGCCCGACTGCGTGACTGCTGCCGTGCCGGTGATGCCGACCGACCCGGAGATCGGCTGGGCGACGCCACCGGCAATGCCCTGCACCGACACGACGCCGGTCGCGGCCACGCCCGCCGTGCCGGTGCCGGTCACTCCCCACGGGGAGCCCGTCTGCGCCACCTGCTGCGCCACGCCGCCGGCGATGCCCTGCACGGTGATCACACCGGAGGCCGCTGCGCCGGCCGAGCCGGTTCCGGCGACACCCCAGGGCGACCCGACCTGTCCGACGTTCCACGCGCCGCTCTGGGTGGCCGCGACGCCGCCGGAGATCCCGACGGTCCCGCTGACCGGCTGGGTCACCGGGTTCTGCATCAGGAACGAGAGCTGCTTCAGGATCGCGATCACCGACAGCGGCGTGCCGTCGGTCGCCGTGCCCCTGGCGTCGGTCTTCGCGCCCTGGGTGATGTCCCAGCCGTCAACCGCCGACCCGGCCGCGTGCGTCACCGGCCCGGTGATCGTCCACGGGCTGGTGACCTGGGTGACGCCGACGCCACCACTGATCCCAACCGTCCCGCCGACGACCCAGGGGCTGGTCTGCTGCTTCGCCAGGACGCGCAGATGGCCGGAGAGGTCGCCCGACAAGGGGTCGGTGGTCGAGCCCTCGACGTAGGTCGGGTCCGCCGCGGTAGACTTCAGCGTCGCCCCACCACCGCCACTGCCACCACCTCCGCCGGTCACCGCGATCGAGCCGTCGGGCGCGATGCCGAGGCAGCGGGTCGGGAAGCCGACGTCGCAGATGGCGTTGTAGGACTGGATCACCCCAGGCGCGGCGGCGAGAGCAACGAGGCCCCCGACGATCAGCCCGGTGAGAGCGCTGGATACGACGGGGATGAGGCGCATCAGTTGAAACCTCCGACGGCGAGGACCGAGACGTTGTTGCCGGTGGTCACCGTCCACGGGCCGTTGCGCGAGTAGGCCCCGATGTCGATCCGGAAAGGACGGTGGTCGGTGAGCGGGCCGCCCGGCCAGAGCGTGAAGGAGGTCGTCCCGTCCGACAGGGTGACCGCGCCCAGCGAGCCCGTGCCGGGGATCACCAGGAGACTGTGCAGATAGTCGCCGAGGGCCCCGAGGCCGACCGTCGCCCCAGGCGGGATCCGCGCGTAGCCGCCGGCGAAGGCCCCCGCCCGGCGGAGCATCACCGCACCGTCAACCGGCAGTGGGTTCTCCGGACTGACCGGCGCGAAGCCGCCGTCGGGGTTCTTGGCGTCGGGGGCCTTGACCCGATGGATGAGGTTGACGGTGCCCATGACTAGTTGGTCACCCGGAAGCCGACGCCGAGCGTGCCGTTAAGGGCGTTAGTGGCGTGCGTGTTGCGGATCTTGAGCGTGATCGTGCCGGTCCCGGCGAGGCAGCCCATGACGATCGGATCGCCGCCGGCACCGTAGGTGGCGTAGGCGTTGATCGCGCACGTCACCGCCGAGTTCGCCGTGACGACGTTGTCGTTGATCACGATGTCGGCGTTGTCGGTCACGGCGGCCGTGGTCAGCGCCACCGTGGTGATCCTGCCGCCGGCACCGTTGCAGGTGATCGGCGTCGCGCCGGAGCCCGTGCAGAGCGGCAACGACTTGGTCCCATCCACCTGATCGCGGAGGTCGTTGACCGCGCCGAGCATGACGTTGAGGTCGTTGCCGTCGATCAGCCTGGGGCCGGCGAGGAACTTGGTCCCGGTCGAGAGGGTGAGGTCGGGAGCGGCGAGCGCCAGCCCGGCCGCGATGGCCAGTCCAAACGCTGCCAGGAGGATTCTTTTCATCGCGATGTCCTTGTTTCGAGGAGGGGGGCCGGAGCTTGTCGGGACCGGCCCCCAGGCACCAAGCGCGGGGAGGAGAGAAGCGCGCTCAGTTCACGTAGCAGATGGGCCCGACGTTCGGCGCGAACGCCGCCGGCGGCGTGATCGAGGGCAGCGTGCCGAAGGCCCCGGTGTAGGAGGCCGTCAGGTCGCCCGCGCCGTTCGCGGTGATCGTCCGGAAGCGCGTCGTGGTGCCGTTCGCCTGATAGGCGACGAAGTAGAGCCCGGCTGCCGCGACATAGGGCGAGATCAGCGGGATCTGCGCCTGGAAGCCGTTGACGCCGGCCGCGACGACGCCGGCGAGCGCGGTGCTGGCCACGAGGTTGCCGGTGGCGTTGTAGAGCCCGTAGACGAGGCTGTCGGTCGCCGCGGCGCTGCCGTTCAAGCACGAAATGTTGGTGACCGTGAAGGCCGGCAGGTTGAGCTGGGCGACGTAGATCGTCCCGGCCACCGGCGTGGTGTTGTTGCCGACGCTGGCCAAGGGGACGGCCCCCACCTGGGCGGTGGCGTAGGAGAGCGCGGCACCCTGCGAGGCCGCGGCGAGCTGGCTGGGGCTCACGCACTGGGTCGCGGGATTGATGCCCGACGGGAAGCCGGTGTCCATCGGGATGCAGCCGGCGGGGTTGATCGGCCCGCCGCCGGTGGTCGGTGCACCGGCGCTCGGCGAGCCTGCGCCGGTCGCCGCCGGGAGCCCGGTGAAATTGCCGGCGGCGAGGGCCGCGCCGGTCAGGAGGGTGACGGCCGCGAGGGCCAGGAGGGTTCTTTTCATGGGGATGTCCTGTGAGATGAGGGGAGGGGGCTCTAGTGGGCCGGCGGCGGGGGAGGCGGGACGAGCACCACCGATATGGCGTCGATCGCGGCGATCAGGTCGTCCATTGCCTGCTGGCCGCCGCCGCCATGCGATGTCCGCAGGAGGTAGGCCTCCTCGCGAATCGTCTTCAACATCGCGACGGCCGAGTGGCCCGAGTCCTTCGCGGCTGCCAGATCTGCCTTGAGCTTCTCTACGTCGATCATGAGGGTCGTTCTCCAGTTGAGGGGGGACTAGCGGCGCTTGGCCTTGGCGGCCTCGGCCTCTTCGGCGTCGGCCTTGGCCTTGGCGGCGGCGGCGGCGCGCTCGGCGCGCTGGGCCTGGGCCTCGCCGGCGGCGCTCGCCTTGGCGGCACCTCCGGCCTCGGCGTGAGCGGCCTTGGCGGCCTCGGCGGCAGCCTGGGCAGCCGCGACCTTGGCCTCCAGGTCGGCCTTGGCCTTCTCGTGCGCCATGTCGGCGGCCTTCTGCGCCGGCGGCTTGGAGACTTCCTTGGCGTGCTGCTCGGCAGCCGCGAGCGCGGCCTTGGCCTGCTCCGCCTGCCTCGCCGCCAGCTCGGCCTCCCTGGCAAGGCGCTCGGCCTCGCGGACCTCGAAATCCCAGTCGTGGTCGGCCGCCAGCTCGGGCGGCACCGGCCCGTTCATCTGGATCAGCCCACGAACGTGGCGGCGCAGGATGTCGATCTGCTCCGAGACGTCGTGGGTGTTGAACAACCTTCTGATTGCCATGCGATTCTCCGTTCATCTGGGCCACTGAGGGCCGGGGGCTTGGCCATGAAAAAGGGCGGCCAAAATGACCGCCCGAGGTAGAACACCGACTGGCCAGTCGGAGCTTGCTTTAGGTCAGGGAGTGGAGGGCTTTCTCCCTCAATACCGGGTGGTCGTGGTTAGGCGCGAGGCGAGCCGTCGGGCTGCCGGGTGATCGCGATATTCGCCCACATCGCCGTCGTGCGATGCTGGCGGAGCGTGTGCGTCTTGTCGGGACCGTCGGGCAGGAGCTTGTCGAGGGCGTCGCCGAAGGCCTTGGCGGCCTCGCGCACCGCGGCCATCGTGGCGATCTGCTCGTCGGTCGGCTTCAGGTACTCGTAGGTCGATGCGTGCATGGCGGTCCTTGCGTCAGCCGGCGAGGGAGGGCTCGTCAGCGGGCTAGGGGGCACGTTGCAGCGAGACGCGGCCCCCGCCGGCTAACCTCAGTAGCCCTTGAGCACCTGCGGGCCGTCCTTGCCGGGGGCCTTTTGGTTGAGGTAGCCCGGTGCCTTGGCGGCGTTGGCACCCATGCCGCAGTGGTGCCCGTCGGTGTGCTTGGCGACGCTGTCGGCACCGCACGGGCCGGTCTTGGCGTACTCGGCTCTGAGGTTGCTGGCGGCAGCCGCCGGCGCGTATTTGAGGCTCATATGCGTCCCTCCTTAAGGGCTGACACCGCAGCGTCGGCGGCGGAGTTGCCACCGGCCCAGTCGGGGGCGGCGGGCGGCGTGACGGGGATCCCTAATATCACCTGCATCTCGTGGAGGACCAGCTCGCGATCGACCTCGCCGCTCTTGAGGCACTCGTCCACGAGATCGCGCAAGCGCTGCCCGAACGGCAGCGTCGGAGCCTCGGCGGAGCCGCCGCCGAGCCATGCGGCGTACTTGTCGGCGGTCTGGTAGACGTCGTGGGCGAGGCCGAGCTTGGCCGCCTCGATGCTGGCGAGGAGGGCGCGGTAGCGGATCTCGCGGATGGCGTAGGCAGCGTCCGGCGCGTCGGAGGGCGTCGGCGCGGGCGCAGGCTTGGCCGGGCGCTTGGGCTTGGCCTTGGGCTTTGCCGCCGCCTGAGCGTAGCGGCTAGGCTTCAGGGTCATAGCCCGCCTCGAATGTCGCCTTGGGGCTCCAGCTCACCCAGCCGTCGGCGTAGCGCACGAGGTAGTCCACGCCGATCACGGGCACGCCGCGGGCGAAGATGTCTGCCGGCACGGGAATGACCTCGTCATCGACCGTGACGCTGCCGGCCTCGACGTGCTGGACGACGCCGGCCTCGACCACCTTGTGGGAGCGGTAGCGCTTCATGCGCGTGTAGTCCCTCCAGCCGAGCGCTCGCCACGTCGCCTCATCGCTCACGACCTCAGCGTGGCGCGGTTGGTGCGCGGGTTGTAGGCGTACTGGTCGGGCGTGCGGCCGGAGCGGCGGGCGGCGCGGTCCTTGGCGCGGCCGGCAGCGCCGAGATCCTGGCGGGCCTGTCCTTGCGGGGTGAGCGCGCCCTGCGGGGTGAGGTGGCCGCGGGCGACGAGGATGTCGCGGGCGAGGGCCTCGGGGTTGGTGCGACCCTTGGCCTTGAGCTGGGCGGTGAGCCTGGGCAGGAGGTCGGTCATGTCACGACGGTGCCTTGGCGGCCTGGGCCTCCAGGGCCTTGACGGCCTTCTGGGCTTGGCCTTTCGCCCGCGTGGAGCGGGAGGGGACCGTGTAGGCGATCGCGGGCGGGTCGATGTCGTAGTCGGAGCTGATCTCCGTCTCGACCGGCGGGAGTTCGTGGCGGCGGGTGATGTTGACCTTCGTCATGAGGTGGCCACGAGATCAGTCTCCGCGTACCAGCGATAGTCGTTCGGGGTGCGTACCGCGTGACAAAGGTAGCCGGTAATCCCCCCGAAGTCCACGGGGCCCACCTGGAGGACCACGAGGGGCGTATCGGTGTCGCGGGGGGACACGACGGCTTGGCCTGGACTGAAGGGGCCCATGAGGGGCGTGACGAAGGCGCTGAGGAACGGCGGGACGTCGGTGAGGTCGAGGATGCCGGACTTGAGACGGTAGAGCATGGGTTGTTGAGCCTATGGAGTGCTCGCGCTGGGTTTTGGGTCTGGTGACAGAGGAGCGGCACGCCCCGGTCCGGCAAAGTCAACTTGTAGCATAGGGGGCCTTCTATACAGGTCTGGGGCCCCCCTTATACTTGCCTCTACTGGGGGAGGGGGCGGCGTTACTGTATAGCCAAGTATAGTCATGGCTCTACTTGCAGCCAGTCGTCAACGATGTCGGCCACGCTCTGGCGCGACATGACGACGAGCCTGTCGGGCAGTAGCTGGATGGCCGCGGCGTTGAGCGCCAATCCATGCTCGCGTGCCGCGGCCGACGCCTGCGGGTCGTGGCGCTTGGGCCAGCCGACCTTGGGCTCGCCATCGACCACTGCCTTAGTAAGGCAGGGGTCAGTTGCGTAAGTCGCTGATGTTGCAGCGCTATTCGGCTCGTGTCGACTTCCGGTCATCACCGGGTCACCACCGTGATGTGCGTTCGCGCTCAATGCGAGCGGACCAAGTCATTGGCTCTCAACGGTTATCGCCCGTTCTCGCTGCTTCATCTCCTCGACGAGGAGTGCGAGGGCTCGGATCATGCGCGCATCGTCCACGACGGGCTCGTTGCCCTCGGATCCAGCCTGGGCCAGCTCCAGCGGCACCTTGCCGTCCACTCGGTCCGAGACGAACTTGGCCGCATCGACGCTGCCCTCGATCGCGGAGTGCACCATCGACTTCGCGAAGTGGTCGATCGCCCTGGTCCCGTCGCCCATGTCCTCGTCGAGGGCCTTGAGCAGCGCGGTGCGGATGATTCGCCGACGCGACCAGTGCGCCTTGGCCTCCGGGACGGGCGGCCAGGGCCTGAACGGGTCTACCATCGGCAGTTGTGCGTCGCTCATGGGGCGGAAACGTCCTCCCGATCGTCCGTGATGTCAAGTGCGAGGACGCATAATGTGTTGCTTGACCGTGTTACCGTGTTGCGGCTCCCAACGCGCGTGAGAGATTTTATTCATCTCACCCACATTGTTGGTACATTATGCCATCCACCATTATTCCTACTACCTTCCATTCTCCTTGCAACACTGTAACAATATTACTATCTCATTGATAAGAGATGATAATCCTGTTGCAGTCCGAGTTGCCATTCAGTTGCCGAGTTACGAGTTGACAGGGCCATATCCTGTATGTTCGGATGGGTTCCCCAACATCCGGAGTACAGTCGTGAAGCCATTGCACCTTGAGCTTGACCAACATGTCTACGACAGGCTCCTCGCGGTCCGCCACGCCATCGTGGAGCGCAATAAGGAGCGCGCCGTCGGTGGCCTCCACACCGCTTTCGAGAAGGCCAGTTTCAAGGACATCGTCTCGCGCGGTATCGATTTGGTTGCAGCCGAGGTTATCGCCTCCATCACCTCCAGCGATGTCATCTAGCCAGCTAACCGTGCGGCGGCGTACCATCGCTGCCACCGAGGAGGATCGATGCTCAGCGTCAAGGCACTCGCCAAGGCCCTGGGCGGCGAGGCGCATGGGGACCACGTCCTCGCGCCAGGGCCGGGCCACTCGCCCGCCGACCGATCACTGAGCATCAAGCCACTCCCCGACGGCGACCTCCTCGTGCACAGCTTCGCGGGCGACGATCCAATCGCCTGCAAGGATTACGCTCGCCAACGCGCCGGCATGCCGCCCTGGCAGCCACAGCCGCGCGGCGACCCTGGCGGTAACGCCGACATGCCAGCCCACGCGACGCTCGGAGCCCCCGACACGCTCTTCTGGTATCAGCGCGGCGACGGCGAGCCGAGCTTTGCTGTGGCGCGCTACGAGGCTGCCGGACAGCGCAAGAAACGCTTCCTCCAGGTCCAGCGCCTGCCCGACGGCCAATGGCTCTGGAAGGGCATCAAGGGCCAGCGGCCGCTCTACCACCTGCCCAGGATCCTCGCCCACCCAGGCCGTCAGGTGCTCCTCGTCGAGGGCGAGAAGAAATGCGACGCCGCCCAGGCCATATTGCCCGGCCTCTGCATCACCAGCTTTTCAGGTGGCTCAAGCGCCCATGAACTGACCGACCTCTCACCCCTCGACGACCGCAGCGTCATCTGCTGGCCCGACAACGACGCCGTCGGCATCAACGCCATGCAAGCCGTCGCGGCGCGCATCGCGAGCCCCCAGGTCAAGGTCATCGACCCGAGCGGCCAGCCGGCCAAATGGGACATCGGCAACGCCGTCGAGGAGGGCTGGGACGCCGACAGGATCATCGCCTGGGCCAAGGAGCACGCCAAGCCGAGGATGCTGCCAACGCCCACCAACGTCGTGCCACTGCGTACCGTGCCGCAGCCTGACGCCAACTGGAAGGCCAACCTCGTCCACAACGACCACGGCATCCCGAAGCCGCGCGTCGCCAATAACTTCCGCTGGATGCTCGCACGCCATCACGAGGTCGCCGGGATCTGGGAGTGGAACGAGATGGCCTCGACCGTGGTCTGCGCCAAGCCTGGACCCTGGGACGGCCCGAGCTGGCAGCGCCACGCTGCCACCGACACCGACATCCTCCAGGCCATGTACTGGCTGGAGCGCAAGGGCCTCGCGCCGCGCTTCGCCGAGGTCAAGGCGGCACTGCCCGTCGCAGCCAGGGAGCACCCCTTCCACCCGGTGCGCGACTACCTCAACGCCCTGCGCTGGGATGGCGTGCCGCGCCTCATCAGTGTGCCGGCTAACTACTTCGGCAGCGAACTGCCGATCCACGGCACCTTCTGGCAGCGCTGGGCCGTCAGCGCCGTCGCGAGGGTCATGGTGCCGGGCTGCAAGGCCGACTCGATGATCGTCCTGGAGGGCGCGCAGGAGAGAATGAAATCGACGCTGCTCAAGATGCTGAGCACCGTCAGCGGCATCCCCTACTTCACCGACTCGATCCACGACATCGAAACGAAGGACGGCTCGATCAATCTGCAAGGCGTGTGGATCGCCGAGATCGCCGAGCTGAACGCCTTCCAAAGGAAAGACGCGGACGCCGTCAAGTCGTGGCTGAGCCGGTCCAGCGATCGCTACCGCGTGCCCTGGGGCTCGATCGCCGAAGACTTCCCCAGGCAATGCGTGATCGCGGGCACGATGAACCCTTCAGGCTCGGGCTACCTGCGCGACCCGACCGGCGCGAGGCGCTTCTGGCCCATCCCGGTGAAGCGCGCGATAGACATACCGGCCATCGAGGCAATCCGCGATCAGCTCTGGGCCGAGGCGGTTCATCTGTATAAGTCGGGCACCAAGTGGTATCTCACCGAGGCTGAGGTAGTAAAAGCCCGTGAGATTACTGAAGAGCGCTACGAGGAGGATCCGTGGGGCGAGCTGATCGAGCATGCCCTGGAGGGTAAGCCCGAATGCACCACCAACCAGCTCCTCAAGATCCTGGCCTCCGATGTCGAGCGCCACACCAAGGCCTACGCCCGGCGGGTCAACGACCACCTGCGCCGGCTCGGCTGGACGCAGCGGGTGAAGCGCGAGAACGGCAGGCTCATGCGGGCCTGGGAGCGACCAAAGGAGGGGAAGACATGAAGGACGACGAGGATCTGATGAAACTGATGGAGCTGATGCCACCCAGCCAGGGTCGCTGGACCTTGCCCGACTCAGCGAGGATCTCGATCGCGATCAGCCTGAAGCGGATTGCCGACATGCTGCAACGGCAGTTCGAGCCAGCACGCAAGTGAGCACGCAGCACGCCCGCTTCCAGGCCCGCCTGGAGGGCTCCAGGCCCGCGGTCGAGGCGGTGGCGGCGTGGCTGCGCGCCAAGGGCTACGAGCTGACCGTGCCCGAGACGATCATCGCGCCGTCGGCCGACGTGGCGTGCTTCTACGTCGATGACGGCGACATCATCCTCGCCGATGGCAGGGTCATCGAGGTCAAGGGGCTGAACTACGACTTCCCGCCCTGGCCCGAGCACTTCGGCGACAGGGCGTTCCTCGGGCCCCAGGTTCAGGTCGATCGCGACCCCATCTTCATCTTCGTCAACCAGGATCTGAGCGTCTGCGGCGTCGTGCTGCCGGAGACGCGCGAGCGCTGGTTCGTGGCCACGTTCCGCAACAAGAACACCGGCAACGTCGAGGAGCGCTACGCATGCCCGCTCGACTGCGTGATCTGGAAGAGAGTGACCAAGCCTTGACGCGAGGAACAGCGCACGCGCATACTCGTCGGCGCATAACCGAGGAGTGACCGCATGGACATGATCCCGATCCCCGGCAGCGAGCTGCTGCCCATCGTCGTCATCGGTACGCAGCCGCTGATGGTGTCGAGCAGCCTTGCCGTGATGAAGCAGGGGACGCTGGGCAAGCGTCTCGCGGAGTTGACTCGATTGAGGAAGCGCACCGAGGCCGACAACGAAGAGCTGCGCCGCGTGAAATTTTTCCTGGCGCTCTATTACGATCCCCAGGCCGGGGTCTATTTGCCGGGCTACAATCTACGTGTCGCGATCGTCAACGGTGCGCGCTTCCACAAGCTCGGCAAGGATGTCGAGCGTGGCGTGATCGTGCTGGAGAACAAGCTGCCGCTGGAGTTCGACGGCTCCAAACTCGACCCCGACAAGCTCTACGAGGACGGCCGCTTCGTCGATATCCGCCCGGCGCGGGTCAAGGGCCGCGGCATGATCGAGGCGGTGCGTCCGATCTTCCCCGAGTGGAAGCTCAAGGCGACGATCGCGGTCAACACCAACTTCGCCGACACCGACGACATCAAGCGGGCGATCGAGACGGCCGGCCTTATTGAAGGGCTCGGCACTTGGCGAACCCGGTTCGGGAGGTTCGAGGTTTCCTTCGGCAAGTCCAGTGTCGCACGGGAGGTGCCGAGGAAAGTAGCTGCGTAGCGCAGCAAAGTGAAGCGTAGCCCGGCAGAGCAAGGCGCAGCGCAGCTAAGCACAGAGACTGACCTCCGTCAGTCGCAGCCCCCTCCTCGGAGGGGCTGTCGCGGACGGAAGTCCGGCCAAGCCGAGCCACGCATAGCCCAGCTTAGCCAAGCAAGGGCGCAGCAACGCAGAGCGAAGCGCAGCGCAGCAAAGAGCTGATGAGTCCGTCAGCCTCAGCGCGTCCTCGTGGCGCGTTGTAGCGGACGGAAATGTCCGAGCAGCCCAGCCCGGCATAGCCTAGCTGTAGCTAAGCTTAGCTTAGCAAAGCGTAGTTGTGCGGAGCGTAGCATCGCATAGCCCTGCACAGGGCGGCCGTCGCCAATGACGGCCGCCACACTTTCAAGGGAGAGTCGGAATGACCTTCGACCGACGTCAGGCAGCTCGTGAAATCATGGAGCAAGTCAGGCACGGCTCGTTGCCCGAGCCCGCGCTGTCGGCGATCATCGGCATCTCTCCGCCGGATCCGAACATGCGCTATGCCGACGGCTCCCGGCAGGCCATCGAGCGCATGAGCCGCCTGGAGCGGGTGTTCGACTCGCTGCTCCAAGACCACGACACGATGGCTGTCGGCGAGGAAGGTGGTCTACGCATCGTCCCGCCGACCGAGAGGCTCGAAACATCTCGTGGCCGCGGCATGCGTCGAGTGGACGCCGCCCTGCGCTCCATGATGCAGGAGGCGCGCTACTACGACCCGAAGGAGTTCAGCAATTCCGAGGTTGCCGAGCTGCACAACTTCGGTGCGTGGCTGCATACGCTGCGGGCGGCGATCGTGCCCAGCGCGCGTCAGCTCAAGCATGCCTTGTTCGTCGATAGCGAGCTGTCGAAGCCTCGGCAGCCGTCGGCGTCGCGCTTGCCGGTCAAGCATCCGGCCCTGGAGGACGAGGAGCTATGAGACGCTGGCTCGCCATCCTGCTGGAGTCCTGGAGCGACACGCTGCGCGACTGGGCCGATCGCGTGCGCCCGCCCTATCGTCGGCCGCCCGGCCCCGAGACGCAGATGGAGCGCATCACGCGCGAGCAGGTGGCGCTGTACCGGGCGGCCTACCTCGCCGATCTGGCCTTCTCCGAGAACCCCGACTGGCCGGCGCTCACCGCCAAGCCGTACAAGGTCGGCGAGACGCTGCGGATCCGGCTGCCCAACGATGACCCATAGGATCTACCGCTGCGACGTCTGCGCGGCCTTCGCCTGCTACGGGCTCACCCGTCCCCGCGAGCCCGAGCGCTGGTGGTGCGCGGCGCATGTCCCGGCGGGTTTCCTGCCACCCAGGTCCGCAGCAGCTCAAGGGCATCGGCAACCGAGCGCGCCACCCCAGCCACTCCCCCCGCCTCCGCCACCCGAGACAGAAAGCGATCCTGGTCCTCTGTGGTAGGCAGCTTGCCGATCTTCAGCTCGACGGCGGTGAACACCGCGACGCGCTTGCCGACCATCTCGGGCGTGATCGTCACCGGCGTCCAGCCGACGAGGTCCGAGCCGCCGGTACAGAGCCCCATGCGGATCGGGTAGGCATCGCGAATGAAAACGTTGCGGCCCTGAAGCTCGGCCTTGCCCGCCCAGGCCTGTCCGGTGTTGACGCGGAAGAGCCTCGCTCCCAGGCCGCTGACCGCGGTCAGGACGTTCTTGCGGAGGTGCTGCTCGCCGACGTCATTCTTCATCCTCGCGCGGGTATAGCATGTGCGCGATGTGGGCGACGTAGAGCTGATGCACGCAGTAGCGCTCCAGGCGCGTCGAGCGCAGGAAGATGCGGAGGAGCCTCATGCGCTGGCAGCCGCGATGGCGTCACGCCGCCGGCTGACAGCGCGCTCCAGGCCCCTCTTGAACAGCTTGGCGGCATCCGGTTCGCGCTCCCCCGCCGAGCATAGGACGCCGAAAAGCTTGGCCACCTGCTCACCATAGGCCTTGTCGATGGCGGCCAGCGTCAGCGTCTTCTCGTCGGCGGTCATGCTCCATCCTCCTCGGTCGGTGAGGGGAGGGCTGAGGGCTCCTCCCCTCGTGAGCCGACGGGAGCCTCCTGGCTGAAGGAAGCGTCAGCCACGCGCGGGCCGTGATTGGCCCGATCCTTCTCCGCCTGGGCCTTGCCCCACGACTTCCAGCCGGCCTCGATTTCACGGGCGAAGCGAGCGGTGGGTGCAGAGTCGGACAGGAAGCGTCCGTTGCGGATAAAGGCGAGCACCTCCTCGTGCCCGGCCTCGCGCGCCTTGTCCCGCTCGGCCTCAAGCTCGGCGATGCGGAGGTGAAGCGCCATCTCGTGCTCTGTCTTGATGCGTATGTCGCTCATGGCGCGGGCCTCCTCATAATCGCTCTCGTGTGGGTGCTCCCAAGGGTAATCGGGGAGTTGGATATCACTCATGGCGTCTCCTCGCGGTAGTAGCCAGCGTCAGGTGGCCCGAAGGTGGCTAAGCTCTTCTTCTTGGCTGGCGGGGAGGGGATGTTCAGCGTGCGGATGGCGGCCGGGAGAGTGTTGATCGTGACGTACTGATCTGCCCACGCCTCCACGAACTCGACGCACGCCTCCCGCATCGCTTCCGCGCCTGCCCGCCACTCGTCTGTGGGGGTGCGGAGTGCGGCGGCGGCAGAGCGAATGCGATGTGCGATACCCGGCAAGTTGCCTTGGATCAGATCGGCGTCGTCTGTCAGCCATTCGGCCAACCGCTCCCGGTCAGGCGGGACGGGGGACTGCTCGATGGCGGTGGTCATGATTTGCTCCCAACGTAGTTGTCTTGACCGCCGGGACCGTTGGCGATTGGAGCGCTCCTGGCGCGGATGGCTTTAGCCACTCGCCAATAATTGTGGCCCTCGCAATAATCCGCTAGTTTCGCGCACGCCTCCCTCTCTTCCTCGCGGGCTCGCTGCTCGCGGGCGATGCCGTCGCGCACGGACTTGGCTTGCAGGGCGGTATACTCGCTGGCTGAGCGTTGCTCTGCCTCCGCCAGTGCGGCGGTGAGGCGGGTGACCTCGGCCTCAAGCTCGGCGATCAACCTGCCGTCCGTCTCGATACGCCCGGTGGCCTCGCCAACCTGCCGGGTGAGGCGGGTGACCTCGGCGGCGAGGTCGTTGACCAGATTCGACGAGCCTACGTGCATCATCTGGGGCTGGCCGGGGAGCTGCATCAAGTTGTACAGCAGCACCCGGTCCTTCAGGCTCGGCTCGCTCACGATGCCCCTCCACGCGCTTGCCGGGCTCGCCATACATGGTCAGCCCAAGATGCCTTGTACCCACGAGCCGCCGCCAGCGCTCGCAGCTCCAGGAGGCTCTCAGCACGCGCCTGCTCACGCACGCGGGCGGCCCTGACCAGCCTGATATCCGCCTCGATGAGATCCTTCTCGACGTCCTCGGTGACGACGCGCCGCTGGATCTCGCGGATGGCCCCGCAGTACGGGCACGCCAGGAGCTGCGTCCGATAGGTGCCGTAGCAGCTCTCGCAGACATGGACCGGCGGGCCGACGTCCTTGTCGGCCTTGCGCTTGGCCACCCCGTCGAGGCTCCACTCGCGCTCCTCGTCGGGCAACCCGTGTCTCATGATGTTGCCGGCGTGGTCGAGGATCACCGCCGCTTCGGGCTTGGGGCGGAGGGCTCGTCCGATCTGCTGGAGGTGCAGCGTCAGGCTTTGCGTTGGCCGGCAGAGCCCGACAGCTTCAACACTAACGTCTCGTCCGGACTGGGCGCTGAGATCATAACCCTCGCCAAAGAGATCCACGCAAGAGAGGACTCGGAGTTCGCCTCCAGCGAGATCCCTGGCTGCCCTAACCCTCTCATCGAGAGAAGAGTCAGCGTCCAGGTGTCGAGCTGGAACTCCAGCGGCGGTGAACCCGGCAGCGATATGCTTAGAGTGATCAATGGAGACGGCGAAGTAGATGGCTTTCTTGTCATTGGCGAGCCTCCGATACTGGCCGACGACGTTGCCGACGATGGTGTCGGTGTCCATGACCGCGGCCAGCTCGCGGGTCACGTACTCTCCGGCTCGGGTGTGGACGCCCCGGAGATCTGGGCTGCCGGGAGCGAATGCTCGGTAGGCGGACAAAAAGCCACGCTCAGTGAGCCAAGCAGCAGACGGACCTCGGACCAGGGCGCTGTAAAAATCTCCCAGCCCTCGCCCGTCCAAACGTGAAGACACGGCTGAGAGCCCGACATGGTGAGCACCGCCGGCCCACCGATAGACCGACGCCCACGAGCTGGAGGCAATGTGATGACATTCGTCCCAGACGATGAGGTCGGGAGGTGTGAGCCGGTCGAGCCGCCGGATGACTGTTTGGATCGAGACAATATGCACCTGTTTGTGAGGGTTGAAGTCAAAGCCCGACGCGATGTACCCGAACTCGACTCCGGCCCTCTCAAGGGCTCCGGCTGTCTGGGTGAGGAGGAAGTCCCTGTGGACGATCATCCAGACCCGCTTACCGCGCTCCGCCGCCCGGCCGATCATGAAGGACGCCAGGACGGTCTTGCCGCTGCCGGTGGCACTGAGGGCCAGGACCGACTTGCCTTGGCGCAGCTCGGCGCGCAGGCCCTCGACGATCTCCATCTGGTAGGGACGCAGCTCGACCGTCATCGCAGCCTCGCAAACTCGCCGTGCATTTCATTGGCGGCAGCAGCGCGTGCCTCCGCAGCTTCCCCGACCGTCCTGAATCGTCCTATGAGGATCGTGCGCCCACGCAATCCGATCTGGGCTCGCCACCTCTTGTTATGGCTGTCCCATGACACTCCCTTAACCCCTGACCTGTTGTCGAGGCGAAGGCGGGCGTTGTGCTGGTTCTGTGCGATGGTCGATGGGCGGAGATTGACGATGCGGTTGTCGGTGCGGTCGCCGTTTTTGTGGTCGAGGTCGTGCCGCCATTCCCCGTAGACAAAGAACCACGCCAATTGGTGAGCGAGATAACGCTGCCCTCCGATGCCGACCGCGATGTAGCCGCGCTTGGTGATCGTGCCTGCGATCGCACCAAGGCGAGCCCGACCTGGGCGTGGCGGCAGCCGTCGCCAGATGAAGTTGCCGGTTCGCCTGTTGTAGGAGAGGAAGTGGCGGAGGTGGAAGCTCATGCGCTCACCGCCCGCACCGCCAGCTCCCAGCCGCGATGGAACGGCAGCGGCTCCGACTCGTGCTCTGGCGGCACGTCGTGGAGGTCGTTGAGCCGGGCGCGCAGCTTGGCTAGCTCGGCGCGCAGCTCGTTGCGCTCCAGGCTGACGAGGTCGAGGACCGCCGTCGTCTCCTTGACCTGGGCTAGGGCCAGGGCCTCAATCTTGCGAGCCCGGTCGATCTCGGCCTTCTGGAGCCTGATCATCCGCACCGCCCCGTGGAGAATCACCGGGAGGGACATCTCACCCTGTTCGAGGATGCCCGCAGAGATTTCGAGCAGTGCCTGCGCCATCGTCTCGGCGGCGTCCAGCTCGCTCATGGGCCCCACCCTCCCGGCGCTCCTCGCAGTACCCAGATCACCCAGAGCAGCATGGCCACGAGGAACGGTGTGGCGACCCCGATCCAGAACCAGCTCATATCCGCACCATTCTTCGTCCGCTGTAGGGCGCACCCTCGATCGCCAGCCCGGTCAGCTTCAGCTTGCGCCGCAGGTTGTAGACGACGACGTCGATGACCTTGTTGGCGTTCAGCGGGCCGCCGCTGGACTGGTCACCCCAGGCTGCCGCCACGAGCTGCTCGGTGCTCGTCCAGCGACCGAAGCGCACCGCCAGGGCGATCGCTACGTTGCGCTGGATCCGCCCCAGGACGATGCGCTCGACGATCGCCAGCGGCTCGCTGGAGGGCATCCCGGTGCCGCTCGTGGCCGCCTCCAGCGCGAGGATGCGGTAGTTTTTTTCCACGTTCCCGGCGATCGCCGTGATGTGGTCGGTGCAGGCGGCCACGGCATTGGAGATCACCGACCAGCAGCGCTGCTCGTGGGCCACCTTGTCGATCGCGTCGGCCGCCGCCCGCAGCTCTGCGGCTAGCGTGTCCATGTCTGGTCCGCTCCGCTCCAGAAGCCATCCTCGCCGGGCTTGAGCATCCCGCTGGCGATCGCCTCCTCGGCGGAGATCCTGGGAGCCTCCCGGCCGCTCGGCGAGTAGTGGTAGCGGGGCTCACCAGAGATCATCGTCCTGATCAGCGTCTGACCGCGCGCGACCATCCCGAGGACGAACAGCACCCGCTTCGGCAAGTGCGGTGGCGAGGCGCTCCGCGAGTTCCGAGATGTCGAAGACGTCGCGCCCGGCGTCGATGTCGTAGAGGAGAGCTGAGCCTTCACCACGTCGCACCGCCCCGTCGGAGTTCCGCTCGAACCAGTCGGCCAGCCACTGCTCCAGTTGCCATCGGTTCACCGCCGCTTGATCCGCTGCCGGTAGGCCTCCTGGACCCGCTCCCAGGTATCGACCAGCGGCACCTGTCCGTTCGCCTTCCAGCGCTGCCATGTCGATGCCGCGATGCCGGCGTCGCGCAGCACGTCGGCGACGACGATGCCTTTCTCGCGCAGCCCGGCTTCCATCGATTCCACTTCTGCCTTGACGTCCATTGGTCACCTCATGAGGTTGGCGGGAAGGTAAGCGCCCGCGCGCAATGCGTCAACGCTCGTCCACAGGTATGATAGGCGCGGCCGCTCCAGTTTAGAGTTGCTCTAAAAATGTTTTTCGTGGTGTTTTGAGCGCCGAGGCATATCCGAAACGGCGTAACTCCGCCATTCCTACTCGCGACTATGCGCCCACGCGCAATTCCATTCCCCAGATCGGCCCCAGGTAGGGGTTGCATCGCAAATCCATTCTACAACGCTCGAATGAAAACGTCGTAGGCGCGGAAAAACGTGAAGTCCGGCCCGACTATGCGGGGACGCACTAAAACGCGCCCACGGGGCTCCTGATAGCGCTGGCGTCGATCGGAGAAAAAAGTGAGCCTGGACGCATTATTTTATGCGCGGGCGCTTGACAGGTGGCAGTGCGCGGGCGCATAGAAGCGTCACACCGGCTTGGCGGCCGGCACCAACCAAGGAGACTTCCGATGAACATCGAGATCGGCACCACCGTCCTCCACCCCGACCAGTGGACCCGCAAGGAGTTCCCCAACGGCACGGTCATCGAGATCGGCGCGGCCGGCACCTACCGCGAGGGCAAGGCCCGCGTGAAGTGGAACGGCGTCCGTAACCTCCGGACCTGGGTGGCGCTCAACCGCCTCGCCCTCGCCCGCTAACCTCAACGGGGCCCCTTGGCGGGGGCCCCACCACCACCCTTCAGGAGACGACGACCATGACCCAGTTCCGCGTGACCTACCCGCTCATCACCACCAATGGGCAGCGCATGTTCGACACCCGTGAGGAGGCCGAGGCCTTCGCCAGCAAGCAGCGGGCACGGACCAGCCCGTACCTGACCGTCCATAGCTGGCGGCAGGTCTACGTGCAGGAAATCCCCGAGGCCCCCCAGGGAGGCGTCCGATGACCCGCGTCAAGAACCTCTACCGCATCGAGCACGAGCAGGGCCCCGACTACGTCGTGGTCCGGCTCCAGGACAAGCGCCGGGTGTTCTACGGCACCCGCCGCGAGTGCGCGGCATGGCTCATCCGGAACGGCCACGACGAGTGGCGTTGAGGTTGCCACCCCCTGACCCTAGCAGGAGCCCCCCGGAGGAGGGGCTCGTTCTAGGCTCAACGAGGAGAACGACATGACCGACATCAAGAAGATCTTTGACAGCGATCCGCGCATCGCGAGCGTCCGCGAGTATCACGACGGCTTCGTCGCCAACGCCTACAAGTGGCCGGCACCGGGCAAGGCCACCGAGCACTATCGCGAGGGCGACAGCGTCGAGCTGGCCTACGACCGCAAGCGCTCTCGCGGCCGGGGCCCGAACTGGGTGGCCAAGTCCGCCAAGGGCGGCACACTGAGGACAGGATGATGAGCTGGGCCCCGGAAGTTCAAGTCAAAGGTGAAGGCGAAGGCGACCGCTGGCATCGGAATAGTTTGCGCTTCGCCACCGAGAAGGAGGCCGCAGACAGCGCACGCGACCTCTACAGCCGCTGGACGCTGACGACGGCGCACCGGGCGACCGAGTCGAAAGAAGACCCGGTCAACTACAAGCGGCTCGATGGCCGGGATGTGCCGCTGTGAGCCCCGGCGACATCGTCATCGTGCGACTGCCCGGCAAGCCCCTCGACGGCCTCCTGGCGATCGTCGAGGAGGTCAAGGCCTGGGGCGTCGTGGCCTACGTCCAGCTCCCGCCGGACACCAAGGCCCCGCTGGTCTTCCTGGTCCCCGAGGACCGGGCCTACGTCAGGCTCGGCCACGACGGCGGCTACACCGAGACAGGCGGCAAAATAACCCCAACCACAGGAGACTGACCATGCCCCACCTGCCCTACCCCGTCCGCATCAGGCCCGTCTGGGCCGCCGATCGGCCTCGGTATTGGTACGAGTACTTCGTCGCCGGTCGCGGCCAGTTCCCGATCGACATGCTGCGCCACGATCTGTGCTGGCCGGCAACCAGCGAGGACGCCGCGAAGATCGCGGACGCCTGCGTCCCCGAGCTACGGGTCGGCCGCTACACGGTGAAGATCAACAGCTACCGCGAGCCGCGCATCGGCCGCTGGGAGAGCTTCGGCTGGCTCGTGGTCGATGCCGTCCTGGCCGAGGCCGATCGCACCGTGGATATCTACGACGCCCTCGGCGACGAGAACGCGAAGGGCGAGACGCCCCTCGACGGCTGACAAAAAAGCCCCCGGCTCGGTGGCCGGGGGAATTCATCAATCACAGCAACATGGAGACTACCATCATGGCTAAGGGAAAGACACTCACCGAGCTGGCGGCCGAAATCGAGCGCCGCGCAGCCGCGAAGAGCGACTACATCGTAGACACCTCCCGCCTGGAGGCCTTCGCGTGGCCGACCGGCGAGATCGGCCTCCGCTTCGGCGACCAGACGACACGCATCAACGAGCACACTCACCGGCAGATCGGCGACGCGCTCGCCATCCCGGCGAAATACTACGATCGCTGCAAGGCCGAGGCCCCCGAGCTGCTCGCGAACAACATCAACGAATGGTTCAAGAAGCACCCGGCCAAGCAGATGATCAGGACGCTCGACGGCACGGCGCGAGCCTACCTGTCGGACAAGTTCCGCCCCCTGGAGCACGAGGATCTCGCGCTCGCGGTGCTGCCGGTCCTACGTGAGCTGGACCTGGATCTGTTGAGCAGCGAGATCACCGACCGGCGGCTCTACATCAAGGCCGTCGATCGCAAGGTGACGCGGGAGCTGGCGAAGGTCGGCGCGGAGTTCGGCGACGGCGGGCACAAGATCGTGCGCGTCGCGGCCCCGGCGATCACCATCTCGAACAGCGAGGTGGGCCAGGGCGCGCTCTCGGTCCTGGTCGGCTACTACGACTCCTGGTGCTCGAACCTCGCCACCTTCGGCGAGCGCTCCAGCCGGAAGTACCATGTCGGCAGCAGGCACGACATCGGCGACGAGGTCTACGCCCTCCTCTCCGACCAGTCGCGCCGGCTGAACGACGCCGCGGTGTGGAGCGCGATCACCGACGTCACCAAGGCGGCGTTCGACCGGATCCAGTTCGACGCGCTCATCGACAAGGTCGAGGGCACCAAGCAGGACAAGATCGAGGATGCCGTCCAGGTCATCTCCCTGGCCAGCAAGCGCTACGGCCTCAACGAGGGCGAGGGAAAGGGTATCCTGAAGCACCTGATCGAGGGCGGCCAGCTCAACCGCTTCGGCCTCCTGAACGCGATCACGCGGCAGGCCCAGGACGTGGCAGACTACGACCGGGCGACCGAGCTGGAGCGCCTGGGAGGCGAGATTGTCGAACTGCCCCGCAGCGAGTGGGAGGTGCTCGCCGCGGCGGCGTAGGAATCAGCGCCGGACCGCCAACAACGGCGTTGCTAGGGGCCGCTCCGGGATAAGTCTCCCCTGGGGCGGCCCCGACCACCCCCCGTGTAGGTACTGCGTCACGGGATTGCGCCCGCGCTTATTTTCTTGACAGGAGAGTGAGCGCGGGCGCATAAAGCACCGAGGCCGCTTGGCGGCGGCCAGACACCAAGGAGACTTCCGATGACCAACGACTTCAACGACGACATCGACTTCGGCGGCGACGAGCTGGAGGCCCTGATCGCGGCCCCGGCGCGCGTCGCCCCGGCCGTCCCCGCCCAGGAGCCTGCCCTGCACTGGCAGAATTGCTGGAAGTGCAACGGCCGCGGCGTCTACGGCCACTTCGGCACCTGCTTCGCCTGCGGCGGCAAGGGCGGCAAGAACTACAAGACGGCCCCCGCCGTCCGCGCCAAGGCGCGCGTCCAGGCCGAGGGCCGCAAGCTGGCCGCCCAGGTGGACAACATCCAGGCCTTCAGGACGGCCTACCCGGCCGAGTGGGCCTGGATCGAGGACCGGGTCAAGTGGGAGCTGACCAAGGCGACCGGCGGCCAGGATTTCGGACAGAACCTGCGCGCGGCCGTCGTCAAGTACGGCGAGCTGACCGAGGGCCGTCTGGCCGCCGTCCGCACCAACCTCGCCAAGCGCGCTACCGCCGTCGAGGCCGCCGCTGCTCAGCGTGTCGCACCGGCCGCAAAAATCGCGGTCGAGCGCATCGAGGAGGCTTTTGCCACGGCCCGCGCCAGCGGCTTCAAGAAAAAGCTGACGCTGCGGCTGGCCGTGACGAAGCCCGGCCCCGTCGTGGACGGCGTCGAGACGGTCGTCCTGAAGCACGCCTTCATCTTCAACCCGGCCCCGATGACCGGCACGAACCCCGGCGCGATCTACGTCAAGGAAGGTCAGGAGTACCTGGGCAAGATCGTCGCCGGGGCCTTCCGTTGCGTCGCGACGTGCGGTGACGAGCGCCGCGACGAGATCGTAGCCGCTGCCGGTGATCCTGCCCAGGCGGCGATCGCCTACGGCAAGACGGTCGGCGAGTGCGCCATCTGCGGTGCCGAGCTGACCAACAAGGAGAGCATCACGCGCGGCATCGGCCCGATCTGCGCCGAGCGGTATGCGTTCTGATCCCAACCGGCGGGGCCATGCGGTGGCCCCGCCACCAACCCAAGGAGACTGACGATGAACATTCCCTCCCGACAATTCCAGTACCGGCATGAGCGGCAGCAGGTGCATCGGCGCACTGTCGCCATTGCCAAGCGCCTGGGCGTCACCCCGACCGGGCTGGCGTACCTCGGCAAGGCCGTCGCGACCGGCCGCATGCCCGGCGGCGTCGGCATGCTGAAGCTGGTCGCCCAGGGCTACGCCGCCGAGCGCCAGGGAGCCCCTGGCGGTGAGATCACCGACGCCGGCCGCGAGATCGTGCGGCGGGCCCGCGAGCTGGGATGGTGAGCGCCATGACAAAGAAGACCGTTGCCGAGTGGAGGGCCCTCATCGGGGCTCTCCCGCAGCCCGACGGGGTCAGCCACTACAAGGTCATCGCCGAGCACATCCTCGTCGAGCTGAAGGGCTACTCCTGGGACACCAAGCCTGAGCCGTGGCGTCGTGACGTCGCCGCGCTCGCCGGCATCCTGGAGGCCCTCGTCCAGATGGAGCTGGCAGCGGTGACGACGGAGGGCAGCCGATAATTATGCGCCCGCGCTTGCCAATCGGTAGGCGTGGGCGCACACTACGGACCCCGAGGAGAGAGACATGACCGACAGCGTTGCCGTTACCATCCTGCGAGACAAGGCCGACGGCCAGTTCGTGATCGCCACCGACGACGGCGTGTTCGTCGCCGGCAGGCACGCCACGCTGGAGGATGCCGACAAGGCAGCGCGCGCCTGGGCCTACGAGCAGTCGCGCACCCGCCGCGGCGCGAGCAGCCGCGTGCCACAGCACGTCATCGAGGAGATGCTCCTCAACGGGGACAACAAGCCCTACGCCCGGCTCCTCGCCAGCGAGGCGTGGCCGGCGTTCGAGGCGTGGCTCGACGCGGAGGACATGAGCACGGCCGTGAAGACGGCCGACGTCCTGGAGGCGATGATGCGCTTCTCGGCGGTCATCATCTCCGGCATGGCGCACGAGCACTGGCCGGACAGCGAGAGGGTCCGCGCGACCATCCAGCGGCTGGCCGCCCGCCGCCTGAAGACGATGATGGAGTGCCCACGCTGATGCACCTCTTCGGAATCGTCGCCGTCATCCTCGCCTGGGGCATTGGCATGATCGTCCGCCCCGCCGCGACGCTGTTCCTGACGACCCTCGTCGTCGGGTTCCTCGTCATGGCCATCTACAACGTCACCCCTCACCACTGAAGGAGCATGCATGCCCCGTAGCAGACGCATCCGCGGCGGCCTCGCGTCGCCTGTCATCGCCGCCCTGATCAACTCCATGCCGGATCCCGGCAGCCTGTGGCCGAGCGAGGAGCGCCACCGCTGGCTCTCGGCCCTCCAGGCTGCGCTCAACCTCGCCTACCGGCAGGCGGAGCAGCACGAGCGCCTGTTCGAGGCCACGACCGCAGGAGAGAGCGATGACGGGCGAGTCTGAGTTCAACGTCGTGCAGTTTTTCTCCAGCAAGGCGGGCCCGCTCGCCGGCCAGCACGAGTACGTGCGCCGCAACGTCACCGCCGAGGAGGCCATCCTCGCCGCCCGGCACTACAGCAACAACGTCGCCACCAAGCTCGGCATCGTCGATCGCGTGATCGTCACCGACGGCGGCGACTCCTGCGTGTTCGAGTGGAAGGCCGGGCTGGGCGTCACCTTCCCGCCAATGGAGGCACCGAAATGACTTACGAGGTACTCAGCGAGCGCTGCGACCAGTGTCTCTACGGCCCCAACAAGATCGTGCGCGAGGAGCGCCGCAAGCAACTGCTTCAGGATCTGCACAGGTCCGACGGCTACTTCGTCTGCCACAAGGCGACGATCGCCGGCCGCAAGGTCGCATGTCATGGCGACTGGGAGCAGCGCGGCTGCGGGCAGGTAGGCCGGATCGCCGAGCGCCTGGGGATGGTCAGCTTCGTCAGGGAGGAGGATCTCCGATGAACTGGATCCACCTCGGCCTCGTCCTGGCGCTCGCCGCCGGGGCCATCGGCGTCTCGCCGGCTCCGGTGGCGACCGTGGAGCTGCCGGCCAAGACCCGCAACACCGGGTTCGACTGCGTGCTCGCGATCGAGGACCGCTGGATCTCGTGCAGCCGCTTCCCCGGCCTGGAGGCAAACATATGACGATCCACCTCGCCTACCGTCCCCGCGGATCCGCCGCCTGGACGCATCACTTCAAGGTCCGCGCCAGCGAGTGGCGGACGTTCCTGGCCCACGCCCGGCTCATCCGATCGGCCGGCGAGTACGCACTCGTGCGGCGCGGCACCTACACCCCGGTGAAGGCATGAAGCCCGTCTGCGTCCCCTGCCGGCGCTTCTTCCGGATGAAGCGGGCCGGCTTCTACTTCACCGAGGGCATGCCGATCGAGCCTGACGCGCTGCCGGGCAACGGCGAGCCGGAGAAGTGGAAGCCCTACAAGCTCTGGGTCGGCGACCGTTTCGAGTGCCAGGGCTGCGGCGCGGTCATCCTCAGCGGGTTCGGTCGGACCCACATCCGCGAGCACTACCAGACCGACTTTGCCGATGAGGCCAAGCGCATCGGTGCCGACCAGTTTCAAGTCAACGACTGTTAGGAGCACCATGACCCTCGGCCCTGGCCTGCACTACGGCGTCGAGTCGAGCGACTACTTCGCCGACCCCACGCCCGAGCCCAGCCTGACGCAGTCGATCGCCAAGATCCTCCTGCGCCAGTCCCCCGCCCACGCCCGGCTCGCCCACCCCAGGCTCAACCCTGACCTGGAGGACAGCGACCCGACCAAGTACGACGTCGGCCACATCGCGCACCGCCGGCTCCTCGGGCGCGGCCGTGAGATCGAGGTGCTCGACTACAAGGACTGGCGCACCAAGGACGCGCAGCACCACCGCGCCGACGTCGCCGAGGCCGGTAAGCTCGGCGTGCTCGGCAAGGACTGGGTGCGCGGCGGCGAGATGGTCGAGGCCATCAGGGCCCAGCTTGAGGAGCGCGGCTACGGTCCCGACTGGTACGAGCCCGACGTCGAGCGCGCCGCCGAGGTCGTGGCGATCGCCAAGCTGGACGACGACGGCATGCCCTACTGGCTCCGCTGCATGATCGACTGGCTGCCGAGCCCCCTGCGCCCCTGGGATCTCAAGACCACCGGCCGCAGCGCTCACCCTGACGAGCTGTGGCGGCAGCTCGTGGACGCCGACTGGCCCATCCAGGCGGCCATGCACGAGCGCATCCTTGACTACCTCCTGCCGGAGGGAGCCGGCCGCCGCGAGCACAGGTTCGTGGTCGTCGAGAACGCCCCGCCCTACGCGCTGTCGGTCGTCAAGATGACCGAGGCCCACATGACGATCGGGAGGGCCCAGCTCGACCGCGCCGAGGTGATCTGGGCGACGTGCATGGCTGCCGGCCGCTGGCCAGCGTATCCCCTCATCGACCAAAATCCGGAGTACCCGACATGGCGGATGAAAGCCGAAATGCTGGAGCCCCAGGAGTGACCTTGGACACGCTCAGCGACATCATGTTCGAGACGGGAGTGCTCGTCGCGCTCCGGCGCGCAGCCGAGGCCCTGATAGCTCGTGGCCTCGACGACGCCGCCACCATCGTCCTCAACACCCCGCGCCCAACCAGACAGGAGGTCGGGCATGACGCCTGAGATGGTCATCGTCCCCGCGCCGAAGTACCGGGCACCCTGGCGCATCATCTGCGACCGGATCGCCCGGCGGCACCAGACGACCTACGAGAGGGCTATCGCCAAGGGCAAGCGCCGCAACGCTACCCTGATGGCGCGCGTCGAGATGGCCCGCGCACTCGATGCCGAGGGCATGTCATCGACCATGATCGGCCGGCGACTAAACAGGGATCACACGACGGTGCTCTGGTATCTCGGGCATCTCAACAATCCCAGGCGGAGGAAGATCCCGTGATCGTTGACGATCGCTACCTCGGCGACGGCGTCTATGCGTCGTTCGACGGCTACCACATCTGGCTTGAGACACGCGGCAGCGACAACCCTCAGCGCATAGCGCTGGAGGAGGACGTCTATCGAGCGCTCGTCGGCTTCAACAAGGATCTCCAGGAGGCACTGCATGACCGACCGTGAATTTACCGTGAAAGCCGGCGTCCGCGAGGCCGTGCCCCTCCTCCTCGGCATCATGGGCCCGAGCGGCGGGGGCAAGACGTTCTCTGCGCTCCGCCTCGCGACCGGGATCCAGCGGGTGACCGGCGGCGACATCTACGGCATCGACACCGAGGCGCGGCGCATGCTGCACTACGCCGATCGATTCAAGTTCAAGCACCTCCAATTCGACGCGCCGTTCCGCTCGCTCGACTACCTCGCGGCCATCAAGCACTGCGCCGCGCAGGGCGCACGCATCATCATCATCGACTCGATGTCGCACGAGCACGAGGGCCCCGGCGGGATGCTGGATTTCCACGACAAAGAGTACGAGCGCCTGGGCAATAAGGAGAGCGTGAACATGTTGGCCTGGAAGCGCCCCAAGGCCGAGCGCCGCGACCTCCTCAACGGCATCCTCCAGATCCCGGCGAGCTTCATCTTTTGTTTTCGCGCCAAAGAAAAAATCAAGATGGTCAAGAACGACCGGGGCAAGCAGGAGGTGGTCCCGCAGGGCTGGATGCCGATCGCGGGCGAGGAGTTCGTGTTTGAGATGACCGCGAGCTGCCTGTTGTTGCCGCGCGCGAACGGCGTGCCGACCTGGGAGAGCGGGGAGCCCGGCGAGCGGACGATGATGAAGCTCCCGTTGCAATTCCAGACGATCTTCTCCGAGTCGAAGCCGCTCTCCGAGGATATCGGCGAGCAGCTCGCGCAGTGGGCTGCCGGCGGCGCGCAGGCACCGGCCAAGCCGGCAACGCTGGAGGATCACAGCACGCTGCTTCTGGCTGCGCGCGAGCAGGCGAAGGGTGGCCGCACGCTGATGGAAGGCTGGTGGAAGACGCTGAGCAAGCAGAGCCGTGTCGCGCTCAAGGACTACACGAGCGAGCTGAAGGCGATCGCCGAGGAGGCCGACGCCAAGCGGAACGGCAAGCTGGACCCTACCCCGTCCACTGGTGGCGAGGCAGCGAGTTCTACTGGGTCCACCACCCCAACGACCGTCGCTGAGGGAGACGTCATATGACCCACACCAAGGACATTCTAGCCGCGGCGCTGACCGAGGCCGGGCTCACCGAGATGGCCGCCAAGGCGGCGACCGGCTACTACCACGACTTCCTCTCGCCGCTCGACCTCCCCGAGCTACAGCTCGCAGCCGATCTAGCGCTGGCCGGCACGCCGGCAGCGTGGGCGCTGCGCGAGCGGGTGATCAACGGTGACTTCGACGCCAGCCGGGAGGAGAGCGAGGAGTGGGCGGCGAGCCCCGAGGGCCAGGAGACAATGGCCGAGCTGACGAGGGGCAAGCGATGACCGACGACCTCACCTCGATGATGCTTGGGTCGTTCATCGGCTCGCTGCTCGGCACCGCTCTCGCCCTCGGGATCGCGGTGTGGTGGACGAACCGCGATGACTGAGCCCATCCACTGCACGCCTGAGACGCCCTGGGACGGCGTCCGCCCAACCATCCACCACCGGGTGATCCACCACGACGTCGAGGAGGTCCAGCAGCTCGACGGCTGGCCCGGCGGCGACATCGTCACCTACCACTGCAAGGTGTGCGGCCACGAGTGGCGAGCGGAGCTGCCGCAATGAACATATTCGAGCTGCACCAGAAGATGACCGCTCACCTCTTCCCGACCTACTCGTCAACCGACGAGCGCTTCCTGGCTCTCGGGCTATGCGGCGAGGCCGGTGAGCTGGCCAACATGATCAAGAAGCGCTGGCGCGACGGCGTGGACCTCTCGGACGAGATCCGCGAGGAGATCGCCGACGTCAGGGTCTACCTGGAGCTTCTCGCCAAATGCTTCGGCATCGAGGGGGAGAAGCTGGACGCCGCCGTCGAGGCCAAGCTCATCAAGGTGGTGGAGAAGCACAAGCTATGAGGAACCTCCACGAGCTGGATCAGTGGCGCGACACCGGGCCGGAGGTGCGCGAGTTCTACGGCAACACCGGGGACCACGGCCACGGTGCCTTCCTGGTGCCCTCGCCGATCGACAAGGCCGTGATGCGCGTTGTCGCCTCGTCCAGCGGCGGCTGGGATCACGTCAGCGTGAGCCGCAAGAACCGCATCCCCAATTGGACCGAGCTTGAGCACGTCAAGCGCATGTTCTTCAAGGACACCGAGGCCGCAATGCAGCTCCACGTCCCACCCGCCGAGCACATCAACCACCACCCGCGCACGCTGCACTTATGGCGGCCCCAGGCGATCGAGATCCCGATGCCGCCCGCGATCTTCGTGGGGCCGAAAAATGGTTGAGGTCACCCCGCTAGAGCCACCCTTCGCGGCCGACGTCATGAAGTTTTGGTTTCGCGGCTTCGACAAGATCCTTGCAGTGTCGCGGGAGGACGGCGAGCGCATCAACGCCCTCTTCGGCGGCAGCGCCGAGGGGCGGGATGCCGTGCTGGAGCCGTGCGAGGACGGGCAGAGGATCAGGGTCATGGTGAGCCAGTGAGAGCCCTCGCCCTCCTCGCCATGCTCCCGCTCGCGGCGCACGCCGCCGACATGAGCGACTGCCACGCCTACGCCAATCGCGGTAGCGCGGCGGCCCTCCGCCAATTGATCCTCTTCCCCTTTCTTGCCGATCCCTCTGTCGGGCGATTCCTGTACCGCAAGGCGTACTCGTATTGCCTCAACGCCGACGAGGTGCCGGTCCTGGCTTTCACCGCCGAGGAGCAGCCGATCGTTGACGGGCTGCCAGCCCCGACACCTCGACCGGAGCCGCCCCCCGCCTCGGTGCCGGCGACCGATGAGACAGCCCCCGTCGTCGCGAAGGGGAGGTCGGGCTTCGCCGCCGGCTCCGACCAGTGGAAGAGCTGGTGCCGGCGACACTTCCCGCGGAGCTGGGACGCGAAGACCGGCACCGTGATCCTCCCCACCAGCCGCAAGAGAGCGAGAACGCCATGCCCAGGGTAGATAGCTGCGAGGACTGCCTGTGCTTCTTCGTGCCGGCTGAGGCAACGGCGGAGCAGACCCAGGCGGGCTTCGGCCTTTGCCGGAGGAACCCGCCGCAGATGCTCAAGATGGACGGTGGGCCGACTGCTTTTTTCCCCGTCATGCACAAGTCCGGCTGGTGCTACGAGCACAAAGAGATCCCCGAGGGCTACCTCAGCGCAACGAAAGGAAACTAAGTGAGCACACGGTACAAGGCAGACCCGACGATGCACGATGTCCTCGCGGTCATCGACGGCATGGCGGCCGTGAAGATCGAGCGCGACACCGGAGTATGCGCGAGCACTGTGCGCTCATGGAGAAGCGGCAAGACGTTGTCGCCCCAGAATAAGACCTTGGAGTTTGCTTTACGCGCCGCCGGCTACAAGCGGATCATCGTGAGAGCATGACGGATGACCTCGACGCTCTCATCAGACGCTACGACTGGGCCGTCCAGCGGCGGCGCGATGCCGTTGCCATCGACGAAGACGCTCTGAGGCTCGCCATTGCGGCGCAGCTCGGGGTGGCTCTATCGCACGTCCCCGAGGACACGAAGCTCCTGGCGGGCATGCGCCGCGCGCTGGAGGCCTATCTGGCGGCTACATCCTGAGCACGGCCTGGAGCGATGCGGTGGCTGCGTAGGTGCAGTTGGCCGAGTTGCCGCCCTCAAGCGCCTGGGCGTAGTGCAGCCCCCTCGCGGCAGGGAGGATGGCAGTGACGGTGTCGTAGCTGCGCCCGACGCCGCCGGCGTCATCTTCGACCAGCGTCTCGGCACCGGCTATGTAGGCGGTGGTGCTGTCGAAGCCGAGGCCGAAGGAGCATGTCTGACCGGCAGCCGCGGCTGTCCTGACGAAGTGCCCATAGACCGCGGTCACGACGTCGGTGACGTCGCCCACGACGTAGGAGATCCGGTTGTTGATGCCGGCGACCGCGGTCACTGGAGCGTTGGGGCCGTTATTCGCCGGTCTGATCGTGCCGCTGTTGGGCTCGTAAGGCCCCACCGTGTCGAGAACGATGCCGCGCACTCCGACGCGGTTGTAGTTGTTCCAGACGTAGAGCTTGGCGAACTCGGTCGGCGGAGCTGTAGTCGGGATGACGGTCGGCACCCATGACGTAAACCCGGCCGCCAAGGTCCGGAATGTCCCGACAAAGGTTGCCGCGCCGGCTGCGACCTGGATGGAGTTGGCGCTATCGGAGCCCCACCGGCAGAACATCAATAGCGTGTTCGAGAGGATGCCGAACTTGTAGCTGATCGTGGCGCTGCGAGTGGTGTCGTCCGTCCAGGCCGGGCCGGAGCACAGGCGCGGGGTGGCACCGTCGAGGATGACGAACAGGTCGAAGTTGGAGTTGGCGGCATGGAAGCCCGTGTGCGCCGGAGTGGCGTCGAGGACCAGCGGCATCTCGGAGAAGGTGACCGGCCGGAACAGGGTGCCGTCCCAGATCGGCACCGTCGAACCGATGAACGGCGTGTAGTAGATGACCCCGGAGTCAACGGGCAGGATGCTCGCGACCACGACCGGCGAGCCTGACCTTATCGTCAGCCTGCCGCCCGGTATGACCGGGATGACCGCGGTCGGGCCCGCCGTCGCCGCGGGTAGGGCGACGAGATGGAAGCTCGCGTCGGAGCTTGCATAGACGGCGTTGATGACGTTGCCGGCATGGACCTCGCCGCCGGCCATCGCGGTCGGTCCGACGACCGAGTCCTTGAGGAAGGGTAGCGGCGGGTTCGACCCGACCTGGAGCGTCATCGGCCCGGTGTTGGTGACCGTCGCGACGAAGCTCACCATCTGGCCGTCGATCAGGGCGAAGTTGCCGCCGCCGACGGTCGGGGCATTGCCGGATCCGCCGGCGGCTCCGCCTTGCGTGATGCCGCCGACGCCGGGGTCGGTGGTGAGCTGGTCCCAGATCGTGTTGCCGAGGACGTCCTTGACGAGCTGCCGATAGACGCCGGAGCCGTAGATCACCGCGCAGCCGGCCGAGTCGAGATTGACCGGGTTGGTGTTGGAGATCGTCTGCGCGCTGTTCTGCCAAGTGGACTTGGGCGTTGTCGTCGAGGGGATGAAGAACGACACCTTGCCCGCGGCGAGCGGGTCGCCGTTGGCGTCGAAGAAACAATTCTTGCCCGGCGGCAACAGGCTCGCGGCGTCGGCAGCGCCGGCGGCGAGGAGGAGCGCGAGGGCGGCGAGCAGAAGTCTCATGGCGTGACCACTCGTTTGAGCATTGCGTCGGCGGCCGGCACCGCCTGCTGGGTGACGCCTGGGATCATTCCCCTGACGATGCCGGCGGCGGGCTTGATGAGCCCAGGCACCGGCAGCGACTTGGTGACCAGGGCGTTGCCGAGCCCCGTGCTGCGCGCCGCGGCTCCGGCGATCTGCGTGCCGAGGAGACGCGCGCCGAGCTTCGCCGCGGCGATCGGCGCGGTGATGATGCCGGCCGTCGTCAGGTCGCCGGGGACCGAGAGGCCGTGCATGACGACGTGCGCGGCGGCTGCCGGGGCCCCGGTGAAGAGCCCCTGCTTGAGGCTCCCCTTGATGAGCCTGACCGCCGTAGCGAGGTCGAGCTTCGGGTTGGCCGTCTCCTTGAGGAAGACCGCGCCGATGTCCGCAAGCTCGGCGACCTCGCTGTCCCCGCCCTTGCCCGATGCGTTGATCGCCTTGGTGATGACCTCGTTGAATTTTTCGGGCTTGAAGCGGCCGAACTTGTCGATCGAGGTGACGTGATCCAGGAGGCGCAGGTTGACCGTCTGCCCTCGTAGGACTTCTAGCTCGGCGAGCAGCGCATCCCTGTCCGGCGCGTTCGGCGTGAGCGCCTTCTTGATGGCAGCGACCCGGTCGGTGATGCGCTTCGTGGTGTCCTTAAGCACCTTGGCCGTCAGCATGGGGGCGTCCGAGCCGATCGTCCGCGTGATCGCCCGGTGCCACGCACTGATGGCGCGGGCCTCGCCCTTCTGCGCCCGCGCGACCAGGGGGAGGATCGACTCGCCCTCGGCGAGGAGCTGGCCGTCGAGCTTGCCGAAGACCGGGTTGGCCGAGATCTTGCCGGCCCCGAGCGGGATCTTGTGCTTGATGATCGCGGTCTTGTAGAGGCCCTCCAGGCCGGGCTTGAGAGTGCTGACGAACAGGCGGTTGAGCGAGGTCGCGAGCACGCTGGAGCCGATGCCGGTGATCCCGGTCAGCCCGATCTCGATCGGATCCTGCGGCTTACCCTTGATCCAGTTGTCGAGCATCTTGATGCCCGCCATCACCGTGCCGCCGACTGCCGCGGGGAGCTTGTAGCCCTCCTTCGACGCTAAACCGAGCACCTTGGGGAATTGGGCCCCGATGGCTGTCAGCCCGCCGATGCTGCCCACGAGCTTGCCGAGCGTGGCGTTCCACGGGTTCGCCCTGTCGGTCGCCGTCCGCTCGGCCTCGATCAGGGTACGCGCGCCCTCCTCGGGCATGCCGGTGATGGCGACCCGGCTCTTGGTAGCGCGCTCCAGGCCGGCTTTCTCGATCAGCCCGCCGACGGCCGGCAGCTCCTCGAACATGTTCATCCAGAAGGTGAGGGCCTCGGCGTGGTGCGGATCCGTCGGGGCCTCGCCGAGGACCGGATGCACGTCCTCGCGCGGCCGGTCGGCGTTGGCCGCCTCGATTCGCGCCATCACCGCCTCCCGGCCGGTTCCGGTGGGGGCCGGCTCTGCGTCGGTGGCGTCGAGGGTGTCGAACACGTCGGGCTTCTCGCCGACGCGCGAGTAGTCCTTCTTCTGCCCAGGCTCCGGCGCACCGAACACGGGCTCCTCCGGCTCCGGCGGCGTCGGCTCCTCGTCGGTGGCGTCAAGCTTGTCGAAGACGTCCATCAGGCAGCCCTCCGACGCCAGTTCTTGCCGTCGAAATACACCCCGCCGACCTGCGTCCTGGCGCGGATCTCGCTCACCGGGATGTTGGCGCGCGGAGGCGCGGGCCGGGTGACCTGGGGCACGTCGGTGATGCCCATCGGACGCCCGGTGGGTTCCTTCAGCCGCACGCCCTGGGCCCTGGCGGCGTCGTAGGCGGCCTCGGGCCACGCTCCGGCCGGCGGCGCGTAGCCCTCGGCCTGGGCCACCTGCTGGCTACCACCGCTACTGCGCTCGCTCATGGGGACGCCCTTCTCCTCGGTCTTCCCCTTGTAGCTGTCGATGTAGTCCTTGGCTCTCTGTTCCGGCGTAAAGCCAGACTTGTCGTCATCGAGCGCGCGTATGTTATCTTCAATCTCAAACAGTCTTTGGAGCTGATCCTTGGTAAAGAAGCCTGCCGGTGGCGTCATCTCGCCACGACCAAGTAGTGTCGATGGGACGATCCAGTAAGTGTCTGGCTTCTCCTTCGGGGAGGGCGTCAGCTCAGCTTTTTCCTCCTCGCGCCTAGTCTTGATATCATCCCACGATTGGCCGCCGTACTCATGCTCGTAATAGTCCCCGACATTCGCCCAGTCGGGCATCGTTCCCGGCGGCTCTGTTTCGAGGCCGGGCGTTTCTTCCATCCCCAATCCCTGCTCCAGGATGGATCTCGCCTCCTCGCCTTCGGCCGCGACCGGCTCGCCGGGGACGCTCTCGGCACTCTCGGCCTCGGCGCGCTTACCGCCGCCGCTTATGCCGCTCTTGCCCTTGAGCCCCTCCCGCATGGCGTCGTAAGCCGCCTTGCCGCCCACCTTGCTCAGCGCTTTCTGAGTGTCGGCCGGCAGATCCTCCCACGGTGTGTTGGCGTAGCGCTCGGTCAGCACGCGATCGCGCTCATCCAGAACATGCCCGGCCGGCTCAGCGTTCAGGTCTTCCACCGTAAGGCCGCGGCCACCCGCCTTCGACGCCTTCGTCCCGGCCGGCTCGGCCCCCTTCTGCGGCGTCTCCCAGAACTCGTGCTGGCCGATCTTGCCGACCATCTCCCGGCCACCGCCCCTGATCCACGACGCTCCTCCCGGTGACGACCGGCCTGGGTTCATGAAAAACTTCGCGCCCTTGATATCAGGGCTGCGACCGTTGTAGGCGTCATCGACCGCTTGCAGCGCTTCCCTGCTGACCTTTCCGCCCCGCGCGTATTGGTTCCCGCTCAGGATCTGCTTGAATGATTTCCCGAAGCCGCCTGCGGCCATGCGGTTGAATATCGTCTGCGCGACAGCAGCCCTACCCTCCTGCGATTCGCCCCTTGCTTCAGCGTCAACCGTCTGGGCTATGCGACGCCTGTCGTCAGCGGAGAGCTGGAAGGAGTAGGCCGGCGTCTTGGCTCTCGTGCCCGGCACCGTTTGCTCGCCGGAAACCGGCTTTCCTGGCACGGGCTCCGGCTCCTCCGGCGGTAGCGGCCCAGGCTCCGGCGTCGCCTCCGATCCTAACCCTCCCTCCGGCGGCAAGTTGACCTTCTTTTCCGGGGACCGTGTCTTGGCCTCCTCCTTCTCCGCCGGGGCCTCGGCAGCCGGAGCGCTGTACTTCTCGTAGATGCGCCGGAGCGCCGCGTCGGGATCCGTCCCCTCCTCGCGGGCGCGCTTATAGACGCTGTCAACGTAGTCGGGCTGCTCCTTGAAGAGCTGCTCCTTGAACACTTGATAGCCAGCCTCCGAGGCTGGGAGGAGGCCCTCCTTCGCGACGTAGGGCGCACCTTCGGGGAGCGCCCCCTCGACGGCTCCCTTGGTGTCAACGCCCCTACCGTAGGGCACTGTCGCCGCCACCAGCTTGTTCGCGATACCGACACGGGTGGGGTCTTCCCCGATGAGGGAGCCCGGCGCACGAGCCGGCCGCGACGGAGGCAGCGGTATCACCGTGTCGGGGAACCCCTCGGCCGGATCCGGCGACTCTTTCGGGATGTTGCGCGCATCGATCTCGGCCTGGGTGAGCGCCCCAGGCACCATGGGCACCGACCGATCCACCAGCGCTGAGGCTCGCCGTGCGCGCTCCGCTTCGGCTGCGACCGCGACGTCGCCTCCGCCCGCAACGCCGGTCGTCGGATGGCGCAGCCTGAACGACTCGGCATCCGGCTGCGCGACGACGACGCGCGCAGCGGCGGCCGGCGGCGCATTGTGCGCGAGGGTGAACGCTCTGAGTTCACCCGGAGTGTCGAGCGTGAACCCCGGCCTCACGGCCGCTGGCGGCGTGTACGGCCGCAGCTCGGGGTGCTCGGTGTAGAGCCTCTCCAGCTCGGCCGGCGTCATGGTCTTGGTGAGATCGGCGGTAGCATCCGGATCGTTCGGGGGGATGTCCACCTCCGGCACCACGCCGCCGGGCAGCGGCTTGCCGTCTGCCGGTCGGAGCCTGGGCAGCGGCACCGCAGCCGCCGGAGGCACGGGCACGAGCACGGGTGCCCTGGTCGCGGCTCGCGGGACGCCGGACAAGCGCGTGATCGCCTCATCGCTGACGTAGTTGGCCGAGCCGGGGATGCCGTTCTCGCGCATGTATTCCGCATAGCGCTTCCTGGTCTTCTCGCCGTACTTACCGTCCTCCTTGAGCATCACCTTCCAGCCGTGCTCGCGTGCCCAGTCGTTCAGCGAGACTTGCAGGTTCATCGTCTCATGGAAGCCCGTGTAGTCGTCGGGGTCGTACCCGGCACCGAGGCCCAGGGGCGGGCGCGACGGCGGCGTGCCGGCAGCGCCACCGGCGAGAACGTCGGTGTCGCCGCCGCCAGTAACGAGCGAGGAGGGCCCGCCACTGCCGGAGAGCGTGCCGGCGATTGCTTGCCCGGCCAGCCCCGCGGAGCCGCCGTTACCCCAGCCAGGACCGCCAGCTCCAGAGGACGGCGCTGCCGCCGCCATCGTGGCCGGCTGGCCGCTGCTGCTGCCCCAGCCGGGCTGCGACACCTGGGCCGCGGTCGCACCGCCCCAGCCAGGGCTCGCCACCGACGTCGGACTGACGGTCGCCACCGGCACCGAGGCCTGGGTCAGCGTGTTGCCGGAGCCGCTGTAGGCTGGCGTCGAGAAGATGTTTTTCGACACGTTCGCCGCATAGCCGCCACCCGTGTCGTCGGCCTCGAAATTGGGCATCGCGTCCTCCTACTGGGGCATCATCCCCGGCGGCGGCATCGCGGCCTCCGGTGCCTGCGCTGCTTCCTCCTGGGCGCTGCCGTGCTGGGCATACGCCATCTGCGCGAGAAGCTCGTGGCCTTTGTCGGAATGGCGCTGTGCCCACTCCCTGATGTCGTCGGGCTCCTCGGGAATGTCCGCCAGGAAGGTCGCGGCGGTCTGCGGCGACATGGCGTCGTCGGCCACGATCTCGGTCATCATCTGGATGATGGCGCTGCGCGTCACGGTCGGCTTTTCGAGGACCGTCGTCAGCCGGCTCGTCACCACGGCCATCTTGTGGATCGCCTTCTGGAGCAGCTCCGGGTCGATGCCTGCCTCGGCCAGCGTCGGCGGGGGAACGTCGGCGTCAGGAGGAGCCTCTGGCGTCTCCTCGGGGGCCTCTGGCGCTTCAGGGGCCGCTTCGGGGGCCGGAGGAGCGGCCGGGGGCTCCGGCGCTGCCTGGGGGGCCTCTGGAGCCTGCGGCTGCGGCAAGGAGCCGGCGGCGAGGGCGTTCGACATGGGCTACTCCTGCGCCTTGAAGCGATCGACCGCGAGCTTCAGCCAGCCGGCCTCGTCGGCGTATTTGAGATCGCTGGCGAAAGCGTTCAGCTTGATGCGGTCGCCCTCGCCCAGCTTCGCGCGCTTGCCGGTTTCGTCAGGAAGGCCCACCCAGTGCCTTTTGCCGGAGACGGGATCCTTGACGTACTCGGCCCCGAGCATGGCGTCGCGCTCCGCCTTGCTGCCCATCATGGCGTACTGGAAGACGCGCGGGTCGCCGTGCTCGGCCCAGTCGCCATAGAATTTCTTGAGCGCGAGGTAGTCCCCCTGGATCGGCCCGACCAGGAGGCCGACGGTCTTGATGGCAGCCTGATTGCCGAGCAGCTTCTTGATCACGATCCCCCTGCCCAGATCGGAGATGTGCGAGTTCGGGTTGGCGATCATCGACTGCGAGCGCCCCGCGTCCGTCGCTCCCTCGGCCCCACCGAGCTGGGCTGCCTGCTGGGCGGCGAATGCCATTGCCGTCTTGTTGAACACCTCCTCGGCCGCGACCGAGTGCGCGGCGATCTCCGCGCCGGTCAACTGGTTGGTGGCCGCGAGCAGCTCGTAGAGCGGGCCGGAGAGCGGGCCGCCCCTGAACCTCTGAGCCTCCTCCAGGAGGGTCATCAGGTTAGCCGATGCGTCCACCGAGGCGTTGGCAGCCGCGAGATCCGCCTGCGCCTTCTTGGAGTAGAACTGGCCCGCCTGCCCGGCCGCCGCGGCCTGGGCGGACGAGGGCGCGGTCACCGCGGTCTTGAGGCCGGACGTCGGCTTGTCCGTCGCCGGGGCCTCGCCTGGAAGCGGCTCCTCTTCCCCGCCGGGCCTGGGCGGCGTCACTCCGGTGGCCTCGGCGATGACGTCAGCCAGGAGCTTCAAGCCCTTTGTGCCGTCGGGGTTGGTGACTTCGACGGTCGTCGTCCAGACGGCCCCCTTCTGCGCGGCGATGAGCTTCTCCGCGATGTACTTGCTGCGCGCCTTGTCGTTCGGCAGCTTGGCCAGCTCCAGGTTCATCGCCGCCGCGGTCAGCGGCTGGATCACCTTCAAGGAGTTGAGGCTGCCGACGATGGCGACGGCGTCGGCCGTCGGGATGCCGTCGGGGTGACTCGCCAGGAGGACGCCGAGCGAGTTGCCCATGTAGGCCAAGTCGTCCTGGGCGTTCGCCGCGACGCCCTTGGCCGCGGTGGCACCGCTGGTCACTGCGTCGGTGGCCGCCTTGTAAGCGTCGGGGATCAGCTCGGGCGGAGCCCCCTGGATGTCCGGTGTCATCTTCGACGGATCGAGGCCGATGCCTCCAGGCACGATGCCCTTCCGGATTGCCTCGCCGGCGAGCGCGCCGCCTTGCAAGGCCCGTCGCCGGGCCTCCTGCTCCTGACGCTGGATCAGGATGTTCTGGACACCCTGGGCCCGCTCCAGCGGATTGATGTCCGGCATCGGGGCGTAGGGCGTGTAGGGCTGCACCATGACGGTTTATCCAGACCACAAATTGCCGTTGCCCGGCACGGGGATGCTGTTCTTGGAGTTGGAGAGCAGGTTGTTCGTGTAGATGTTGTTGGCGAACCCGGTGATCGCCGCCGCGACGTCGCGGGATCCCTGGCCCTGGGCGGCCCCCTGGTTGATCAGGCTCTGGCTGACGTTCTCGCCGACCGACGAGGCCGCCGTGCCGATGCCGGTGGCACCGCTCTCACCGAGAGACGCCGTGCCGTAGAGCGCCTTCCAGGCCATCTCCTTGTTCGCCAGGGCGTTCTGGAATTGCTGCTGGTAGGTCTGCGACGCCAGCCCGACAGCGTACTGCTCCGCCCCCTTGATGCCGGCACCCGAGCCGAGCGGGCTCATGCCGCGCGTGGTCAGAGCATTGCCGGTGGCCTTGAGGCCCTGGCCGAGCGCGAACTGGTAGCCGGGCGTCTTTTCGAGATCCGCCTGGGTCATCGAGATCGGCTTGATCAGGCTCTTGAGCATGCCGGGCTTGGCCGCGACAGCCGCCTTGG
>Ga0068863_100000232_pt1 | contig 59092 bp, 61 predicted proteins | sample KBSSwiS62_FD_66596 | JGI IMG/M metagenome (GOLD analysis project Ga0068863, IMG submission 66596) | Switchgrass rhizosphere microbial communities from Kellogg Biological Station, Michigan, USA - KBS Switchgrass S6-2 | ecosystem: Host-associated > Plants > Roots > Rhizosphere > Soil ... | reverse complement strand
TAAGCCCGTGTTCTTCATCGATATTGCTGTGCCACGCGACGTCGATCCGTCGGTCAACGACATCGATAACGCGTTCGTTTACGACATCGATGATCTGCAGCAGGTCATCGACGCGAACATGAAGGAGCGCTTGAAAGAAGCCGGGCGCGCGGAAGAGATCATCGATCACGAGGTTCAGGCTTTCTGCACGCGGATGCAATCTCGAGAAGTCACTCCCACGATCTTGTTGCTTCGCGACGCGCTCGATAGGGTGCGTCGCGAAGAGATTGAGCGATATCGCCGTTTGCTTCGGGATATGCCTGCTGAGCAGCAGCAATCCACTCTCGCCGCCATAGACCAGATCACTCAGTCCCTGCTGAATAAGATCCTGCATCATCCCATCACACAGATGAAGGAGATGAGCAGCGATCCAAACGGCGCGGAGTTCATCGAAACTGTCCGAAAGATCTTCAACGTCAAGGTTCAATGACAAAGACTTTTCGTATCGGGACGCGCGCAAGTGCGCTTGCTTTATGGCAGGCCAACTGGACCAAGACGGAACTGGAACAGGAATGGCCCGGCCTGACTGTCGAACTCGTGCCGATCAAAACTACCGGCGACAAAATTTTAAATGTTCCACTTTCAGAAGTCGGCGGTAAGGGCTTGTTTACAAAAGAGATCGACGAAGCTCTTCTAGACGGTCGAGTAGACGCTGCCGTCCACAGCATGAAGGATGTCCCCTTTCAGTTACCGTCCGGCATTGATTTCGGTGCGATCCCGGAACGAGAAGATCCGAGGGACGCGTTGGTTTCCAATGGCCGCCGAATCGATGACCTTCCTCCCATGGCCCGAATCGGAACGAGTAGTTTGCGGCGACAGGTTCAGCTAAAACACCGGTTCCCTTCCATGCACATTTCCAACTTGCGAGGAAATGTCGATACGAGGTTGCGCAAGCTTGCGGACGGGGAGTTCGACGGCATTGTCCTCGCGCTCGCCGGTCTTCGCCGGTTGGGCCGGGAATCTGTAGTCAGCCAGATTCTGGATGAAGAATTCATGCTGCCGGCGATCGGTCAGGGCGCCCTCGGGATTACCTGTCGCGAGAACGATGCGGAGACACGAGAGCAACTGGCCGTTCTCGACCATATGCCGACGCGCGTTGCCGTCACGGCAGAGCGTGGATTGCTTTCGGCTCTGGAAGGCAGCTGCAAGGTTCCGATCGCAGGTCACGCGGTATTGGAAAACACCCGTATCCGCCTGAAGGGTCTTGTCGCCAATCTTGCCGGAACAATCGTGGTAACGGGAGAAGTTACCGGCGATCGCAACAAGGCCCATCAACTTGGGATCACGCTCGGCAAAGACCTGATTGCGCGCGGGGCCGGCAGCATTCTCGCTGAAATCAGCCAACATGGAACTGGGCGGTAGAACGATCCTCATCACCCGGGCAGCCACTCAGTCTGAACAATTGCGTACGGGACTTGAAGCCGCAGGTGCTCGTGTCCTTGAATGTCCAGCGATCGAGATCGTTCCCGTCGAAGATTGGACAGAAGTGGATCGCGCCGCTGCTGAACTGGAAACCTACGATTGGCTCATCCTGACGAGCACAAATGCGGCGACCTACTTTTTGGAACGCCTGCGCACGCTCGGCATAACATGCCGCGTTCCCATCGCGGCTATCGGAACGGCCACCGCAGCAAGGCTGGCTGCATGGAACCTCACCGCGTCTCGCATTCCAGAGGACTTTCGTGCCGAAGGACTGCTTGCTCAATTCGAGCAGGACTTGTCCCGCACACGCATCCTCTTTCCTCGTGCGGAGACGGCACGCGAGATTCTCCCAGGTGAACTGCGCCGACGCGGAGCCAAGGTCGACGTGATTACCGTCTATCGAACGGTCAAGCCAAAGACGATGCCGGCGGGAGTACGCGAAACTCTTTCCGGGGAGAGGATCGATGCGGTTGTTTTTACAAGTCCTTCCGCGATTCGCAATGTTGTGGAAGCGCTTGGAGACGACTTCGCATCCAGTCTGGGATCGATTCCGATTGCCGTCATCGGTCCGGTGGCGCAAGGCGCCGTCGAGGCTGCAGGTTTGCGGGTGAGTATCCGTCCAGATCGAGCAACGATTCGAGATTTGATCGCCGCTATCCGTTCCTACTTCAGCAACCGAATGCCGTACACCTGAGACGCTCCGCCATTTCCTCCTCCGATGGGGGACGCCCGAGAGTCAGCTTCTGGCCGTATACCGTTGTGATTTCTCCGGCTCGAAGCAGATGATTCGTCTTCAGGAATGTTGCGATGGATCCAGAGTGCGATGCCGGCAATCCGCCATGGGAATCTTCCCTCGGAAAGTATCCCGTGACCGTGATGGTCTCGTCGACGCGCACGGCGGGGTTGACGCTGGACTGGCGGAAGTGAATGTAGCCGGATTCGATTGCCCATAGCCCGCCTTCCGCTGCCATGAAAATGTAGGTATTTGGCATTGTCCAATCGACTCTTGTCACTTTACCTGTGATCGTGATGGGCCGCCCTCGGTCGTACATTTCCCAGTAAGCACGATCGAGAGGATCGGCAGGAATCGGCGCGCCCGCGACAGATCCGGGAGGAGCGCTCTCCGGCATCGCGACGTATCCTCCATTCGGTGGTGTTACCTTTCCCGCCGGAGTTGGAGGCGCGGGAGTCGGAGGCGCGGGAGTTGCAGGAGGAGCCGTCGACGCAGGAGCGGCCGCAGCCGAATTCCGTCGGGCCTCCGTTGACCTTGTACTGCGCGATTGTCCCAGGAAAACAGCGCTAGTCAGGACGAGAGTGCCCGTGAGCAGCGCAGCAGAGCGTACGTTCATCGCGACCCCCTACAGTGGTAGTGGGTACATTATCCATCCAACCAGGACTGCAGCGGCAAGAAAACAAATGAAAACAAAGATTCCATATCGGACCTGCTCACGTGGCTCGCTCTTGGTGATGATGGCAAAGACCACGGACACAAGCAGTGCGAACGTCGTCAGTGCCCCGAAGTGTGAGAAGGTCACGGCTTTCGGCCTCGGGCAATGTCGAATGCGTCGAAGACGATCAGATAGTTCAGCAGCCCCGCGACGACCAGAAAGAGCCAGCCATAGTCTGCGGTCTGCGCTGTCGGAACACCTTCGCCCTGTCCCATTCTCAGCGCGATCACGTACGGCAAACCCGTGCCCGCATTGGCAAAGGCATTGAGAGTTTTGAAGGAGATCAATTCGCCCGGACCGGGCGGCGACGACAGGGCACCGTGCATTCCGAGGCCCAGAATAAACAGGAGGAGTACGGAAATGAGCAGCAAGACTCCTCGCACCCACCGTCCAAGAACCAGATGGCCCAGACCGGGAACCAGCAGTCCACCCACGCAGGCGGCAGCGGTCATAGCATTGGTTTGGGGTTTGAGAACGATGGGCTGCCCTACTCCGACTGTGAAATGCTGCGCACGCTCAAAGGGCGCATTAGGCGAGTCATCCTTCAACATCACTAGCGTTCAAGCCTACAATCCATGAAATTTTGTGTCTACTGTTTTCTCCCGCAACATCGGGCGTGTGACTACAATGCAACTGTGAGAGGCGTGCTACTGCCATTGATCGCTTTCATGCTATGGACCTCACCGCCCGCGGTGACAGTCCAAAGAAATGGACAACCGGAAATCCGCATCCCGGCCCTCGAACGGCGCATTCATGAGTTGATCAATAAGGAACGTACGGGTAAAAAACTCCCAGCCCTCCAGTTTGACGAGAAACTCTCCAACATTGCTCGGGCACACAGCACGGATATGGCGCGCCGAAACTTTTTCAGTCACATCAATCCTGATGGGAAGGATCCCACCGCACGAGGACGGCTTGCCGGTTACGTGTGCAAGAAAGACTTTGGCAGCTACTTTACCGAAGGCCTCGCCGAGAATTTGTACCAGGGAAATCTCTACAGCAGTGTTCGTACCCGAGGAAATGAAAAGACGTACGCCTGGAATACCCTTGAAGATCTTGCGAGCCAGAGTGTCATGGGCTGGATGAAGAGCAAGGGACACCGCGAGAACATTCTAGGGAAAACCTTCGACACGACGGGCATTGGTGTTGCGATCTCGAAGGACGACAAGGTGTATGTGACGCAGGTGTTTTGTTAGGAAGTTTCGGCGACGTTGAGTTTTGTTGCGACTTCATCGGACTGGATTCCCTCGAGCTCAAAGACCTTGTGTCGAGTCTTCTCACCGGCGACTAACTTAACCCTGGATTTAGAAATGTTGAACTGCTTCGCGATGAACTCCACCGCCGCCCTGTTCGCTTTTCCTTCTACCGCCGGAGCATTCAGACGCAGTACAAACTCTCCATCACGCTGTCCGGCAAATTCCGAGCGGCGCGCATTCGGAATCACTCGAACGGCCAGCCTCACGAGCGTTCGCCGAAAAGACCAGTTCCGATACGGACCATCGTAGCGCCCTCCTCCACGGCGACTTCGAAGTCATGCGTCATACCCATCGACAGTTCCGTCAAGCCGGAATCTCCGGCCAACTGTTGAAGCCTTCGAAAGAAAGGACGTGCCTGTTCAGGATCTTCGACGGGAGGAGGCACGGCCATCAAACCGCGTAAATCGAGGCTGTCGAGTCGTCGGATCGAACCAATGAGACGGGAAAGATCCTGTGCCGCGGCGCCGGACTTGTTCGGTTCATCTTGAAGCTTGACCTCAATCAACACGGGCAAGGGTCTGCGATTGACGACGTGACGCGCTAGAGCCTCGGCGGCGTCGATGCGATCCACCGAATGCACCCAGTCGAAATTCTCCACAACCTTCTTCGCCTTGTTTGTTTGAAAGTGTCCGATAAAGTGCCAGGACAGGTTCTCTTTTGCCAGGGCTTGCCGCTTGGGGAGGGCTTCCTGCACGCGATTCTCTCCAATGTGTTTCACCCCACACCGCACGGCTTCCTGAATGCGATCGGAAGGGACCGTCTTCGTCACCGCGACCAGTTGAATCGACTCGGGAGGGCGGCCCGCGCGGCGAGCTGCGCTTTCGATGCGCTCGAGGATTTGGACGTAGTTACCGGCAATGCCGGTCATCGAGCCTTGCGAGATCGAGGGCCGACAGGCTCCTTCTTCTGAGTCTCCGCCAGACTTTGCTTCAGCACTTCCATGAGGTCCACGACCTTGCCGGGTCCGGGAGCCACGGGCTTGCCAACTTGAGGCGCCACGCCGGCTACCTTGGCTTGAATCACCTCGAGAACCTTGTCGTGGTAGTCGTCCTTGTACTTTGTCGGATCGAAAGTATCACTCATGGAGTCAATCAGAGTACGGGCGAGATCCATTTCCTTGCCCTGCGGAACGATCGCATCCGGAAGCTGAAGCCCCTTCGGATCGACGATCTCATGCGCAAAGCGCATCATTCCGAGCATCAACATCTTTCCGACAGGCTTGACCGCCGCAAGATGCTCTCTCGACTTCAGGACAACCTTGGCGATGCCGACCTTTCCGGAGTGTCCGAGAGCCTCGCGCATCAGCGCATATGCACGCTCTCCGCCTTTCTGAGGTTCGAGGTAGTACGGCTTGTCGAAATAGACCGGATCGATTTCGGACTCGTTCACAAACTCGAGAACCTGGATGGTCCGCGTGAGCTGCACGTCGGCCCCTTCCAGATCTTCATCCGTAATTTCGATGTAGTGTTCCTTTTCGTATTCGTAACCGCGCGTGATCTCGTCCCAGGGCACTTCTTTGTTTTCCGCGTCGCAGAAGCGTTTGTAGGAGACCGGGCTCAAATCGCCCTTATGAAGGTAGTGAAGAGAAATCTCTTTTCCCTTCGTCGCACTAAACAGCGATACCGGGATGGTGACCAGCGCAAAACTGATATGACCTTTCCAGATAGCTCTCATACGGGGCATTGTAGCAGAGATGACTTTCGGAAGCCCTGTCAGGGCCTTGATTTGCGGATACTAGCGGCCAAACTTCGACGTCAGATGAGTTCGTTGATCGTGACGTCGATGTTACGCGCCTGCTTTTCGGCCGACTGCCATTGCACGAGAATCGGGCTCTGATACGGGCCCCGAACGAGCTGAGATGCGGATTGATCTTCGTCGCACGTGGCGAGGAAACTGACGCGGCGCGAGCGGAAGAAGCAGCGTGCAGGCAGGGATAGCATCTTCGCCACGAGACGCTCGAGTGAAGATTGGTCAATGCCGAGCGCTTCCATCATGGAATTCAGGATCCTTACCCCGTCGTATTGAGCGTAGCTGAGCGTCTTGGCCGGAATCGATAAAGGATCGCCGATCATATTCCGCCCCTTAATCCGGGCGAAACGGAGAGGATCCTTGAGAACATCCACCAGGTCGTTCTGAATCAGCAACGTCTCGTACTCATTCACCGTCAGCCCGACGTTCCGTTCTGCAGAATCGACGATCAGGTCAACCCTGGCGTGTTCCACGCCGAGTCGACGGAGAAGGTCATCAACCGATTCCAGCATTCCCAGGCGCGGGTCGGCGAGGTTGATGGAATCGATGGGGTGTTTCGATACCGGAATGCTCAAGGAGACACGCGCTACCGGACGCTCGCGGTCAAAACCGAGGATCGTCGTTTTTCTCTCGCGCCGAAACGCTTCCGTGGTTCCGTCGAGATCGATGAAGTAGACGGGAGCTGACGGATTCGTGCGATGTTCGACGCAGTTGCGCATCCGCGCGCCGATGAAAGTCAGATGCGAGTCCCCGTTCCGCGGTTCGATGATCTTCTGTGCATCTGTCAGTTCCGTACGAAGGTCCATCTGATCATGGCTGTACGCGGCGCCTTCGGGAAACAATGCGCGGAACGCCCGGAAGAACTGAGACAGCAGGTCATAGCGGTTGTGCATCCGCATCGCCAGGCTGCGGTCGAGATAACCGGCCGTCGTATGAGGGGAAATGAAAAGCACTCGCTGGTAGCGTCTGAGGAGATCACCAGCCTCGGTGATTCTGGCGGCCACGTTGAACGCCTCGAAACGGCGCTGCGGAGCCATCGTCAGTTTCAGTTTTGCGGGCCGCGTCATCGTAGACAATTGCATTAAAGTACGTAGCTGTCGTGACGAGTCAGGTCCACGGCAGTCTTTCCTCTCAAAGCCAGAATGCGATCCAGCGCATCGCCCACGACGCTATCGGGTGTAGAAGCGCCGGCCGTCAAACCAAGCGTGACCGGCCCTGCCGGAAGCCAGTTCGCAGTCAGAATCTCAACAGCCTGCCGAACCGGGCGATGCCGTATTCCCGCCTCCTCTATGCAACCCGGAGCATCGATATGATACGTCGGCAGGCGTGGGGCGCACATCTGAGCAAGCGCCTGAGTGTTGCTGCTATTGTAGCCGCCGATGACGACCATCACGTCGAGATCCCCTGCTGCCAGCATCGCCATAACCGCGTCCTGCCGGTCCTGGGTCGCAGAGCAGATCGTATCAAAAGCGCTGAAGCGATAATCAAGAGACTGTTCGCCGAAACGGTCTTTCATCGCGGCACGCAACAGTTCCTGGATGGCGAAACTCTCGGTCATCAGCATTGTCGTTTGATTTGCCAGGCCAATTCGCTGAAGGTCTCGAAGGGGATCGAAGTCCGGACTCGCGGCATTCCGAAAGCGCTCGAGCAATGTCGTCGAACTCGCCTCACCCCGAAGAAATTTACAGACGATTTCGGCTTCCCCGACATCCCGAAGGCAAAGATATCTTCCGTTGTACATCTGGGCCTGCGAGGCTGTCGCGCGCGTCTCTTCATGGTAGTGCTTACCGTGGATGACCACGGTGAATCCATCGCGCGCACAACGTTGAACTTTCTTCCAGACATTGAGGACGCTTCCGCACGTGGTGTCTACCAGCACACACTGCTTTGCCCGCAGGTGTTGCATCTCTGCCACGGTCACGCCGAACGCTGGAAGTATGACCACGTCATCCTTCTGAACCTCGCCAAACCGCAAAACAGGATCCTTGTCGTCGCCAAGGATGATGATTCCCTTCGCACGGAGACGGCTATTCACGTCCGGGTTGTGGATGATTTCCCCGCAGAGAAAAATGCGGCTGCCGGGAAACTGTTCGCGCGTCTCGTATGCATACTCGACGGCGCGATCAACTCCATAGCAAAAGCCAAACTCGCGGGCCAGCTTGACCCGGAAATCACCGGCGACAGCGTCATATCCAAGTTCCTTGAGCTGTTCAACGACGCTGCTCCGATAACTTCGAGCCAGAGCAGGGCCAACTGTGGCCTTTAAGCCAAACCCTTTCTGGAAGTACGTATCCGACATTGCCTTGCTAGCATAACCGAGGAGTCACTGCTCCCCAAGCCGCAAACAGCCCATTATAATGCTGGTGTGGATCGATTTCTCGTTGTTCATTACCATGAGCTGGGCCTCAAGAAAGGCAACCGGGACTTCTTTGAGAAGCGGCTCTGTCAGAACCTGAAAACCACTTTGGCCGACTGCGGTTGCGGTGAAGTTCGACGCATTTCAGGGCGTCTGCTGGTCACCCTGAAACCAGACTCCAATGTACCGGAAGTTCTCCGGCGTATGACTCTGGTCCCTGGTGTTTCGCACTTCTCCGAAGCCTGGAAGTCGCCGTTGTCACTTGAAGCCATCGAGCAGAATGCCTGGGTCCTGACGCAAAACCGGGAATTTACGTCTTTCCGCGTTGACACACGGCGCGGAGACAAGAGTTTCCCCCACACTTCCGTTGAGATCAACGGTCGTGTCGGCGCGTACCTCAAGGAGCGTTGCGGGAAACGAGTGGATCTCCGCAACGCCGACATGACCTGCTCCATCGAGGTCGTCGACAGGGCTGCCTATATCTACCTCGACCGATTCCCCGGACTCGGTGGTTTGCCCGCGTCGACCAGCGGTAAAGTTGTGGTGCTGCTTTCGGGCGGCCTCGATTCGCCCGTCGCCGCCTGGAAAATGATGAAGCGCGGATGCACCGCCATTTTCGTTCATTTCCATAGTTTCCCGTATACGAACAAAGAATCTCAGGAGAAGGCGAAGCAGCTGGCGCTGCTGTTATCGCAGTACCAGCTTCGCGCAAGGCTCTATCTGGTGCCATTTGCGGAAATTCAGCGGCACATCATGGTGGAAACTCCAGCTGAAACGCGCGTGATCCTATACCGTCGTTACATGATGCGAATCGCGGAAAAAATCGCGTGGCGGGAAAAGGCCCGCGTACTTGTCACAGGCGACAGTGTCGGCCAGGTCGCGTCCCAGACAATCGAGAACATCGACGTCATCTCGCGTGCCGTGACTATGCCGATACTCCGTCCGCTCATCGGCGATGACAAAAACGAAATCATTGATATTGCGCGGCGTATCGGCACCTATGAGATTTCGATTCAACCGGATCAGGACTGCTGTTCCCTTTTTGTTCCTAAGCATCCCGAAACGCGTGCGCGCGTCGAGCAGGTTGAGCAGGTTGAGTCCCGACTCCGGGTCGAAGAACTGCTCAAGCAGACCCTGAAGTCCGCAGAGGTTCTGCTACAATACCCCGCCTGGCACGCCAATGAAGCACGGACGGTTTGTTAGTTTTGAAGGTATTGAGGGTTGCGGAAAGACAACACAAATCGCGTTGCTTTCCGATGTTTTTGCGCGGCGCGGTATCGCTCACAGCGTAACGCGGGAACCTGGCGGAACTGCCGTCGGTGAAGGCATTCGGAAGATTCTCCTCCACTCGGAAACAATCCACCTGACCGCTGCTGCGGAATTGTTGCTTTTCTATGCATCGCGAAGCCAGAACATCCTGGAGAAGATCGAACCTGCGCTGGCGAAGGGAGAAGTCGTCATCTGCGATCGCTTCTACCACGCGTCTATGGCATACCAGGGGTACGGTCGCGGCATTCCCATTGACTTCATCGAGAAGCTGACCGATCTCGTCTGCGGGGATTATCGTCCCGAGATCACTGTCCTTCTCGACATTGAGCCCGAAATCGGTCTCGCGCGGGCGCGCGCGAGAAACAGCAAACGTTCGGAGGACGAAGGCCGATTCGAAATGGAAGAGGTTCCGTTTTACACCCGTATACGCAACGGCTACCTACAACTGGCCGCTCGAGAACCGAACCGCATCCGTGTCGTCTCCGCGAATCGCTCCATAGACGCCGTTCATCAGGATGTTCTGAAGATCCTTGGGTTTTGAAATGCATTTCAAGGATTTCATCGGCAATGCGAAAGTAGTCGAACGACTGCGAACCAAGCTAAGAGAGAGTCGATTCCCCCACGCTTTGATCTTTTCCGGGCCAGATGGGGTGGGCAAGCGGACCTGTGCACTGATGATTGCCAAAGCGCTGAATTGTCCCGAGAGCGGACCTGACGATTTCTGCGATCGTTGCAATCAATGTCGGAAAATCGATTCCGGCGTCCACCCCGATGTGTTGATGATCGGCCTTGATGAAGATGCCGCGGAGATCAAGATCGCGCAAGTCCGGGACCTGCTCGGGACATTAGGCTTGCGGCCGCTCGAAGGAACTCACAAAATTTTCATCATTGATCCAGCCGACGCTATGAATCCTGCATCGGCAAACGCGCTCCTGAAGGGGCTGGAAGAGCCGCCTGAAGACAGCCACTTCTTTCTCCTCTCTTCGAGTCCTCAAGCCCTGTTACTGACCGTCCGATCGCGGTGTCAGTCGTACCCGTTCGCCCCCCTCACCTTGGAAGAGATGCGGCGTTTTGGTGGAGAAGAACTGGCGTTGCGCTCATCTCACGGCAGTATCGGCACCCTGAAGAATCTGGATCTTGCAGCATTGCGTGAACGACGCGAAGCGGCACTCGATTTTCTCGAAACCGCCGTGAGGGCAAACCAGGAACAACTTCGCGATGTGATTGCGGCGAGTGCAGATATCGCCCGATCAAAGAATGAATTCGAACCCAATATGAGCATGATCGCCGTTGTGCTGGAGGATCTTCTTTATATCCAGGAAGGTCTCGAGGAACGGATCGTCAACGTCGACGTTGAGCCACGTCTGCGAAAACTGGCCGAGAATTTCTCTCCTGCCCAACTTGTCCGTATTGCCGAATTCCTTCGAACCATCGAAGTCCACCTCAATAACTACGGTAATCGCGGAATGCTAACTGACGTTCTGGCTCTGACATCCAACGCGTCACTCGCCAAAATAGCGAATGACAACATGGGGAAAAGCCGATAAACTTTCCCTTAATTCGAATCGCAAACCTGCGCGTTCAAACTGTTCCAGGATACCTTCAGAAGTGACCCGACATCGTGAGGAAGAAATGTCCAATCGTAAATTGATACGCCCTAGTCTTACGCAGTTGAAAGATCAGCTTCCTGTAAAGCCTCCTCGGCGCAGGCCCGCGTCTCCCAATCAGCAAACGAACGCCGAGAACTTTTATTACGTCAAGCAGATGCAGAACAAGACTCCAATGGTCGTGGTTCTTCAGGACGGCGAAACAATCAAAGGTACAATCGACTGGTACGATAGAAATTCCATCCGGCTGAGCCGCGACTCCGAGCCGAACATCCTGCTCCTCAAGCACTACATCAAATACATGTACAAGGAGAACGAAGACAAAGAGAACGACTAGTTTTCGTTCCTTACTGTTACATGCAACCTACTATCGGGATTTCGTCTGGCGATCCCTCCGGAATTGGTCTTGAAGTTACTCTCAAGGCGCTGCCGGCTGTGGCCAACGACGCCCGATGGATTCTCTACACGGACAATCAGGCTTTCGACCGTCACTATGCGCGATTCGGTGCCGGATTACCATACCAGTGGATCCGCACGCCTGCCGAGGCCAGGGACAGCGCCGTTCTATATCTGATCGAAGTGCCCGGGGCGACCTGCCCTATTCCCTGGGGAGACATACAGAAAACTGCGGGGGAGCGAGCCCTTGCTTACCTGAAAGCGGCGAGCAATGCCGCACTCCGGCGGGAAATTTCCGCGATTGTTACAGCGCCTGTCCACAAGGAAGCCATCGGCGGTTCATTCAAAGGCCAGACAGATTTTCTGGCCGCAGATGCCGCGACGACGCGTTTTGCCATGGCGTTCTTTACGCCGACATTCAAAGTTGTCCTCGCCACGGTACACCTTTCGCTGCGTGATGCGCTTGCGCGCCTCTCGACCTCGCTTTATGTCGATCTTATTCGGCTTGCCGCCGACGAATTTCGCAGATTCGGTGCTCCGGATCCGTCGATTGCGATTGCCGGAGTCAATCCTCATGCCGGCGAAGGCGGATTATTTGGACGTGAAGAACTCGATCTGCTTGCGCCTGCGGTTCACCAATGCTCGGGGGAAGGAATTCGCGTTTCCGGACCGCATTCGGCAGACAGCCTGTACTATCGCGCGCATTCCGGTGAGTTCGATGTCGTGATTGCTCCTTATCACGATCAGGGCCTCGCTCCGGTGAAACTAATCGCCCATGGGCAGTCGATAAACGTCACTCTGGGGCTTCCGTATGTGCGCACATCGCCGGACCACGGAACGGCGTTATCGATTGCGGGAAAGGGCCTTGCAGATCCTCAAGGAATGATTTCGGCGATGCGTTGCGCTGTAGACCTTTGCGCGAAGATTCAGTTAACGGCCTGACACTGCCGGCATACCCCATAAATCTGAAGCTTGTGGTCCATCACTTTAAAGCCCAGTTGTTCGGATGCCGCATCCTGCACTGACTCAATCTCTGGATTGAAAAACTCGATCGAGGCGCCACATTCCATGCAAATCATGTGGTCGTGATGCTCGTGGTTAAAGAGATGCTCGTAGCGCGTGATTCCGTCGGCGAGATCAATTTCGCGAGCCAAACCGCATTCGGTCAGAATTTTCATGGTCCGGTACACGGTGGTGTAACCGATGCGTGGATCGAGTTCCTTTACGCTCCGGTAGATGTCTTCGACACTCCGGTGGCCTTCATGCTCCAGAAATGTTTCAAGAATGAGTTCGCGATGCGGGGTGACTTTCAGGTTTCTGTCACGAAGGTAGTCGGTCAGAACCTGCGTCTCCGCCCTGACGGTCTTCATGGGGACGTGGTGAAATTTTTAACAACGTCGTTGTAGAGCACGAATACCATAAGAGTGAGCAGAAAGACAAAGCTGACCTGGACGATCCGCTCCTTGAAAGCCAGGCTGAGATCCTGGCGCATGATTCCCTCCACGAGAAGCAGCAGCATCACTCCGCCATCGAGAATCGGGATTGGAAGCAGGTTCATCAGTCCGAGGTTCAGGCTAATCATTGCCATTAACTGGAGCAAAGCGCCTATGCCAATCTCGTAGAACTCCGCCGTCTGCTTCATGATTCCGATGGGCCCATCGACCGATTTCATCGAAGCTTCGCGCCGCACCAGTTTTCCGAGAACCTTGAAGATCAGCGTGCCGTACTCGACGTTCTTATCAACGGCCCGCGATAGAGCGCCGCTGAAGTTCTCCTTTACCATGATCGTGTTGAATCTGAACCAACCAACGCCGATCATTCGTTTACCATCGGAAAGCATGGGAGTCACCTGGTACTCCTCGCTCTTGCCTTCTCGAAGAATGGTGATTGGAAACGTTTCATCCGTCAGGCTTTGAATAATCTCGGAAACCCCGCGTCCGGATTCCTTCAGACTGACGCCCTTGACCGCTGTAATTTCATCGCCGGGCTTTAAACCGACTTTCTCGGCCGGAGACCCCGGCTGAACGTAACCGATGACGTTCGTGACCTGGCTTTTGGGACGTATGCCTGCATAGCCGGCGTCGCTGGGGCCTTGCTTCACCGGAGTCAAAGTGGTTTTGATCGTCTGCCCATTTCGATTTAAAACGATCGGAATGCTGGTTCCGCCATTGATGACGACGCGGGCTTCGACGTGTTCCCAGTTCGGACGGTTCTTGTCCTCGATGGAAACGATGCGGTCCCCTGGCTGAATCCCGGCTGCACTGGCAGGAGAATCCGCGTCGACAGTTCCCACAACCGCTTCGCCTTCAGCAAACTCAGGAACTTCCGTACCGTACATGAAAAGGCCCGTGAGAAGTCCCACCGCAAGAAGGACGTTCATTACCGGACCAGCGGAAGCGACAAGGAAACGCTGCCATTTTGGCTTTGAAATAAACTCGTTTGGCGCCCCCGTCACCGAATCCCCAGGATTCTCTCCGGCCATCTTGACGTAGCCGCCCAACGGGAATGCACTAATCCGGTAGTCCGTATCTCCGTAACGGAACCCAAGGAGGCGTGGTCCGAAGCCGACGGAAAATGTTTCGACCTTGATCTTGAAGAGTTTCGCGACGAGAAAATGCCCTAATTCGTGGATAACGATAATGATGCCGAGAACCAGAAACGCAATTCCGATACTCTTCAAAGTCCCGATGTCCATTTTCTTATTCTAACATGGTCCACCATGCCGGATACGAACCGTCTCGCCCAGGCATCAGCGGCCATGACCGTCTCGAACGTTACCTCGGAGGCAACCTCATGGGCGTCCAGCGAGTCCTTGATTAGACGGGGAATATCGGTAAAGGAAATGCGTCCCTCCAGAAATGCCTGGACGGCCAACTCATCTGCTGCATTCAACACCGCCGGCGCCGTGCCTCCCTGCCGGATCGCGTCGTATGCGAAGCCGACGCATGGAAACTTGCCGGTATCAGGGGGAATGAATTCCAGCCTGCCTGCCGTGCTCCAGTCGATGCTGGGAACGGAAGACTCCAGGCGGTCGGGCCAGGTCAGGGCGTACTGAATGGGTTGCCGCATGTCGGTTGTTCCGAGTTGGGCGATTACAGAACCATCTGTAAATTCGACCATGGAATGGACGATGGACTGCGGGTGCACGATGATGTCAACGCGGCTCTCCGGAATGTCGAACAGCCATCGCGCTTCGATCACTTCCAGTCCCTTATTCATCAAGGTAGCTGAATCGATGGTGATTCTTCGGCCCATCCGCCACGTCGGATGATTGAGGGCATCTTCGGGCGTAACGCGATCCAGTTGGTCTTTCGGCGTATCTCGAAATGGCCCACCCGATGCAGTCAAAATCAGACGGCGAACTTCTTCAGGCCGGCCCGAACGCAGACACTGATCAATCGCGCTGTGCTCGCTGTCGACCGGAATGATGCGGGCGCCGGTTCGAGACGCAGTCCTGCGAATTAGTTCGCCGGCCAGCACCATGGATTCCTTGTTTGCAAGCGCGACGATCTTACCTGCTTCCACTGCGGCGAGGGTCGGCAACAATCCGGCCGCGCCCACCGCACCCGAAACGACAACATCGACTTCGGGGGCTGAAACAATCGCTCGAAGACCCTCTTCCGCCGTAAGGATCTCCGGCAGCCGAATTCCCCGTTCCCTGCAATGCCGGGTGAGATCGTCAAGCCGGCTGGTTTCCATCAGCGTTACGACCTTCGGCTGAAAGACGGCGATCTGCTCTGCAAGAAGAGCTACGGAACTATGCGCCGCAAGCGCGAAGACCTCAAATCGGTCGGGCAGATGATGAACAACCTTCAACGTGTTTTGACCGATCGAACCGGTCGATCCGACAATGGCCAACTTTTTCATTATTTGAAGAACCAGTAATACACTGGCGCCGCGAAAAGCAACCCGTCCAGTCGATCGAGTATTCCCCCATGACCAGGGAGAAGCGATGAAGAGTCCTTAACACCGGCGCTTCTCTTGAGAGCGGACTCTGCGAGGTCTCCAAGCTGTCCGGCACACGCGGATACCAGGGAAGCGGCGATGAGGAGCACCGAACTCTGCTCGGTCAGAAGAACACCCAGAACCACCCCCGCAACGATGCTCGCGATCAATCCTGCAAACGCGCCCTCCACGGTCTTTCGTGGGCTGATCGCAGGCGCCAACGGATGCCGGCCCATGGTGCTGCCCCCGTAGAAAGCCGCTGCATCGCCGATCCAGAGAATCCCCAGAAGGACGAGGATCAACTTGCGTTCCATCAGCAGGAGAAAACCAGGGAGAAGGCCGCAGTAGAAGATGCCCATGATGGACAGGGCCGCTTTGGGAAAGGCCTCCTGGAGCGATGCGCTGAAGGAGGTGACGATCACAGCCAGCAGTATCGAGAAGGTCAGCGCCATCAGAACCAGCGGTACCCCGCCGACAAAAGACAGCGTGACTGCCGCTCCCAGAAGAATCACCCAGCGCCCGGGCCTCGAATCGAGGCGTGAGGCACCCAGCGCCAGAAGCTCTTCATGGCATGCTGCCCCGGCTGCCGCTACGGCAAGGGCAAAGAACCACGTGGGAGCATAAAGGGTTAGGAGGACTGTGACGGGAAGCCCGATGGCAGCGGTAAGGAGTCGTTTCATTCCTTGGCGGCAGAAAGCACCGCGGTCTCACTCAACCCGCCATAACGGCGCTCGCGTTTCTGGAACGCAACGATCGCTTCGTAGAGGTCCTTCCGGCCAAAATCAGGCCAGAGAGTATCGGTGACATAAATTTCCGTGTAGGCAATTTGCCACAAAAGAAAATTGCTGAGTCGCATTTCACCGCTCGTCCTGATGAGGAGGTCGGGATCAGGGAGGCCCGCCGTATAAAGATGTCGTCCAAACTCGGCCTCATCAATTCCGTGCCTCCGCTCTGCTAGAAGCCGGTTCACCGCATCGACGATCTCGGCCCGGCCACCGTAATTCAAAGCCACATTGAAAACCATCCCCGTATTGGACTCCGTCCTGGCAATCGCCTTCGCGAGTTCCTGACGGACCGACGGCTCGAGCTGGTCTGTGCGGCCGACGGTTCGAAAGCGGATATTGTTCCGGTCAAGATTATCTATTTCCCGGTTCAGATACTCCCGAAGAAGAAGCATCAGCGTGCGCACTTCCGTCGCAGGTCTCTTCCAGTTCTCCACCGAAAACGCGTACAAAGTGAGCACCGAAATACCGAGTTCCGCGGAGCCTTCAACAACCTCACGCACGGCGTTGATACCGGAACGGTGACCTGCAACTCTCGGAAGTCCTCTCTTGCGCGCCCATCGTCCATTTCCATCCATGATGACAGCAATGTGGGCAGGCAGAGTGCTCTTATTAATAGCTTGGAGGAGTTGCTCCTTCGTGGGCGACATCTTCGGGATCTTATCATGCGGACAATAGAAGTTTTCAATACAAAGGTCTTTTAGTAATCAACACAAATCAGGTGCAATCCTTGCGAAGGAACGCAAGGCCCTGCTCGTCTCCGGTCTCGTTCCTCGAAGATAGGAGGCAGTTCCCCCGGCCGAAGTTTCCCTGTCCCTACATAGAGAAGAGTTCCGACAATTGTCCGAACCATGTACTGCAGAAAACCATTGCCTCTTATCCTGAAAATCCATTCTTCGGGGCTGCGCTGCCACGTGGTTTCAAAGATCGTGCGAACACGATCTTCAACGGTCGTTGCCGTCGCGCAGAAAGATGTGAAGTCGTGTGTTCCGACAAAATGTCTGCTGGCTTCGTCCACCGCCATAGCATCCATTTCATAAGGGAACGCATAAACATAACGGCAGTGGAACGGACTGACAATGTGCTGCCGCCAAATGTGATACTCGTATGTCTTGGATCGCGCGGAACGGCGAGCGTGAAAATCCAGTCGGACTTCTTCTACTTGCCAGACTCGAATTCCGGGCGGAAGAAGCGCATTGGCGCCTCGCAGGACGGCATCTGTGTCGATGGATCGAATTGTTTCCACGTTGGCAACCTGTCCTTGAGCATGCACCCCTGCATCGGTCCGTCCGGATCCGGTGACATTGACGGCATGATTCAAGAGTTTCTCGAGGGCTTCCTTTAGTGTGCCCTGCACGGTCGGGAGATTCGGTTGTATTTGCCAGCCATGGAATTCGGTGCCGTCATACGCAAGGGTGAGCTTGAGGTTCCGCATCGGTTTCGGTTATAGCATAACGGTGAGCATGGCTCTCATCACCGCGACGATCATCACTCGAAACGAGGAACGCCGCATTGCTGAAGCTATTGCGAGTCTCTCCTGCTGCGATGAAGTTCTGGTCGTCGATTCCGGAAGCACCGACAACACACGTGAAATTGCCGAGCGGTGCGGCGCTCGCGTCCTTGTTCGGGACTGGGACGGGTACTCCAACCAAAAGAATTTCGCTGCGGATCAGGCGCGACACGAATGGATCCTCAGTCTCGATGCCGATGAGCGCATCAGCATTGAACTCGCAAACGAAATTGCGCAGTGGAAACGGTCGGCCCAGGGCGAGGGCGCCTCAATGCCCCGACGGGCGTTTTACTTCGGCGCATGGATTCGGCACTCGGGCTGGTATCCAGACCGAAAGATCCGCCTTTATCACCGCCGCCGCGGGCGCTGGACCGGAGACTTTGTGCACGAGACTCTCGAGGTCGATGGTCGCATTGTGACTTTCAATGGCGACCTGCTGCACTTCCCCTACCAGGACTGGGCGGATCATCTCAGCCGAATCGATCGTTATACCCGGCTCGCTGCAGAGGCGTCCCGGAAATCCGGTAAGCGCGGCAATATTTTGCGTTTACTTTTTGGCCCTCCGTTATCCTTCCTGAGGACGTTTGTGATTCGCGCCGGATTTCTTGATGGATGGCGCGGCGTATTGATAGCGGCGGCTGGGGCCCGCTACGTTTTCCTGAGGGAGTTCCGCACACTCCGCTGACGATGATATTGTTTTTTACCGTACTTATTGGCTTGGCGATCGGCAGTTTCCTCAACGTCTGCATTTCGCGACTCCCTGTCGCTGAATCTATCGTCTCGCCGCGATCGCGGTGTCCGGAATGTAGGTCCCCGATTGCCAATCGGGACAACGTTCCCGTTCTCAGCTATCTGTTTCTGGGGGGACGTTGCAGGAACTGCAAACACAAGATCTCCATCCGATATCCATTCATTGAAGCTCTCACCGCTGCAGTGAGCGGGCTGATTTATCTCAAGTTTGGTCTCGGTGTTGAGTGGATCGTGTACTTCCTCTTTTGTGCGGCTCTGATCGTTCTCGCCTTTATTGACGCCGATCACAGGATTCTTCCTGACGTGATCACTCTTAATGGGCTCTGGATTGGTCTGGCAATCAGTGTCTTTCTGTGGCTGCCGGGCCCTCTCATAGCGCGGCTGCTTCAGGGTTTGGGCGTCATCCATCCTGGACCGCGTCTCACTTCCATTGCGTCAAGCCTGATTGGCGCCGTGGTCGGCGGCGGGCTGCTGTGGTTCGTCCGCGAAGCGTACTTCCGCCTCCGTGGCGTCGAGGGAATGGGTTTCGGCGACGTGAAAATGATGGCCATGGTGGGAGCCTTTATCGGCACCGCCCTCACGCTCTTCACAATCCTCGTCGGTTCGGTGTTGGGATCCATCATTGGCCTCACCCTGATGCGCTTTGCCGGAAAGGATCGTGAATATGAACTTCCTTTCGGTACATTCCTCAGTTTCGGAGCAATCCTTGCCGTGCTCTACGGCAATGAACTGATCAGCATCTACCTCAGAATTCTGAATCACAATTAAGATCAGCCAACTTCGTGTGCGGAATTCGCCGAAAAGTATTCCGCCTTTTCCGCGACTTCTCGATCGACCACCGTTGCGAATGAACAACATCCTTTAGGTTCCACGCTTGCTGACGGTTTGCGCGAAGACGCATGACGGAGCGCAACGGTTTCACACTCATCGAGGGACTCATCACGACGCTTATTCTGGTCACGGGGCTGGCTGCGGTTGCCGGTGTCTTTTCCTATAGCTCGCTGCGAAGCTCACAAGTCCTGCAGGAAACGGCAGCGATTGCGTTGATATCGGCCAAAATGGAGGACCTAAAAGCGGCCGAGCAAATTTTTCCAGGGCGATACTCCGAGTACCTCGTGCTGATGCCCAATGGAGCGGTAGTTGTCGCGGAGCCTGGAAGTGCAACCTGGCAACGCACCTGGGAAATCAGTTCGGATATACCTCACACCATTACAGTCATTGTTTATGGCAGGTCCATCGGCCGCTCGGGACCATTTCGGGAACTCGCCAGAGCGACGACGCAGTACGGCAGCAGGTTCTGAAATGCAGAATAGTCTCTTTCGCTCCACTCAGTCTGCATTCTCGTTATTGGAGACACTCATGGCGACAGCGATCGCGGCGGGAACTGCAGCCGTAGCATTCCAGTTGTTCCATCAGAACGAGCGCATTTTTCGCGATCAATCGCTGATCCTTGAGATGCAGCAAGGCGCGCGAGTGATCGTGTCACAGGCTTTTGACGACATCCGAACGGCAGGTCAGGGTATCCCGCCGGGACTGGGTGAAGTCATCCTTCCGGGATCGGGAGAGTCTCGACTCAATATCCGAGCATCGTTCAGCGCTACGGAATCTGTAGTCGTATCAGGGCTGCCACTGCCGGTGTCAGTCGGCAGTGCAGTGACTGTAATCGTCGACTCGACGACGGGATTCTCGACGGGGCGCCAGGCGTTCGTGTGGGCCGATGAATCATGGACCCGCGGAACCATCAACTCCGTGTCCGGCGCTGCCCGATCCATTCGCCTCACTCCGTCCAAGGTCAGCGCTTCTCCGCTGCAGTTTGTGGTACTTCCGGCTATCTCTCTGGATGAAGCAGTCTCGCTCTTTTGGGACAACAGCACGAAAACGGTACGCCGGACAACCGCCACAAACACGGAGAATCCTTCGAGTCCGTCGTGGGCACCGGCAAACGAATTGGCCGCCAATGTCACCGCTCTGACTTTCCTGTACTTTGACGCTACGGGACTTCCGGTGATCCCCGACAGCCCCGAACAGCGCGCCAGGATTGCCTCGATCGAAGCGCGAGTGATTATCCGCGCCTCGGCTTCCCTTAGCGACGGATCACGCCCCAGCTATGCGTTGTCCACTCGGGCTGCGCCGCGAAACCTGCGGTTGCGTTGATCTACTTCAGAGCCCAGTGAATGGCGGCGATCCCGCCGGAGAGGTTGCGGTAATTTACGTTGCGGAGACCTGCCTTCTCCATCATTGCAGCGAGCTCAGGTTGTGCAGGAAAGCGACCGACCGAGTCAGGCAGATACTTATAGGCGGACTTTTGGCCCGAGATCCAGGCTCCGAGACGCGGCAGAATGCGTTGAAAGTAGAACTCGAACGCCGGCCGGACAATCGGGACAACGGGCCTGGAGAATTCGAGAATGACAAGAGCGCCTTGCGGGCGAAGGACGCGTCGCATCTCCTCCAACCCCTTCGCAGGATCTTCGAGGTTTCGAAGTCCGAATGCGATGGTCACCGCGTCAAATGCGCCGGTGGCGAAGGGAATCTGCAGCGAATCCGCTTCTACCGTCCGAATGGGTCCATCGAGCCGCAGGCGTCGCGTCTTTGAGAGCGAGCGCACCAGCATGGGATGACAGAAGTCCGAAGCCACAACGGGTAACTTCAAACGCCGGTGAAGTTCGATTGCCAGATCGCCGGTGCCACTGCACAGATCGAGGCAGAGCATGGGCTGGATGCCGCGCAAGAGCTCCTCGACTTTCAGCGCTGCCAGCTTCCGCCATCTTCGATCAACGGATACCGAAAGAAAATGATTGAGGAAGTCGTAGCGATGAGCGATTTCCCCAAACATCTGCCGGACGGCGTCGCCTTTCGGGCCGTGATAGGGAGTCAGGTCTTCACCGGCGGACTTTGTTTTCATCGATGAGAACTTTCACCGTCTCACGAACCAATTCCAGCGGAACCGCGTTGGTAATCTCCACACGTCCGATCTCGAGGGGCAGCACGAAATGTACAGCCCCGTCCCGAACCTTCTTGTCGTGTTGGAGGGCTTCCATGATTACCTTGAGCTTCAGCCCTGCCATAGACGGCAGACTGCCGATCGAGCGAATTACGGATTCCACCCGTGCCGCCTGCTCTTGCCGCATCCGACTGAGCGCGGCACTGATGCGCACGGCTGCAATCATTCCGAAACCTACAGCCTCTCCATGCTTCAATCGTCGAAATCCCGCCGCGGCTTCAAGGCCATGTCCGACCGTATGTCCAAGGTTGAGGACTCGTCTCAGGTCCCCTTCCTTTTCATCACGCGAGACCACATCTCCTTTGATTGCCGCACAACGGGCAACCAGGCGTTCCACCGCTTCCGGGTTTCGCTGCAGCAAAAGATCCCTGCTTTCCGCGAACTGCTCAAACAGTTCTCGGTCGCAGATGATCCCATACTTGATCGCTTCATACAGCCCACTCCGGTATTCCCGAATCGGAAGAGTCTGGAGGGTATGGATGTCGGTCAGCACGAGACGAGGTTGGTGGAAAGCCCCTACCAGATTCTTTATCGTACTGAAATTGATTCCAGTCTTGCCGCCGATGCTCGAATCCACCTGCGCCAGGAGGGTTGTCGGCGCCTGCACCACCGCAATGCCCCGCATGTACATGGATGCCGCAAATCCCGTGACATCCCCGACCACACCGCCGCCCAGAGCAATCACCGTAGACTGGCGCGTCATATGAAGCGCGGCAAATCGATCAAGCAGCCTTGTGACCGTACTGAAACTCTTCGCGCGCTCACCCTCGGTAATAAGCTCGACGGGAAACCGCCTGGCAAGCCCTTTACCAACGGCCTTAAAGATTCGGGGCTGAGATACAACAAGGAACGGGCCGGTCAGACCGGCCCGTTGTAAGTGTACTTCGAGATTTTGAACCAGCCCGCTGCCGACCTCGATGTCGTAGGCGGCCTGCGGAAGCTTGACAGAAATCGTTTGCAGCGCGGACTCCTGCTAGCGTTGGACGCTTTGGCGTTTGACCGGCTCCATCACCTTCTTGGCTTCGGGCAGGACTTCGAGAGCTTTCTGGAGTTGCACATCACCTTCATCGAGCACTTTCTGGGCTTCGGCGTTCCCGAGGCGCTTGTAGAAAATCTCATGACGGATTCGCATCTTGACGAAATCCAGATTGTCCTGAACTTCTTTATCTGTGTACGGAATTTGCCTCGCCTTCAGATGTTTCTTGAAGTCTTCCACCATCGCTGCAGAAACCTGGAAAGACGCATTGACGGGAGGATTCGTCTTAAAGAACTCGTCGGCAAAAGAGTAGAAGACAAAATTCTCAATCAGAGCTGTCTGGAAGGGATTCGGCATTGGCCGCTCAACGATGACGTCTGGAGTAATGCCGCCGCCGCCGTAAACGACGCGGCCGTTGTCGGAAAACTTCACTTCCCTTTTCTTTTGGTCAACAGGATTGTCTCGATGGTTGTAGTAATCGAATTGCGAAATCTGTGAGTAGTCCCGCTGAATTAACCGTCCGCTCGGTGTGTACCACTTCTGAGTGGTAAGCAAAAGGCCGGAGTCCACTCCCGCATTGTTGCGTAGCGTATAGACGGACTGCACAAGTCCTTTGCCGAATGTCGTCTCGCCGACGATCAAACCACGATCGTGGTCCTGAATCGCTCCGGAAACGATTTCCGATGCGCTGGCGCTGTTCTGATCTACCAGAACGACGAGAGGATATTTTGGATCGCTATTTCTCGCCTTCGCGCGGTAGTCCTGGACAGATCCGCTCGTTTGGCCACCGGTCTTCAAAATCAGATCGTCCTTTTGAAGGAAGGTCTCACCAACTTTGATCGCTTCCTGGAGCAAGCCGCCCGGATTTCCTCTCAAGTCTAGAATGAGGCCCTCCAGCTTCGTTGGGTCCATCTTCTTCAGGGCTTCCTGCAGTTCCTTTCCGGTCGTTTCGGCAAAGCTCTCAATCTTGATGTAGCCGACTGCGGGCCGGATCATGTACGAAAAATTGATTGTGTACTTTTTTAGCGCTGCGCGAATGATGTCCAGTTCGAAGGGTTTCTCTTCTCCAGGCCGTGCAACCGTGATGTGAACCTGGGTTCCCGCAACACCGCGAAGTTTTCCCACGACCTCTTCTACAGCCAGGCCCGTTGTGGATTTCCCATCCACGTGCGTGATCATGTCGCCGACGCGCAGGCCTGCCTTCTCTGCAGGAGAGTCCGGGAACGGACGGGACACAATCGTGACTTTGCCGAAGAGGGATTGGACCTGGATACCGAGGCCGGCGTAAGACCCTGTCTGGTCTTCGCGAAGAGATTTGAAGGCCTTGGGTTCCAGAAACTTCGAGTGCGGATCCAACGTGCGCAGCATTCCGTCGATGGCCCCGTACACGGCTTTCTCGGGATCGATGCGCGACGCATAATTGGACTCCACCAACACGAGCACATTGTTGAAGAGCCGGAGGGACTGGATGTCTTCCTCCTCTTTACCTGCCGGGGTTGCAGGTCCCGCCTCCACGGTGAGCAGGCAACTCAGCAACATGGGCAGGACGAAAACCGTAGCCACGCACAGAAGTGCACGCAATCGCGGATGAGTCATCGAGTTCTCCCTCTATTAGAACAATCCCCGGCATTATAACAGGGTAGTGATATCATAAGGTCCTCCTTTTGGAGGATTTATATGGGCCCACTTGGTTGGACCGAAATGGTCGTCATCTTCTTCGTCGCGCTCGTTGTGTTCGGGCCAAAAAGGCTCCCTGAACTAGGTAAGACTCTCGGAAAAGGATTGCGTGAGTTTAAGAAAGCCAGCGACGAATTAAAAGCCAACTGGCATGAGCAGCTACGCGAGATTGAGGCGCCGGTGCGAAAAACCTTCGACGAAGCGAAAGCCGAGGTCGAGGAAGTGTCTGCGAAAATAGCGGAAGAAAAACCAGCAGACTCCAAGCCCGCCGAAACTTCGACGGCCGCTCCCGCCGTAACCCCTGAAGAGACGAAACACGATGCCAATTGATCGCGACGAACGAGAGGAAATTCAGGAAGAGGAAGAGCTTTCTGGGCAGATGTCGTTCCTCGATCACCTCGAGGAACTGCGTCGACGCATCCTGCATAGCCTGATCGCGGTCGGCGTCGCCTTCGCCGCCTGCTGGTTCTTTGCCGACCAGCTTTACAACATTTTCCGAGCGCTCATTGAAAGCACCGGCGCGCAGATCAACCAGAACGAATTTACTGAGGCCTTTACGGTTCAGCTGAAAATGGCGTTCATGGCGGCGATCTTTCTCTCATCTCCCTTTCTGATTGGACAGCTCTGGCTCTTCATTTCGCCGGGTCTTTATCGGCGAGAGCGGCGCTACGCTCTTCCCTTTATTTTCTCGGCCACGATCCTCTTCGTTCTCGGCGGGCTGTTCGGGTATTACATCGCCCTGCCGGTCGGATTGAAATTCCTCATCGATTTCGGCAAGAACCTCGGGATGTCGAGCCTGATTAATGTGTCATCTGCTTTCGATCTGGTATTTGCGCTCGAGGTCGGGATGGGTGTCGTCTTCGAGATTCCGGCGATCATCTTCCTCTTGAGCCGTATGGGGATCGTCAGCGGACCATTCCTTCTTCGAAACATCAAGTACGCCGTACTCGGATGCTTCATCGCTGCCGCAGTGATCACGCCCACCGGCGACATAGGAAATATGATGATCCTCGCCGTTCCGATGATCGCTCTTTATGCGCTCGGGATTCTTGTGGCTTTCGTTTTCGGCAAGAAGCGGCGGACGGACTAAAACCAGGCTTTACTGACTGACGCGCCGGTCGATCTCCGGCAGACTCATATACACCGCGTCTCCGACGACCTTCAGACTTCGTCCGCTCGTCTTGTCGAGTGTATCGGATGCCTGATGCCAGTAGGCGTGCCCGGGACCATAGTCGAAATCGATGATGTCGACTGCCGGAATACGCGCATTGAGGAATGGGATGTGGTCGTCGCTGATAGTTTGTGAAGCGTTGAGAAATTCCTTCGTGTAGCCGAGAGACTGCGCCGTGCTCCAGATGGTGTCAGTTAGCCAGCCGGTGGACTGAGCTTCCTTTTCGATATTGAGAGTCTTGTCTCCGATCATGTCGACGAGGATAACCGCCTTCAACTGCTGTAGCGTCCCAGCCTTACTTCGGCGCGTGACGTCGTACTTGCTGCCGTAAACGCTGTCATCATCGGTCCAGTCAACGACAGCTTCTTCCCCATCGAAGAAAACGAATTCCAATGTGTTCTGCAATCGCAGGCCCTGAGTGATTCGAGCCATCTCAAGCAGCCACGCCGCGCTCGACCCTCCATCATTGGCGCCGAGAAAGGTCATGTTGGTGAAGATTTTGGTATCGTAGTGCCCAACCAGCGCGATCGTACCCATCCGTGTGCCGGGCCGGCTTGCCCGGATATTGGTCATCTTTTTTCGACCGCGTGGAGTCACCGCCTCAAATTCGTCAAGCTCTGCCTTCAGGCCGGCCTTTTGTAGTTCAGCAACGATGTAAGCACGTGTTTTTGCGAGCGCCTCGCTTGCCGCAGGACGGGGTCCAAAAGCAACGATCGTGCTCAAGTCTGCAAAAGCCCGATCGGCATTAAACGTTGACGTATTTGTCGGGCGGGCCGCCTGCGACGGGACCTCACCGCGCTTCGCAAGCATCCCATACGCGAGAACGCTAAAGAGAGCGGCCAACACAACGATGCCCCCGAGTCGACGGCTGTGTGATTTTTTCATAGGGTTTGAGTGGACGGTAAGGGGTTCGAACCCTCGGCCTCGGCGTTGCGAACGCCGCGCTCTCCCAGCTGAGCTAACCGCCCGAAGCGAAAAATCAATTAAAACATCCCCATGCTACTCTTGCAACGGAATGATCGATCTACTTCATCAACTGCTGGACGTAAAGGCGCTTATCGCATGGGGCGCAATTCCGGGAATCACCGCAATCATCTTTGTGGAGACCGGATTGTTCTTCGGTTTCTTTCTTCCCGGCGATTCTCTACTCGTAACAGCAGGGATTCTCGCAGCGGGTGGACAATTGAGTATTGTCCGGTTGCTCATTTTCGCAACGCTGGCGGCCATCATTGGAGACCAGACCGGCTATTTGATCGGCCGCAAGGCCGGTGCGGCTTTAAGTGTTCGATACTCTCGCTTCGCAAAAAAAATTGAGCGAGCGCACCAGTTCTATGAAAAATATGGCGCCAAGACGATTGTGCTGGCCCGATTCGTACCGGTGGTTCGGACATTTGTTCCGGCAGTGGCCGGCGCAGCCCGAATGAATTATCGAACGTTCGTAACCTATAACGTTTTCGGAGGCGTGCTCTGGGTTTTCAGTACCTCTCTACTGGGATATTCGGTCGGAAGTCTGATTCCGAATGTGGACCGATATCTGCATATTGTCATTGGTGTCGTCGTGTTACTCTCGATTTTGCCGGCGGTACTGGAGTGGTATAAACACCGATGAAGAAGCTTTTATTATCAATAATTTGTCTCGCACTGGCCTCAACTTCGAAGGCTCAGGATTCGGGAATTGCGGTAATTCCTCATCCAGTTCGGGTGGATGTGAGCTTGGTAGAATTACATGTTTCCGTGCTGGACGGTGCCGGCCGGCCGATTGGCGGGCTTCAGCAGGAAAACTTCAAGGTCAGCGAAAACAACATTGACCAGAAGATTACAGTCTTCAAGCATGAAGACATCCCTGTCAGCCTTGGCTTAGTCCTGGACAATAGCCGAAGTATTGAACCGCGGAAGGCACGTTTAGATGCAGCGGCGCTGTCTTTTGTCCGCAGCAGCAATCCCGAAGACGAGACCTTTATTGTTCACTTTGATTTCGAGGCGCGCGTCTCCAGACCTTTTACGCACGATCGTAGCGTGCTCCAAACCGATTTAAGCAATACCAAGCCCTACGGCCAGACTGCGCTTTATGATGGCATGCTCCTTGCCCTTGATACGATGGACGAAGCCCACTTTCCCAAGAAGGCATTGTTGTTGGTAACCGATGGCATCGACAACTCATCGAAGAATAGCCTGGAAAAAGTCCTCGAAAGATTGAGGAGAGAGCAGGTGATGGTGTTTGCTATCGGTCTGCTCAGCCAATCCGGCGGCCTCAAAGCCGAAGAAGATCTGGAAAAGATTGCCAAGGCAGGCGGTGGCCGTGCCTACTTCCCACAGACCCCTGAAGACGCAAGGCTTGTCATGGACATCATTGCCAGGGATATCCGGGAACAGTACACGCTTGCTTACCTTCCAACTAACGTGCTGAAAAACGGCACGTGGCGCTCAGTCCAGGTTAAGGTCACGCCTCCCAAAGGTTATCCACAGGACCTTACCCCCAATTATCGGCACGGTTACTACGCGCCCCAACCGGACTAACCCCGCATCCCAATTTGTACCCTGAAGGCTCTGACGGGGACACTCTTGTCCGTTTCACATGCCCGAAAGTTTGGGATACTGGAGCATGCCTCCTGATGTGCCGTTGTGGCATGCGGACAACCAGCACGAACGAATGGATGAGTTGCTGGGAGCGACTGCAGAAATCAAAGAGAAGCCGCTACGGCGCGACGTTCGTTCACTTGGCCAAATCCTGGGAATCGTTCTAAGAGAACAGGAAGGCGAACGCCTCTTCGAACTTGTCGAAAAGTTACGGCAGGTTTCCATCACCGAGCGATCGGGACCCACCGCATTTCAACCCGCACGACAACTGATCAGAGACGTGAATGTGCTCGAGGCTGCAAAGCTGACGAAAGCATTCGCAACCTATTTCGAACTGACGAATCTTGCCGAGACCAATCATCGCAAGCGGCGCCGTCGTGCGGCACGTCTGATGGCTGCAACACCACAGCCCGGGACCTTCAAAGGGACACTTCTTCGTACTCGCAATGCAGGTATCCGATTTGAAGAAGTCTGGGATGCGCTGGCGCGAATTCACATCATGCCGGTATTCACCGCGCATCCCACAGAGGTCGGCCGGCGTACGGTGATCTGGAAGCGTCAGCGCATCGCGCAATTGCTTCAGGATCTCGACACGCTGCCGTTATCCGATGATCATGCCGCGGAAATCGAAAAGGAGATCACGGCAGAGGTCACCGCGTTGTGGCAAACCGATGAAGTTCGGCGTGCCTCTCCCACAGTTTCTGACGAGATTCAGATGGGACTCGATCACAGCGCGGTTCTGCTCGAGACGATTCCTGAACTCTACGAGGAGATAGCCAGGGCGTTCCAGGATGTTTATGAAACTCCACTGGAACGCAGCACACTTCCCTGTGTCGTAGAGTTTGGATCCTGGATTGGAGGCGATCGAGATGGCAATCCGAATGTTACAGCCGACTCAACGGAATTTGCCCTTGCGCGCGCCAGAGAGACTGTCCTGACGTACTACATTGGGGCAGTGCGCTCCTTACGTCGTCGCTTGAGTCCTTCAAAAAAACGGATCCGCGTCTCGGATGTCCTGAGCGCGCGTCTCGAAAAATATCGCGAGAAACTTTCACTTAAGATTTCAGACCGCGAAGACGAGCCCTATCGCCAGTTCCTGACCTGCATCCTGTTTCGCCTGCGCCTTGCAGCATCGGACTCGGCGAACCCCCAGGCCTATCGCGGCGCTGACGAGTTTGCCGAAGATCTGCGCACGATTCGGGACAGCCTGTTCGAACACAACGGCCTCAGGCTCGCATTGGTTCTCCTCGATCCCCTTATTCAAAACGTCAAGACATTCGGGTTCCACCTTCATCGACTCGATCTTCGTCAACACGCGCGTACGCATGCGCAGGCGGTACAGGCGCTGCGATCGACGGCCTCGACAGAGCCGGCTCGCGATGTTCTGGACTACCTGAGGAAAATTGCAGAGCTTCAACAAGCCTTCGGACCCGATGTGTTCTGTTCATTCATTGTCAGCGGTACGGCCGGCGCGGATGACATCCTTTCGCTTGTCTGGTTGGCGGAGCTTGGCGGAATCGATCTGACGCGCATCATGCCGGCGCCGTTGTTCGAGTCTATCGAAGACTTGCGACAAAGTGCGTCGATTTGCGCCTCAATCTGGGGAGATCCGGGTTACGCGCGACTTCTGGAAGGATGGCATCGCCGGCAGGAGGTGATGCTGGGCTACTCCGACTCCAACAAAGATGGAGGAATGTTCACGAGCACGTGGGAACTCTACAAGGCTCAGGCTGCGCTCCACGAAACGGCAAAAAATGCCAATATCCATCTACGTTTGTTTCATGGACGCGGAGGCACGGTCGGACGCGGAGGAGGTCCGACGCATCGTGCGATCGTCGCGCAACCGCCAGGCGCCTTCAACGGAAGTATCAGGATTACAGAACAAGGCGAAGTGCTGAACTGGAAGTATTCGGACCGAATTCTCGCGGAACGCAACCTTGAAGTCATGGTTGCTGCGTCGCTCGAGGCACTCCTCAGGCCAGGCGCCGCCCCCATCGATAAGGAGTGGGAAGCCTCGATGGAAGCGATGTCTCTCGACGCTTACAGTTATTACGCCGTCAATATTCGAGACAATCCCGATGTGCTGCCTTACTTCGAACAGGCAACGCCCGCCTCTGAATTCGATCTCGCCAAAATCGGTTCGCGACCTGCCCGCCGAAGTGGCGCCCACGGTTTGGGAGACCTTCGGGCAATTCCCTGGGTGTTCGGCTGGATGCAAAGTCGTCACGGACTGCCAGGATGGTTCGGTGTGGGATACGCGTTGGACAAATTCGCTGACGCCGCAATGCTTGGAAAAATGATGGACCGCTTTCCCTTTTTTGCAGACATGATTCGCAATGTCGAGATGGCCCTTGCGAAGTCCGACCTCTCCATCGCGCGGCTCTACGCCGAGTTAGTCGCCGACACAGCGCTGAGACGCCGTATGTTTGGATTGATTGAAGAAGAGTTCACGAGGACCCGTGACGTGGTGCTTCGCGTGACCAAACAAAAGGAGTTGCTGGAAACCAATCCTGTTCTTCTGCGTTCGATTCGGCTTCGCAATCCCTATGTGGATCCAATGAGCCTGGTTCAGGTCGAATTGTTGCGGCGCAAACGCGAGGGAGATACGACTCCGGGCATCGATGACGCGCTGGCTTCAACCATGCACGGAATTTCTTCGGGCCTGAGAAACACGGGATGAAGGAAGAGGGTCGCGATAGTGTGCGGCCCTCTTCCGACAACGAAGGTCACGAACGATTTAGTCGATTCCGAACGAAAGCAGCACGTTCCCGCCGGCCGCGCCGGAACTGATCGCATAACCGGAGGTAATGAATACCCTGCCATTCGCGATTGTTGCTCCCGTTGTGCTGATCGCGCCGCCATGCGCCGGCACGCCGTTGACTGTCATGAAATCCTGGGAGGTGTTGAATTCCCAAAGCTGCTTTCCATCAACAGCGGAAACGGCATAGAGCCGTCCCGTTGAAGACCCCTGGAAGACGACTCCGGGAATTGCTGTCGATGCCGCTCCTAGATCTCCGCCGCCTTCCGGCGCGGTGAAGCTCCACACTTTCTCGCCGGTCCCCAGACGAAGCGCGACCAGGCCAGCGCCGCGCCCGGCACCATAGTAGACATTTTGATCGTCTGCAGATCCACCCCAAACAACACTGCCGCCACCGCCGCCACGTCCGCCTCCCGGGGGAGGTGCTGTCGGCGCGGGTGCGCCCGTTGACGCCAGCACCCGGAACAACAGCTTCCCTCTGTCATCGGGATCCAGTGCGAAAACGTGACCCCGTTTCGTACCTGCGATGAGGACCCGTTTGCCGTTGGGCAGCGTCTTCAGTATTGGCGGATTACCTATGTCGAGATCCGGGCCCATGGGAGTTGGACAGGCATCACTTTTCTGAGCGCCGTTGCAACCGCCCATAAAGACATCGTTCTCGTCGGCCTGGAAGGACCAGAGAAGATCTCCTGACTTGATGTCGACGGCCATGATGGCGTCGGTCGTCTTCGGCGAGGGCGCTGTCGTTGCATCGCCAGTTCCGAAGTAGATTGCATTCCGGACGGTATCGATTGTCGGTGAGTTCCAGACGCCGCCGCCGCCAGGCGCGTAAATGGTCACTCCGTTGGCCATCGTCTTGACCGGCTTTGGATCGCCAGGTACCACCCACGCCTTCCACACTAATTTGCCGGTGTTGGCATCGAGAGCAACAACACTGCCGCGGGAGGTGCAACACGGATAGCCTGGATTTCCGCTGGAGAATTCTTCCGAGGACGAGACGGGGACAATGACCTTTCCGTCATAGTACTTGCTTCCAGCGGTGATTCTGGCGACGACGTGATCGTCGACTTTCGTCTTCCAGAGTTGCTTTCCATCCTGCGCGTTCACGGCAAAGATGTTCGCGTGACCATCCCCAAAAAAGACTGCGAATCGTGCGGTGCCCTGACCGGTGACGGGGCCCACAGTAACCGCGCCGCGGACAATGCTGCCGCCTTCAAAGGACCAGTACACGCATCCGGTTGCAGCATCCAGCGAGTAGATGTATCCATTGTCGCTTGCAACGAAAACGCGTCCTCCGGCAACTGTCGGCTGCGAACTGGAGGTTTCCCCTTTTGGAAATCCAAACGCCCACTTCAGCTTGAGGTTCGGAACTTGTGCCGCCGTGAGTCCGGCGCCACGAGCAGGCTGAAAGCGCGTGTTGCCATTGTCGAAACCCCAGCCGATCCAACCCGCATTCAGATTCGTGATCGGCGGATTGTTCGCGCACTTGTTCGGCATGTTTTTCGCATCGCCGGGTCCGGAACTTCCCATAGGCCGTCCACTCATGAATTCGGCCACCCGGCGAATCTGCCCTTCATTGAGGTCAGAACCCTGAGTCTTCATCTTGCCGGTGGTGAGTGCTTCGGCGATCTTTTCAGGTGTCATCAAGCGAATCGCTTCAGATGTCGGGCCTTGATTCGGACCCGGGTTACTGTGGCAGACCGCGCATCGCGTCTGGAAGGTGGACCAACCGGATTCCGTCCCCGGCAGTCCGCCGCCGCGCTGGCCGCCCCCACCGCCTGCAGCGGCTGCGGGGGCAGCAGGTTGCTGGCCCGGAGGTGCAGGCAACTGTCCGCGTCCGGCCTGCGGATGGACGGTCACAACCCAACCCATGATCCCAATCCACGCGATTGTCGCGATAGACAGAACGTAACCTTTTCGTTTCATCACAGCTCCTTGGAATGGTTTCCCCTTGTAGCTGGGAACGTGGAGAGATGTCAAAGTGTTTTCAGGCGGCCCGCTTAAGGAAGGCCTAAACGCGCGTGAGAATCTCAGGCCCTTCCGGCGTTACCGCAATCGTGTGTTCAAAATGTGCGGAGGGACGGCCGTCGAGCGTAACTACAGTCCAGCCATCCTCGAGAACCCTCACCTTCTCCGTTCCCAGGTTGATCATTGGCTCGATCGCGATCACGAGTCCGGGTTTCACTTTTGGACCCTTGCCGCTCTGAACATAGTTCAGGACTGGTGGATCTTCATGCAGCGCCCGCCCGATTCCATGCCCGCAAAACTCGCGCACGATCCCAAAGTGATGCTCATCCGCGAGCGTTTGAATCGCGGCCGAAATATCGGACAGGAAATTTCCGGGCACAGCCGCTTCGATCGCTTTGTAGAGAGACTGTTCCGTAACCTTCAGAAGGTTTTGAACCTCAGGTGGGATCTCTCCGATGGGAACAGTGACTGCGGAGTCCCCGAAAAAGCCATCATAGATGACTCCGAAATCGAGGCCAACCACATCGCCGTTGCGGATCACTCGCCTGGATGAAGGAATGCCGTGAACCACTTCACTGTTGATCGAAATGCAGATACTCGCCGGGAAGCCCCGATATCCCTTGAATGCCGGCTTCGCGTTGCGTTTCAAGGTTTTCTCCTCAGCGAGACGATCGATATCTCCCGTGGTAATACCATCACGCGCAACTTCCCGTAACTCGAGCAGGATCTCCGCCACGATACGACTGGCGGGCTTCATGCGTTCGATTTCCCGAGGAGTCTTTAAATTAATCATCCACCGCATTCTAACAAGCGCACGCTATAATTTCTCGCGGAGATTGGAGGCCCATGGCAGAAGGTAAGCTCGCAGGTAAGAAAGTTTTGATGGCGATTCCCCACACTCAGTTCAGGGACGAAGAGTTTTTCGAACCCAGAAAGATTCTGGAATCCCAGGGCGCGACAGTGACGGTGGCATCAACGGCAGTCCGTATGTGCCACGGCACTCAGGGCGGTTCCGTGCAGTCGACAGTAGCGATCGCGGACTCCAAGGCCGACGATTTCGACGCCCTCGTCATCTGCGGTGGTCCCTCTGTACCTGACCTTTTTTGGAACGATAAAAAACTCGCGGAACTCGCCGTGGCGTTTTCCACTGCCGGTAAAGTTGTCGCTGCGATTTCGCTGGCCACCGTTGTCCTGGCGAAGGCCAAGCTTCTTGCCGGCAAACGAGCTACGGTCTACTTCCTGCCCCAGGCGATTCAGGAATTGAAGACTGCCGGCGCAACCTACGTGACCGATCCACTGGTTGTTCAGGAAAAGTTGATCCTCGCGGAAGGTCCCACGGAATCCGCGAAGTTTGGCCATGCGATCTCTTCAGCTCTCGCCGGCTAGCGAAGTACCGCTTAGTTCAACGTGCTCGGCGGCTGCTGTAACAGAGCGACGAAAAGCGGCCGCTGCGCGACCATCCTTCCATCGATGAAAGTCTGAATGGAATACCGTCCTGCGCGTTCCAGCGAAACGTTCGCAAAGAACGTGACGTTGTCGGCATAACCCTCGGGCTCGATTCGAAAGTTAGACTGCGACGACTGAGCGATGTCTTTTCCTTCCGGAGAGATGATTCGAACCTGAGTCTCATAGTCGCCGGCGCCCACCCAATGGTTAACAGCAGCGAAGCGAAGCAGCACGGCCGGGAACTGGGGCAAAAAGACGTTCTCGAAAATTCCCATTAGCGAAAGCTTGTTACCCACCTCCAGACGAACATCGTCACAGAGAATGCTGTAAGCAAGTTGAGCGGATTTCATGATCGGCCTCTTATTTCTGTAAAACGCTTAAAAGTTTCCCGTGGATTCCATCAAACCCGCCATTGGACATCACGACGATGTGATCACCGGGCTTCGCATTGCCGCCAACGTGCCGCACAATCTCTTCGGTCGAATCAAACGTTGAGGCAATTTTCCCGCGGCCACGAATGCCTAACACGAGGCGATCCGGCGATAGCTGGTCTTCAGGCAGAAGTTTCGAAGCGCCGAAGACGCGTGCAATGACCACCTGATTCGCCGCATCAAAAGACTTCATAAAATCGTTCTCGAAGATCCGGCGGCGACAAGTCTGCGAGCGAGGCTCAAAGACTGCCCAGATCCGATCATTTGGATACCGCTGTCTGACGGCATTGAGCGTCTCAGCCACGGCAGTTGGATGATGCGCGAAGTCGTCGTAGACCCGTATGCCGTTCACTTCTCCCTTCAGTTCAAGGCGGCGCTTCACGCTCTTGAACGCAGCAAGGCCCCCCTGAATCACATCATTGTCGAGCCCGAGTTCCTTCGAGGTCACGATCACGTCCAGGGCGTTGCGAACGTTGAAAGTTCCGAGCATCGGTATGGAAAACGTTCCCACCTGCTTGTCCAGATTCCACACCTCAAAACGCATTCCCTCTCCGGCCTGTGAAATATTGCGCGCCCGCCAATCGCCCGATTCGATTCCCACGGTTGCCACTTGCGAGAAGGCGCCGGGGATCAGTTCGCGCACAACGGGACTATCGACGCCTGCTACGATCAGACCGGCTGCGGGCACAATGTTGATAAGACGGCGGAAGGAAACTTTCAGAGACTCCAGATCCGGATAGATGTCCGCATGATCGAATTCGATATTTTTCAGCACAACGATACGTGGCAGGTAATGCAAAAACTTCGGCCCTTTGTCGAAGAAAGCCGTGTCGTACTCATCCCCTTCGATTACGAAATCCTCGCCGGACGCAACCTGGAAGCTGCGTCCGAAGTTTTCAGCAATGCCACCCACGAGGAACGAGGGATTTCTGCCCGCCTGCTCGAGCATCCACGCCAGCATTGCAGTCGTCGTGGTCTTCCCGTGAGTTCCGCAAACGACAATGGAGTTCTTCCCGCGAATGAAGAGTTCCTTGACCGTTTCTGCCATCGACGCGTATCGCATTCCCGCGTCGAGTGTGTGTTCGACTTCCGGATTGCCACGTGACAACGCGTTGCCGATCACGACAGTATCCGGACCGGAGGCGGCTAGGTTCGAGGCCCGATATCCTTTGTAAACAGGAATCCGCAAACCCTCGAGAAAGTCCGACATCGGAGGATAGACATCCGAGTCCGAACCTTCAACTCTGCAGCCTTTTGCTTGAAGCATTCCGGCCAGCGACGCCATTGCGGTTCCACAAATCCCGATCAAATAGAATTTCGACGTAAGCTTCATTCCACGGCCACCGCGGGCTCCAATAATTCAAAGGCAGAATCGGAATCGAGCCTCAAGCGCGCGCGAACACCAAAAGGGATCATGCAATTCGCGCCGGCCGTATGTCCGGTTGGGAATCCATACAAGATCGGAAATGTTGTTTCACCCAGGACGTCGAGAATGACCTCTTCGAGCGTATAGCCCTGATTTGCGTTCTGCATGCAGTTCAGCATCTCACCGAAGACTACACCGCGGACATCGTCCAGCTTGCCAGCTTGTTTTAGCTGCGTGAGCATTCGATCGATCTGATAAGGCTTCGTGTCCACGTCTTCCAGCACGAGGATGGAATCTGTCGTTTCCACTTCGTACGGAGTACCCAGAGTGGCGACCACGAGCGAAAGGCATCCCCCAATCAACCGCCCCTCTGCCGAACCCGGCCGCAGGACCGAAGTTCCGACCATCGGAAACCGCGTGACTTCCCCTTTAAGCAGATCGAGAAGAAGCTTTCGGTTGTACCCGGCTTCACCCAGCCGTATGGCCGTCGCCACCATCGGACCATGGAAGCAAACGAGTCCGCTTCGATCCAGGAACGACAGCAAGGCCGAGATGTCGCTGGATCCATTAATAATCTTCGGGTTAGCTTGGAGAAGTTCAGGTTCTAGATAAGGGATAATGCGTCCACTTCCGTACCCCCCCCGAGCACAAAAAATTGCGCGGACCTCGGGGTTGCGGACCATCTCCAGGAACTCGGCGGCACGCCGTTCCACTGTTCCTGAAAAGTAACGATAGGTCGTGGTAATGCTCGGGCGGTATAAGGTCCTGAAACCGAGCTGTTCCAGCTCGCGGCAACCGTCTTCCAGCAGGTCCGGCTTGATATTGCTCGCCGGCGCGACAATACCAATAAGGTCGCCCTGGCGAAGGGCAGGAGGCTTGATTCGCGCAGGCATCAATGGCGGCGGTTTCCGAGGGCTTCAGGATTCACGAGGTTCGGCGGGCGTTCCCCTCTCAATCCGGCCACGAGGTTCTCGGCCGCCATCATGCACATCTTCAGCCGCGTCTCCCGGGAAGCGCTGGCCATATGCGGGGCTAGAACGATGTTTTGCAATTTCATCAGCTCGGGTTCGATCTCAGGCTCGCGTTCGAAAACATCGAGACCCGCAGCGGCAATCTTTCCGGACTTGAGCGCGCGTGCGAGCGCCTTTTCATCGACAACGGGGCCACGCGCCGTATTGACAACGACGCAGTTGGATTTCATTAAGGCAAATGTCTTGTCGTTCAGGAGGTGCGTTGTCTCCGGCAGCAATGGAACATGGAGCGAAACAAAGTCCGATGTAGACAAGAGCGTTTCCAGGCTGACCTCCCGGACTCCGGGCGGCACAGACTCGGGCGGGACAGGGAGGCTGTCATAGTACTGAATTTTCATGCTGAAACCCATCGCCCGGCGCGCCACGGCCTGACCGATTCGCCCGAATCCAACGATCCCCAGAGTCTTCCCGAAGACATCGTTGCCCAGCAGCATCTGCAAACCCCATGCCTTCCACTGCCCGGACCGGGCGAAGCTATCGCCTTCAACTATCCTTCGGGCCGCAGACATGAGAAGCGTCCAGGCGAAGTCCGCGGTGGTTTCGGTAAGCACTCCGGGAGTGTTCGTTACCAGAATGCCCAGACGGCTTGCATTCGCGATGTCGACGTTGTTGAAACCGACCGCGATGTTGCAGATCATGCGAACATCCGGGATGGATTCCAGCACCTCGCGATCAATGATGTCGGTCAGCAAAGTGACGGCGCCCTGCTTGGCCTGCAGCCGGGAAATCAGTTCTTGTTTCGAAAGAACGCGGTCTTCGAGATTGGCATCGATCGAGACCTGAGAGTTCAGAAACTCCATCATTTCCGGGAAGACCGGTTTTGTAACAAGCACGTTACCGAGCACAAAAACCTCCGCTGCTTCCGCATCGTATGGTTGTCCCGTTCCACCGTCAAGCGTGTGCTAGAATTCTGGGCTTGCTACTGCGGAAAATCTTAGGATCAGTTCCAGCGAATCTGGATTGAAGGAGAGTCTTAGACCATGAATCGTTTCAGTGCTGCAGCCATCTGCCTTCTGTTGGCCGCCGGCTGCGGAGAAAGTACTCCCGGAGCGGATAAGTCTGCGCCGGCAGGTAAGGATGTGGTTTTTGTTTCTGGTGCCCTTTTTATTCCCGGCGACGGACCGCCGGTTGAAGCGGCCACAATGATCATAGAAGATGGAGTGATCACAAAGGTTGGCAAGAAGGGTGAATACTACGCACCTAAAGGGTCGCTTCCGGTCGATCTCGAGGGCAAGACCATTGCTCCTCTTTTGATCAACCTTCACGCGTATCCGGGTCTCGGCAGTTTGGACAGCTTCGGCGCCAAAAACTATAAGCGCGAGTCCCTGAGCGGCGACCTTAACCGTTATGGCTATTACGGAGTGGGCGCCGTCCTTGCCGGCGGAGATTCCGACGGACTTGCCATGCAGCTTCGAGACGAGATCAAGGAAGGCAAAGCCACGGGAGCCCAGTTGCATTCGTCGGGCCGCGGTATCGCCGCAAAGGGAAGTTCCGGCTACATGGACAACATTCCCATCCTGGTGAGTGGAGACGCCGATGCACGCAAAGCCGTCGGAGAACTGGCAGACCGTAATGCGGATGCCATCGTTGTCTGGGCGGATGGCATGAAGGCGGATGCTTCCAACGCTATCATTGATGAAGCCCACAAACGCAAGCTGAAGGTCTTTGCCGCTGCGCCTGGACTTGCCGAAGCGAAGAATCTCGCGAAGGCAGGCGTTGACGCGCTCATTACCAGCGTACGCGATCGCGACATCGATGACGAACTGGTATCGATGATGAAGGAGAAAAAGATTCCTCTTGCGCCGGAACTGACTGCGTTGGAAGCACGGTTTGCATACGCCGACAAGGTTGCGTGGCTGACCGAACAGTCCATGCGAGAGGTTTATCCCGCCAGCGTTTCCGCGTATCTTTCCGCTCCCGCTGTGATGGGGAAGTTCAAACGGAATCCCCAGATCGGCGCCTATCGACAGGAATTCGCAACCGCACAGAAGAATCTCAAGAAACTCGCGGATGCCGGCGTCCCCATTGTGTTGGGCAGCGGAAGCGGTCAGGCAGACACATTTCCCGGCTACTTCGAGCATCGTGAACTTGAGCTGATGGTTAATGCGGGAATGGCCCCGCTGGATGTCATCAATGCCGCCACATCCGTGTCTGCGGCCGCAATAGGGGCAACAGACCTTGGCACTCTGGCGCCGGGAAAGAAAGCCAGCTTTATTGTGTTTGCAAGTAATCCGCTGGATAAGATCAGCAACTCGAGAGACATCGACAGGGTTTTCGTCAACGGCCATGACATCGATCGCCTCGAGATGATCCGCAAATATCAGTTGGAGAGAAAGCAAGTCAGTCAGGCAGACCAGGCGGCAGAAGCGGCAATTCAGGAGAAGGAACGACAGGCTGCTGAGGACGCCGGGTTGAAGAAGTACGGTAAGTTCGCTCAGGGCCCGACCCTGAATGTCGCGGCAGGACTTATGGTCCAAACGCCCAAGCGATCGAAGGCCACTCCATCAGGTGCAGGCCCGTACCGCGTTGCAGTCCAGTTGAAAGATGCCTCTGGAGCAGATCTGCAGGAGTTTTACTCCAAGCTCTTACCCGCAGCGGGATGGGCGGGATCAGGTGAGTGCTGGGAAAAGGCCAATGCAGCCCAGCCAGGCAAGAAGTGGCGCCTCTGTCCCGAGCCTGGGAACGGCCAGATTACTTTGAATATCTCCGTGCAATAACATCGTGGCCGACAAGCGGACAGCCTTGTTCGACATCCATAAAAGGATGGGAGCAAGGCTGGTTCCGTTTGGAGGCTGGTCCATGCCGGTGGAGTATTCCGGCATTGCTAAAGAACATATCGCCGTCCGTGCGGCCGCAGGACTCTTCGATGTCAGTCATATGGGAGAGATTGAAGTCAGCGGCTCGCAGGCTCTCGCTCTCATTCAAGCCATCACTCCTAACGACGCGTCACGTCTAATTGACGGACAAGCGCAATACTCCGCTCTCACGACGCCGGAAGGAACCGCAGTCGACGACCTTCTCGTATACCGCCAGTCGCAAAATCGATTCATGCTCGTCGTGAATGCAGCCAATATCGAAAACGATCTCGAGTGGATCCGAGCGCGCAACTCGCTCGGCGCTCACGTTGAAGACATAAGCGAGAAGACCGGACTGCTCGCTCTGCAAGGTCCGCGCGCAGCCGAAATTCTCCAGCCGTTGACGGAAATGGCGCTCTCTGGCCTCTCCTCGTATCATTTCGCTTCCGGCCAGGTGCTGGGAGTCGACGCGCTGGTGTCACGCACAGGCTACACTGGAGAAGACGGATTCGAACTCTACTTCCCTGCTTCCGAATCCGAGAAACTCTGGACAGCCATTTTGAAAGCCGGTGAGCCTGCGGGATTGTTGCCGGCGGGTCTCGGCGCGCGCAACACGTTGCGCCTCGAAGCATCACTTCTTCTCTATGGAAACGATCTGGACCGGACGACGTCTCTTCTCGAGGCCGGCCTCGGCTGGATCGTAAAGCTGGACAAAGGCGACTTCGTCGGGCGCGACGCTCTCGCCAGACAGAAGGCCGAAGGCATCAACAAAAAGCTTGCCGGGTTCGTCATGCGTGGAAGAGATATCGCGCGAGACCATTATCCGGTGTACGTTAATGGCGCGGAGGTCAGTCACGTCACGAGCGGATCGCCTTCGATTACGCTGAAGCAGAACATCGGGCTTGCGTACCTTCCCCTGGCACATGCCGCTCCTGGTACGACGCTTGAGGTTTCCGTTCGCGGACGCGCTTGCGAAGCCGAAGTTGTTCGAACACCTTTTTACAAACGGAAGGACTCATGAACCCTCAAGATCTTCAGTACAGCACAGAGCACGAATGGCTCCGCGTTGCGGGCGACATTGGAACCGTCGGTATCACCGATCATGCCCAGTCTGAACTGGGCGACGTCATCTTCGTCGAATTCCCTCAGGTTGGCGCAAAGGTTGAAGCCGGCAAAACGCTCGGTACGATTGAATCGGTTAAAGCTGTCTCGGAGCTCTTCAGTCCCGTCTCCGGGGAAATCGTCGAGGTTAATAAGGACCTTCTCAATACCCCTGAAGTCGTGAATGCCGATCCCTACGGCAAAGGCTGGCTGGTTCGCATCCGAATGGAGAAACCGGCGGCCGGTCTCATGTCCGCGGACCAATACGCGCAATACATCATCGCGGCCTGACGATGCGCTACATCCCCTGTTCTGAATCGGACCGAAAGGCGTTGCTCGGATCGATGGGGCTGACATCGATTGAGCAATTGTTCGCAGGCATTCCCGAAAACCTTCGCCTTCGACGGCTTCTCAATATTCCCTCCGCTCTCAGCGAGCCCGAGTTGCTCGATTACTTTCAGAAGGCTGCGTCAGAAAATGCAGAAGACTATGCGTCGTTCCTGGGAGCCGGTGTGTATCGGCACTTCATTCCCGTTGTGGTGGATTCGCTGATCTCGCGATCCGAGTTCTACACGGCATACACACCCTATCAGGCGGAAGTGTCGCAGGGCACACTCCAGGCGATCTTTGAGTTTCAAACTTACATCACTCAGCTTACCGGGCAGGAAGTGGCCAATGCTTCCCTCTACGACGGCAGCACTGCAGTCACTGAAGCCGTCCTGATGGCGCGTCGGGTCACCCGGCGCAAAAAGTTCCTCGTTGCGCGAACCGTTCATCCCGAGTACCGCGCCGTCATGGCAACGTATTCGCGGAATCTTGGCATCGAGATTCAAACCATTGATTACCTCCCGACCGGCCGGATCGACGTTTCCCAACTCGACAAGGCGTTGGACGACACCGTTGCAGGTATCGTCATTCAAACACCCAATTTTTTCGGGACGATCGAAGACACCGTCGCGGCATCGTCGTTAGCGGCGAAACACGGGGCACTGTCGATCGTGAATGTGTGTGAAGCCTTGTCGATGGGTATTCTGCGGGCCCCGAGCGAAGCCGACATCGTCACAGGAGAGGCGCAATCGCTGGGTGTGCCGATGAGTTACGGCGGTCCGCACGTTGGCTTTCTCGCGACACACGAAAAGTTGGTCCGGCAGATGCCGGGCCGTCTCGTGGGAATGGGCGTGGACCAGGAAGGCCGGCGGGCCTTTGTCCTCACGCTGGCGACGCGCGAGCAACATATCCGCCGCGAGCGCGCCACCTCGAATATCTGTACGAATCAGTCCCTCTGCGCGCTAATGGCAACGATTTATCTCGCGACGCTGGGGCCGCGAGGCTTGCGCGACGCCTGTGAACAGAACATCCGGAAGACCGACTATGCCGTCGCGCAAATTCAATCCCGCACCCCGCACAAAGTGCTCTTCCCCTCCCCTCGCTTCAACGAATTCGTTCTGCAATTCAAGAGCGGCGGACCAGGTCTCATTCAGCGTCTTCTTCAAAAGAATATCGTCCCGGGTTTTCCTCTGGGCCGTGCTTACCCCGAGCTCGGGGATGCGGTTCTGGTCTGCGTTACCGAAACAACAACTCGCAGACAGATTGACGCTCTGGTGGAGGGCTTGAAATGAGCCGCGTCCGGCAGCACTTCAATTTAAATGAGCAACTGCTCTTTGAGATCGGATCTGCCGGCCGCCGCGCATACGACCTTCCGCCGTTAGATACGGATTCAAGACCACTCGAAGAGATCGTCGATCGCGGCCTGTTGCGCGACAGCGTGGAAGGAATGCCGGAGTTGAGCGAAGTCGAAGTCGTGCGCCACTTCACACGCCTCTCAACCTGGAACTATCACATCGACCTCGGCCTCTATCCGCTGGGCTCGTGCACGATGAAGCACAATCCGAAGGTCAATGAAACCGTGACGCGCCTTCCAGGATTTGCTAACGCGCATCCATATATGCCGCCCAATCTCGTTCAGGGTGTTCTGGGCGTTCAGGCTTCACTCGAGGCATGCCTGAGGGAAATCAGCGGCATGGACGCCGTGACCCTCCAACCTGCGGCTGGTGCGCATGGGGAACTCACCGGCATCCTCATGATTCGGGCGTATCACGAAGCGCAAGGAAATCCGCGCCGCCGTGTGCTCGTGCCCGACTCGGCGCACGGCACAAACCCGGCAAGCGTCGCTATTTCGGGATATATCGTCGAAGCCATCCGTTCCAATGCCAACGGCATGGTGGATGTGCAAGCGCTTCGCGGTCTGATGGCTGATGATGTCGCCGCCGTGATGATTACGAATCCCAATACGCTCGGAATTTTCGAGAGCGAGATCGCGGCCATCGCGGAGATTGTCCATTCTAACGGCGCGCTGCTCTACATGGATGGTGCGAATTTGAACGCGATGCTCGGGATCACGCGGCCGGGTGATTTCGGCGTGGACGTCCTGCACATCAACCTCCACAAGACGTTCACCACCCCCCATGGGGGTGGCGGACCGGGTGCTGGACCCGTCGCGGTGAAGAAGATACTCGAGCCGTATCTGCCGTATCCCGTTCTGACTCGAGCGCAGGATGGCGCGCTTTTCTACGAGACAGACAGGCCAGAATCCATCGGCAAGATCAAGGCGTACACCGGGCACTTTGGCATGCATGTGCGGGCGTTGTGCTACATCCTTGCCAATGGACCGGAAGGATTGAAAGAAACGACTGAAGTGGCGGTGCTCAACGCGAACTATATTCGTTCCAGGCTGCAAGGTGTGTATGCGCTCCCCTACAAATCTCCGACGCTGCACGAAGTTGTGTTCTCCGACAAAAATCAGGACAAGCGCGGCGTTAGCGTATGGGATATCGGAAAGCGGCTCATCGATTACGGCTTCCATCCACCCACGACGTCTTTTCCCCTGATTGTTTCCGGCGCCATCATGATCGAGCCAACGGAAACGGAGAGCCGCGATGAACTGGATGCATTTATCGCGGCGATGCTGGCCGTAGCGCAGGAGGCTGAGACGAATCCGGAGCTGGTGAAGTCCGCGCCTCACAACGCGCGGATTCGTCGAGTGGATGAGGCGGCGGCGGCGAGGAGGCCTGTGCTGCGATGGAAAGGTTGAGTGAACCAAACCTTACGGTTGAGCGTCCCGTGATATAGCATTGCGCAAATCCGATGAATCGGCTTCTCCCACCTATCGCCGCTATCCTTTCAACAATCCTGCTGACCGTTGCGGCTCCACAGGCGCCCCCGCGTCAAACATCATTCGAGACAATCAGCGGCACCGTGGTTGCCTCGAACACAAACCAGGCCCTGCCTCACACACGTGTCGAGTTGGTACGCGAGGACTATACGCGTCGCCCTACGGGCTATGATAAGAGTTGTAAAACCCAGCCCGACTCCGAATTGACGACAGGCCGTCGCTTCGCCTCCACGGATACAACCGGGAAGTTTACATTCGTGAATATCGTTCCAGGACGCTACTACCTGAGTGCGGAACGCGAAGGTTATTTGAAAACCGAGTACGGTCAAAAGGGATGGTTTCCTATCGGCACAGTTCTGCCGATCGGGCCTCAGGCGGAAACGCTCGCGACAAATCCAGACTCCATTCAACGTGAACTGGGCCTTCTGGATCCGAATGTGGTCCCACGCGACAACCTTACCGGAGGACTCGGCCGAGACTCGCAGGGCCTCGCTGGCGGCGCCGAGTCTGCAATTTCTCAAGGAGCCGGAGGCACACCCAAAAATCTGCTTCAGAATCTGAAAATCTCAATGATTCCGTCGCCTACGATTGCCGGCAGAGTCTCTCAGGAAAAAGGACCGCCTCTCGTCGCGGCTGCGGTACAGGCCTATGCGTTTCGCTACACACCCTTGAATGGACGCACGATAAAATCGATTCGTGCCACGCTGACGAATGACGAAGGTCTGTACCGCCTTTTCTGGCTGGATCCCGGTCGATATGTCGTTGCCGCCGGATACAGTACTTATGGGTTGCAGCCCTGGACTTCGGGACTGACCTTCACGCCCAACTTTCCTCCTCCCGATTCCGGATTCCCAACGATGTTTTATGCCGTCTCAACAACCGCAGCCGATGCGCAAGTCGTCAGGTTGAATCCTGAAACGGAGCCCTTTGCGGATTTGCAACTGCGGGATCGTCGGCGTTTGACAGCTCGGGTTCAGCTCGTGGGCCAGAGTCTCCCCCCGAGTCCAACTCTGGTATTTGTGCCGCTTGGCGGCGATCTGTGTGCTGCACTGGACTACGGCATCAAGCCAGTGAAGGACGGAGCCTTTGAGATTCGAGACGTTCCTGAAGGCGTGTATGTTGCGGTTGCGATGAATGGTCGTGACTTTATCTCCGACTTGATCACGGTCAAAGTCGAGAATGGACAGACCAACGAAACACTTCTCCCAGTAGTTCCTTCGAGCGAAGTCTGGGGAACAGTTTACTTCGCCGACGCCCCGGCTGGACTGGTCTCGGGCAACTTAAGGGTGAACATTACACGGGCCCGACACGAACTGAGCCAGGTCGCTAACGGAAAGGTAGAACTGCTTTCACCAACGGTGGGCCAATTTTCAATTCCGGGGATGGGTCCCGGTACGTATTACGTCTCGATGGATCTTCCTCCGGGCTTCTACGTGGACAACATCGCTGCGTCGAAACCCGAACCAAACAGGCCCGATATTTGCAGTCTCGATCCAGCCGTGTGGAGTCCTCGATATTCCTATCTGGACTTACACGGTCACCTCAATCTCACGGATCCTTTCATCATTCCAGGAGTCATTCCAAACGCCGCTCCCTGCCTGACAATTACGGTTCGCTTTGGCCTGCCGATTTATGGGTTCGTCTTTGATCGTTTGCGAAAGCCGGTCGCAGGAGCTTTGGTTGTGGCGCTTCCAAAGAGTGTCTGGTCCCAAACCGACGATGCGGGTGTGACACCCCCTGATCGTTACCTGACGGCGACGACGGACAACACGGGCTATTTTGAGATTCACGGGGCGACGTCTTCGGCTTATCCGGTTAAGGACCAGTCGGGACTAGTGCCGCAGGAATACCACGTGTTTGCCTTTGAAAATCTCGACCCGAACCTGATCTACGCTCCCAGTTTCAGCGACAGCTTCAAAAACCGCGAGGCTTTTACCATCAGAACGGAAGAACGGGAATCCTCTATCAGTCCGTGGGCACGAGTTCGAAGAATCGAGCAGGCGACAATTGTTTTTTCGAGTTCATGTCCCGGCCTCATGACGCCAACCGCGCGGCAGTATTGTATTTTTACGTCGATACCTGCTGAAGACTCCTCGGAGATTCAGTGAGTGCTAACGCGCGGACCGCTACTGCTGCCCTTCGATCCAAACTTCTCCATCCTCGAAGAATTCCTTCTTCCAGATCGGAACGATCTTCTTCAGACGATCGATGGCGTATTCGCAGGCATCGAAGGATGCCCGGCGGTGTGGAGACGTAATGATGATCGCGACGCTGGTCTCTCCGATATCCATATGGCCGAGCCGATGGACAATCGCGACGCAACCGATGTCCCATGCATTGCGCACGAATTCCCCAATCTCCTCCATCGTCTTCAGCGCCATTGTTTCGTAAGCTTCGTACTCCAGATAGTGCGTTTTCTTGCCCTTCGAGTTGTTCCTCACCACACCTTCGAAAATGCAGAGGGCGCCGTCTTCCGGACGCAGAATTAGTTCTGCAATGTCGCGTGCGTCGATGCGTTCGCGTGTCAGGCGATAAATTTCCCGCGGACGCTCGGACAGGATAGGTTCGGGCGAGGAGCCACCACTCACGGGCGGAAACAGAGCGACCTCATCGCCATCGGAGATGACAGCCTGCCGGTCGACGTATTCCTCATTCAGGGAGGTCAGCACGATCGACCGGTAACGTTGAAGTCCTGGATAACGCGACTCCAGTCGCTCGAGTAAATCATTAACCGTTGCCCCGGAAGGAATGTCGAGATCGAGTTGCCGGCTGCCCACGATGTCTTTGAGAGACGCGAAGAACAGAAGTTTTACCTGCACTTTTCGAGTCTACCACGGCGTGCTAGACTCGAAACCCTGATGAACAGGGCTTTCCGGCTCTTTTTCTTGCTTATTTTCCTCGCTGCTTCAGGCTGTGGCGGCGCCCGACTTTCGCATGAAGAGATCCGAAAGCAGGTTGCCGAAATCGGAAACTCAAGTCTCCTTCCCGAAGCTGTATCGGTACGCCGCATTGTCAGTCAGAGTGGAAATCGCGCCATCGCCGAAACCACTGTCGATCTGACGTTTCAAGTGGAACGCGATTCAGCAACCAGTCCCTGGCATATCACATCGGTGCGCGTGGGCGATCAGAACTGGGTTTCCATTCCGGAATTGATCGCGGCACTCAATGAATCCAAGAGGAAAATTACAGCAGCATCGTTGGAAAAGCTGACGGCGGGGGTCGCCACCTACCGCCAGCAAAATGGATCGGCGCCTGCTGTCACCGACATCAGAGCGTTAAGCGATGTGCTGCATCCTTTATACATGAAAGATCTCGTCCTGGATGACGCCTGGGGTCACCAGATTCTCGTCGAAGCAGCAAGTCCCAGCATTCGCTTTCGTTCCGTTGGCGCAGACGGAGTGCGCGACACGGCGGACGATATCGTGTCGCCGGAGTAAGTTCTCGAGAGGGCGTGTGAGTCCGCTACCGCCGACTCCACACTGTTCCAAAAGTCGTTTTCGCCGCCCACGTCATGTGCGGCGTTGAGAAAGATGCCCCGAAACGTCCCGCGTAGTCGACCACGATCAATCCTCCGGCGCCCTGAGTTCTGCTTGATAAAAGCTTTACAGCAGCGTCAGCGGCGGCCTGAGCCTCGTGTCCGGCAGCCACGAGATCCGAAGCCGTCTTGGCCATCACGATCTTCATGATGGATTCGCCGTGACCGGTGCACGACACCCCAGCCGCTTCGTTGTCGGCATAGCAGCCACAGCCGATAATCGGGGAGTCTCCAATACGGCCCGGATGCTTGAAAAAAGTTCCTCCCGTGCTTGTGCCCGCGCAAAGATTCCCCGCTAAGTCCAATGCTACGGAGCCGACAGTTCCGTGGCGTCCGGACTCGGCAGCTCTTGCGGACCAGCGTTGAAGAGCGTCGGCTGTGATGAGCTCCGCCGGATCGCACAGGGGGATCCCGCTCTCAACAGCAAACTGCTCCGCTCCCGCGCCCACTAGAAAACTGTGTTCTCCCTTTTCCAGGATGCGGCGTGCAAGGCGTATGGGATTCCGGATGCGTTCCACCGCACCGACCGCGCCGGATTGTAGAGTGGCTCCGTCCATGACGATCGCATCCAGCTGTGCATAGCCGTCGCGGTTGAGATGCGCGCCAATACCCGCATCGAAAACCGGATCGTTTTCAAGTTCGATGACGGCTTCTTCGCAGGCATCGATCGCCGGACGACCGGCCTCGAGGACTGCCCAGCCTTTAGCGAGCGCACGTTCGACTCCGGCGCGAGCGGGTGCTTCCATTTCCGGCCGAAGATTTCCCGCGCCACCGTGCACGATGAGGGTTAAACCACGCATCGTGGAAGTATACGATCGGGTCTAACGGCATGGGCCCCTCCATAATTGCTCGACCGTTGCTCGACGGCGGGAAAATCCCCCCCAAAAAGGCCCGAATTCAGCGTGCTATACTTTTACCTCATGAACACAATCAAGGTCGCCGAGGCCGCGTTCCCGACAGAGTACGGCGACTTCCGGATTTACGGCTTCGAATCCGAAGACAAGTCCGACAGTGCGGTTGTCCTGGTCAAGGGAAACCCTGCCGGCAGTGACGCCCCGCTTGTGCGGATTCACTCTCAATGCCTCACTGGGGACGCCTTTGGTTCAAGCCGTTGCGACTGCGGCCCGCAGCTGCAAATGGCACAGAAAGCCATTGCCGATGAGGGTTGCGGCATCCTCATCTATCAGCTGCAGGAAGGCCGCGGGATCGGCTTGATGAACAAGCTAATGGCTTATGAGTTGCAGGACGCGGGGCACGACACCGTTTCTGCAAATCATCAGCTCGGGTTCGAAGCGGATCATCGAAACTACGCACTTTCGGCAAACATCCTCCGCCATTTTGGCGTTCATCGAATTCGTCTCATGTCCAATAATCCCCTGAAACTTCAGGCTCTCGAGGAGGCGGGCATCACCATCGCCGAGCGCGTTCCGATCGAAATCGCGCCAACTGACGACACCCAGCGTTATCTTCTAACGAAGAAGGCAAAACTTGGACATCTGCTGTCCACTCTTTAAGCGGCCCAGCCAGTGTCCAACCGCCGCACGCTGACCCTGACCGCAGCTTCGGTGACCGTCGTCGCCAACATGATTGGCACGGGCGTGTTTACGACCACCGGCATGATGGCGGAGATGGGCGCCAGCAGCGGTGACGTTCTTCTCGCATGGCTGCTCGGCGGCTTGATCGCATTCTGCGGCGCTCTCTGCTACGGCGAAGTCGGCGCAAATTTGCCGCACTCGGGCGGCGAGTATTATTACCTGAGCCGCCTGTTGCATCCGGCGTTGGGGTTCATGTCCGGAGTCGTTTCGCTCGTTGTGGGCTTTTCCGCCCCGATTGCCGCGAATTCATTGCTTGTCCATTCCTATGCAGCAACGGTGATACCCAACTGGCCGGTGGCGCAAATGGCCACGGCGACGATCATCGTTTTGGGTCTGCTCCATGGACTCAACCTTCATCTCGGCAGCAAATTTCAAACAGCCATCACAGTGATGAAGGTTGTGCTCATCGTTGTGTTCATTGCCAGCATCTTCGCCTTCGCCCCAGCCGCCTCTCCGGATTTGCTGCGGGTTCAATCTCATTTCCTGCTGTCATCACCTTTTGCCGTCGTCCTTATTTTTGTCGCCTTCGCTTACGCGGGATGGAACGCGGCAGCTTATATCGGTACCGAATTGAAGAATCCCGAGCGAACCTTACCGAGGTCGCTCCTGCTGGGGACGACGTTGGTGACGCTCCTGTATTTGCTGCTGAACTTGTCGTATCTCCTGGTGGCGTCGACCAAAGAGCTCTCCGGCGTCGAGCAGGTCGGATCTCTTGTCGCGATGAAGCTCTGGGGCAAGGGAACTGCGGACGTTGTATCCATGCTTATTGCACTCACCCTGCTGTGCCCGATTAGTGCAATGCTGATGGTCGGCCCAAGAATCGTCGAGGCCATGGCTCGTGATGGATTTCTGCCGCGGAGCCTCAGTCGTCTCAACAACAGACACGTCCCTTCAAGAGCCGTCGCGTTGCAGGCGGGCCTGGCTGCTGTGCTTCCACTTGTTACCAACCTCGACAAGCTGCTCTACTACATTGGTTTTACTCTCAACATCTTTGCGGCGCTCACTGTGGTGAGCTTGTTCCGTCTGCGCCGCGAGAACCTCGCGCGAGTCAAGGTCTGTATCGGTTATCCCGTCACACCTATTGTGTTCCTCGGTTTTACGCTCTGGATGACGATATGGAGCATCCGCTCGGAACCTAAAGCTGCGCTCGCGGGGCTGGCCACCCTGGCTGTCGGCTACATCCTCTATCTGTTTCGTGCCCGGCGGGCGCGACTCGTTGTGGATGAGAGCCCCGAAGCAAGCTACCGAGCTCCGTCTTCATAGCCGATTAAGGTTCATTCACCACCGCATCGACTTCCGTCTCGATGAGCCAGTCCGGATCAACGAATCGGCTAACCTGCATGATCGTGTTGACCGGCCGAATATCGCGAAAGATTTCTCCGTGGACTTTGGCGACGCCGTTCCAATCCTCGATGCGGGTAAGCAGGATGCGGGTGCGAACGACATCCTCTAACCTGGCGCCAAGCTGTTCCAAAGCGGCACGAGAGATCTCGAAGCATCGGCGCGCCTGCGCTTGTGCGTCACCGATGCCGACTGTCTTTCCATTCGGCCCAAGAGGCGCAGTCCCCGCAACAGCGACAATATTGCCGATACGGACTGCACGCGAGATTCCGACGATCGGCTCATACGGGCTTCCACTCGAAACGCTCCTTCTTTGACTCATCCCTGTTTCGCCCTCCACAGTATTCGCGTTGCGTATATACTCCGCTGAACTCTATTCGAAGAGGAGATTCCATGCGCGCCAAATTTCTGATTGTTCCCTTACTGGTGTTCCTTGTCACGGTGCCAGGCTTTGCCCAACTTTCTCCCGCCGCGAAATGGGCTGCCGAGTTTGCGGCACAATACACCGTTAACGCCAATCTCACGTACCGCACGGCAAGCAACCAACAGCTGAAGATGGATGTGTATTACCGTCGCAACGTGACCGGCCCGCAGCCGACGCTGGTGTACATGCACGGCGGTTTCTGGGTGGCCGGCGCGAAGGAAACGGCAATCACGGCGCTCATGCCGTGGCTCGAAATGGGCTGGAACGTGGTGAATGTCGAATATCGGCTCGGCGTCGCCACAGATCCCACAACGCTTGCGCCCGCCGCAGTCGACGACTGCTTTTGCGCGCTTCGGTTTGTGACTGCGCTTCCCGCGAACTACAACATCGACAAGAATCGCATCGTAGTCACCGGAGAATCCGCCGGAGGACACCTCGCACTGGCGATGGGAATAATCCCCGAGAGCGCCGGCTTCGGTAGAGAGTGTGCAGGCGCAGCCGCCCCACCGGCGGCCGCCGGAGGTCGTGGCGCTCCTGGAGCGCCGGTTGCCACGCCGGCGACGCCACCCCCATTGCCTCCGGTTCCCAGAGTCGCTGCAGTGATCAATTGGTTTGGCATTACCGACGTGCCGGACGTTATCGACGGACCGAATCGTCAGCAGGCTGCCGCGCGGTGGTTCGGTCCGCCTCCGGCAGAGCAGATGGCAGGCGCACTCGAACTGGCGAAGAAACTGTCGCCATTGACGTATGTGCGGACAGGATTACCGCCAATTATCTCGATCCATGGAGATGCCGACCGGACAGTTCCGTACCCGGAAGCTGTTCGCTTGCATGAAGCGCTCGCCAAGATCAATGTGCCGAATCAGCTTGTGACAATCCCCGGCGGCGGTCATGGAGGGTTCAGCGCCGAGGAGAGGGTGAAGACTTATGTGACGATTCGGGAGTTTCTTACGAAGAATGGTGTTATGAAGTAGCGCCGAGGTGAACGGCCGCCTCACGTTACGGGATCGAGGTAGATGAAGCGCGAATGGAAGAATTTTGAAATTGGACGAGTCCGGGCATCTTAAAACCCGAAATTACGAAAATCTCAGATTGGACTGATCATCACGCTGGGAGTACGCAGTCCACTTTAAGATTTTGTAATTTCGGGTTTTAAGATGCCCGGACTCGTCCAATTTCAAAATTCTTAATCCCGCGTCTGATGATTCTTTGAAACAAGTGCCCCAACACCCCACAAATGCTTCCTCCGCCATCACACACGTCGCAGACACGGCCCTTTGGGTCGCAACGTATCGCGCGCTGGAATCCCAGCGTCCCAACGCACTCTTTCGCGACCCGCTCGCCGATCTGCTCGCGGGGGACCGCGGCCGCAAGATCGCGGCATCAATGCCCTATCCCAAAATCATGGCGTGGGCGCTCGTTATCCGCACGGTCGCTATTGACGCGTTAATCGCCAGGGCATTGGCTCTCGGCGTCGACACTGTGATCAATCTTGGAGCTGGCCTGGATACGCGACCTTACCGCATGGACCTTCCTGCAACACTTCGATGGGTCGAGGTCGACTTTCCACAGATGATCGCGTACAAGTCCGAGAAGCTCGAAAGCCAGCAACCTGTTTGCCGGCTCGAACGCATCGCTGCAGATCTCTCCGATATTTCTCTTCGGCGGTCCATCTTCCAGCGCATCGGATCCGAGACCAAACGGGTACTTATCATCACTGAGGGAGTCCTTGCGTACCTCACCTCAGCCGATGCGGGCGAGCTTTCCCGCGACCTCTTCGCGGTTCCATCGTTTCAGTACTGGATTCAGGACTATTACATGGGCGGCACAAAACGCTGGGCTCCACGACGCATGCGCGAGCGTCTTAAGGAATCTCCATTCAAGTTCGAGGAGCCGGAATGGTTGTCATTTTTCGAACGCCACGGATGGACAATACTGGAGAATCGCGTCGCCGCGGACGAAGCACAGCGTCTGAAGAGACGGTTCCCTGCTCCGTTTCTGTGGACGCTGATCATGCTGTTCGTCCCTGCAAAAGTCCGAGAGAAATGGCGCAATTCGTCGGGATACGTCATGTACGCGAAACTACGCACACCATTGTGAAGCGCCTGCTAATCACGAATCCGAATGCCGGCCAAGGCCGTCCTGAGCGCCGCAAGGAAACTATTCGCCAATTCTGCGCGCTGATGAAGGAGCGCGGCTTTGATGTAGAAGTTCGGAGTACAACGGGACCAAACGACGCGGCACGTCTGGCTGCGGAAGCAGCGCGGGAGGGATTTCGCGAGGTCATCGTTTCCGGTGGTGACGGGACAATCAACGAGGTCCTGCAAGGACTCGTTGGAACGGGCGTGCGGATGGCTGTTTGGCCAGGGGGCACGGCCAACGTGCTTGGCATTGAGCTCCATCTTCCCCGTCGCGTGGAGCGCCTCGTTGAGGTGATCGCCGAGAGCCGGGTCGTGCGCGCCCGCGTCGCATGCGTCACGATCGAGAAAACCGGCGAGCAAAGATACTTTCTGCTGATGGCTGGAATCGGCTTCGATGCCGCTATAGTCGACCGTGTGAAGCCGGCGTTGAAGAAGCGCGTCGGTAAGGCGGCATTCTGGTATTCCGGTCTCGAGAATTTCGCTCTGTGGCGCCCGCGGGAATTCGTTCTCGAGATAGATGGCCAGCAACACATCGCGACATTCGCCGCGCTGGGCAAGACGCCACGATATGGAGGAAACCTTGCAATCACGCCTCGGGCGCGGCTCGACTATCCCCATTTCGAGGTCTGCGTCATTCACTCCGTTCATCGCCTGCGCTTTCTGAAGCTGTTGCCCTTTGTGATGCTCGGCGGAATACCGGAAAGAATGAAGGGCATCTCGTATTTGCAGGCGTCGCACGTCCGCGCGACCGGTGAAGGAGTTCTCGCCCAGATCGATGGCGAACTGATCGGCTCTTTGCCCATGACGTTTGCGATGACATCGCATGTCATCGAAGTCGTGACTGGAGGACCCTAACGCCTTTCGGAAGTCCTCCCCAATCTCAAGGGCTTCGCTTCCCGGGCTGTCGAAAATGTATCAACCGCGCTTGATCGCGGCTAGTTCGCGTGAGATCGCGTCCAGCCGCTCCAGCACTTCTTGAAACCGCTGTTCTTCCGGTTGTGGCTGTTTCCCGACAAATGTGATTGCGCCGCCGGGTTCGAGCACTGCGCGATCAATCAAATCCAGCGACGCGAAACCCTGTTTGTGCGCTGCCTCTTCCAGTGCCGTGAGAGTGATCAGCTCTTTCTTCAGCTGTTCCTCGCACAGGCAGCCGTTTTCGATCAAGGGTTCCGGATCGCCTTCAACGAGACGGTCCAGCTTCTTGTGAGAATAGAGAAACCGAACGACGATGTAATTCATGACCAGCAGCGTCGTAGCGCCAACGATCCCACCCGTTACCGAGTTGTCGTTACCGATGATCGCGTTCTGAACCGTGTTCGACAGCGTCAGCAGCACGACGAGATCGAAAGGATTAAGTTGCGCCAGTTCCCGTTTACCCGCGAGGCGCAGAGAAACAACCAGGAATAAATACACCAGAATCGGCCGGATGATTTTTTCGAGGAGTGAGACATCCGGGTGAATCAAATCACGCCAAAGTCCAGCATCCATGGGCATCTCCAGAATCGAAGTGGAGGCTATTGTAGCGGAGCATTCAGGAAGAGCGAGCGGGCTTCTTTTGCAGGCGGGTGGCGCAGGTTGCAGAAGCGGGTGTTATATCCTGAAGATCCCTCATCCGGCGCTTCGCGCCACCTTCTCCCGGAGGGAGAAGGTACTTCATTAGGTATCGGCCTTTCGAAGCCGCGCCTGAATTGCTTCCACTTCTGTTCGCAACCCTTCAAGATCGACATTCACTGCCCTGCCGCCCAGGAAAGTTATTCGAACATCGGTAGAACGCCCGTGAAGAACGATTTCTTCGATTGGATTCCCAGAGGGATTGCCTAACCTCACCACCGCAAAGTCCGCCCGTTTTCCCGCTTCCAGGCTTCCCAGTTCCTTCTCCAACCCAAGGGCTGCCGCTCCTTCGATTGTCGCCATGCGAAACACCTCATCGCACACCAGCCGCTGTTGTTCCACCACGGCGCGCATCTCCCCAAACATGTCGAATGTATCGTTGCTCGCAACGCTATCCGTTCCCAACGCCACTGGAATCTCCCGCGCTCGCATTGCGGCCACCGGCGCTACGTGATGCCCAAGGTACGCATTCGACTTCGGGCAATGCACGACAAACGCTCCACTCTCGCGTATTCGGGCGTGATCCGCAGCGTCTGTCTCGATTCCATGAACCAGGAGCATGTCGGGACAAAGCAACCCCAGACGATCCAAATGTGCTGTCGGACTGCAGCTTCGGGCAATCACATCAATCCCGCGCTTCCGAAGAGCCTCTGCGAAGGGGCCCGCTCCATCGCGTACAAACGACATCTCGTCTGCAGATTCGGCAATGTGCGCCGTCATGCGCAACCCCTCCTGTTTTGCATACGCCCGAACCAGTTCGTAGAGTTTCGTCGAGACCGAGTAGGGCGCATGCGGCGAGACGCCAATACGCTGCGTCGCTGTCTCCTGCTTTCGATGGCGTTCCACCTTCTCCTTTAATCCACGCAGTGCTTCCGGCGCTGTGGCGTCAGCCGGTCCGAATACCTCCTGATAGGCAACACCTTGAAGGCCAAACGCCAGCATGGCTTCCCAACCCGCCGGGATATCCATTACCTCGCCCACCGCGGTCACTCCCGCATGCAGCATTTCCGCGGCGCCCAGACGTGCCGACGCTTTCATAGCGTCTGGCGTACACAAGTCGTATTTCATGTGGATGAGCCTGCGAATCCAGTCAGGGAATGAGAGGCCGTCAAGAAGACCGCGAAAGAGAGTGAGTTCCAAATGAGCGTGCGCGTTAACCAGACCGGGAATAATCGCGCATCCCGCATACGTCACGAGCTCCGCTCCGGAGGGTATTGTTTCGTTGCCAACAGAGATTATGCGATTACCATCAACAACCAGAAAACCGCTTCGGATCGGCGGCGCCGTGGCGGGGCAAATCCAGTCGGCCTGATACGCAATCATGCGCCGAATACCTGAGTCTTCGCAGTGACGCTTTCGAGGAAAGACTCTTTTACTGCATATCCAAAGCCGGGATCCATCGATTGCGTGATGGTTCCATCAGCGGATACAAGCACAGGCGGGTCGATAACTTCCTCCGCCCAGTAGCGTTTACTCGCCGCAACATCGCCGGGCAAAGAGAAATTCTCCAGACTCGAAAGGGCGATGTTATGAGCGCGCCCAATGCCCGACTCGAGCATTCCTCCACACCACACCGGAATACCGCGATCACGGCACACGTCGTGCACAGCGCGCGCCTCACGATAGCCCCCAACACGACCCAGCTTGATATTGATGATGCGGCAGGCGCCGATGGCTATTGCCTTTCGTGCATCTTCAGCCGAATGGATCGACTCATCCAGACAGATGGGAGTGCCGATGTGACGCTGCAGTTCCGCATGATCGATCATGTCTTCGTAATGGAGCGGCTGCTCAAACATCATCACCTGAAAGGCGTCCATCATTCGAAACCGCTCAATATCGTCGAGGGTGTATGCCGAGTTGGCATCGCACATCAGAAGGACACTGGGAAACGCTTCACGAACCTGCCTTACGACTTCGATATCCCATCCGGGCTTGATTTTAATTTTGATTCGGCGATAGCCCTCGTTCAGTTCCTTTTGAATGACCTGAAGCAACCGGTCAATCGTCGGCTGGATTCCAATCGAGACCCCGCAGTCGATCTCTTCGCGCGAGCCTCCAAGAAGTTTCCATAACGGGAGACCCTGGCGGCGCGCTTCCAGGTCCCAGAGCGCTGCTTCGAGACCGCCCTTCGCCATGTTGTGTCCACGAATCGCTTCAACAAGCGGAGCGTAGTCTTCCGGTTTGCCGATCTCTTTTCCAAGAACCGATGGAATGACGAATTCACTCAGGATGTGCCATGCAGTATCTGTTGTTTCATGGCAATAGAATGGGCCTTCACCTGCCGTGACTTCGCCGTAGCCTTCCAGGGTTCCATCGGAAACCTTTACAAGGACCATCCGCCGATCGTGCGTCACGCCAAAGCTGGTCTCGAACGGATGCAGCAGCCGCATCCGGATCTCGCGTAACTCAATCCGCGCGATCAACATGCGCGGCCCCCCGGACGAAGACATAGTCGCTCGTCTCCCCATGACGCTCGAAGCCGGCGACATAGAAATCGTCTTTGATGTTCGCAAGAAACTCTTGCCGAATTCTAGTCCGAGCGGCCCCGGCCGCCCCCGGATCACCGGCAATGGTCACGCGTCGAGTCTCGCCCGTAAGCGAGGGGCGCGACCGATCCAGCCACCATTCGGCAATAAGGCGGTCGCGATCCTTTCCATAAAACGATGGATAGTACCGGCGAACGATCACGCCCAGTTTCTCAATGTTGAGATACGCATTGCGGGACATCATCGGATCGAAGGTCCATTCGATCAGACGAATTCCTCGCTGAAGCGCCTGCTCCTTCTGGGCGAACTTGAGCTGTGTGCCAATTCCGGAATTCCGGCGGGAGGAAGACACGGCGAGGATGTGAGAGTGCCAGTAGGGCCGGCCATCGCGCAGACCCGGAATAGCGCTGAGAAATCCGACTGTCTCAGCACCTTCAAATGCACCGAGCACGAGTCCCCCGATATGGCGCGACACCACGAAGAAGCGCAAGGGCATGAGTTCGACGTCAGTCCAGCCGAATCCATCCCGCTGCAGAGTCATACACGCCTCAAACTCTTCAGGCGTCGTCAATTCTCGAATCATCATGAGTCCGCGGTCTCCGCCTTGGCTTGCTCCCAAAGGTTCTGCATCTCGTCGGGCGAGGTCCCATCGAGGCTTTTCCCCGCGTCGGCCAATTTCGCCTCCATGTGTTGAAAGCGCGCCTTGAATTTCCGGTTTGCTCTTTTCAACGCGGACTCAGAATCGATTTTCAGAAACCGGGCGAGGTTGACGATCACGAAAAGAATGTCCCCGATTTCGTCCTCAAGGCGCGACTGGCGAGAGTCCTCCGGGCCGGTCATGGCTTCGCGAAGCTCAAGGGTCTCTTCCTCGAGTTTATCGAATACACCCTGAATGTCGGGCCAGTCGAAACCGACGCGCGCAGCACGCGACGCAATCTGGTGGGCTTCATGGATAGCAGGGAGTTTGCTGGGGATCCCTTCGAGCAGAGATCGCTGCTCCGGAGTGCGGTCTTTCAACTTGCGGGTCTTTTCCTGCGCTTTGATCGCTTCCCAGTTCTTGATGACTTCTTCAGGCGAAGACGCCGTTTCATTACCGAAGACATGGGGATGACGGCGGATAAGCTTGTCGCAAATACCGTCAATGACCTTGTCGATGTCGAAACCGCCGTCTTCCTTGCCGAGCTGAGCCTGGAAGACGACGTGAAGCAGAAGGTCTCCCAATTCTTCGGAAAGACCGTCAGAATCGTTGTTGTCGATGGCCTCGAGAACCTCGTAGGTCTCTTCGACAAGCATGGGTTTGAGGGAGTTGCGATCCTGCTGTTTATCCCACGGACAACCGTCAGGGCCGCGCAGCCTGGCCATGATTTCGACGAGCTTTTCGAACTTTGCCCCAGTCATTCCGTATAATCATAACCCGATGAAAGTGGTTTCCCATCTGTCCGATGCGACGCACCACGGCCCCTGCGTTCTGGCCATCGGCAACTTTGATGGTCTCCATCTCGGACATCAGCGAATTCTCCACACCGTTGCAGAACGAGGTCGACAACGGCGGATTTGCCCCGCCGTTCTCACCTTCGACCCGCATCCCATGCGCGTCCTCGCCCCGAGCCAGGCGCCAAAGCTGATCAGCACGCTTGATCAAAAACTGCGGCTTATTGAAAGCATGGGTATTGAGTTGGTACTGACCGCCAGATTTGATCGGGAGTTCGCAGCCCTCACACCCGACGCCTTCATTCAACAATATCTGGTGGATGGTCTCCGCACGCGACTACTTTGTGTTGGCAGCAACTTTATCTTTGGCCACCGGCAAACCGGGACGCTGGAGACGCTTCAGCGCTGGCGCCATGAGTTTGAACTCGAGGAGACCATTCCGGTCGAATCGCGTGGCGTCGTGGTGAGCAGTACTCACGTGCGACAACGCATCCAGGAAGGCCGAGTGTCTCGCGCCTGCCGCATG
>Ga0068863_100000231_pt1 | contig 59096 bp, 47 predicted proteins | sample KBSSwiS62_FD_66596 | JGI IMG/M metagenome (GOLD analysis project Ga0068863, IMG submission 66596) | Switchgrass rhizosphere microbial communities from Kellogg Biological Station, Michigan, USA - KBS Switchgrass S6-2 | ecosystem: Host-associated > Plants > Roots > Rhizosphere > Soil ... | reverse complement strand
TTTCAAAAGCGCCGGAAAATCCTGCGGACTGACGATCGTCGGCGATGTGTCGAAATCATCGGTCATCGTGAATTTCCCCGCCGTGGTCGACGACGTGAGCTTCGCCGTTCCTCCGTTGGCCGGGGCATCAAGGTTCTCGTCTTTCGGTGCGATGACCATCTTGGCATACCCCGGCGGAAGGTCGATCTCCGTGCGAATGCTCGTCTTCGCATCTCCCGAAAGCATCAGCGGCAGCGTGCGACGGTCACCTCCCGGAAGCTGATACAGTGACGGCGTGAACGGCAGGTTGAAGTAGAGATAATTCCCGTCGACCACCGCGTAGTTGTCGAGGTCCACCGTGAATTGCATCGTCCCCGGATAGCTGTCGAATTGCGTCGTCAAGTCCCCCACCGGCCGCGCGCCCTGCGCCACACCCGAGACCAGCTCCTGGTAGTAGTGCTTCCGCTCCTCGGGCCGCAGTTCCGAAAAATACCGGTTCCGCGAATTGTATTCCCCGCCAAAGAAATGCTCCGTGATTTGCATCCGCAACTTCCCGTTGTCCGCCAGCGAAAGCGAATAGACCTTCTCCGTCCGGTCCTCCCGGTCCTTCGCTGCCGCGATCACCTCGGAGGCCTGGGTCGTCAGATTGATCGAGAGCCGGTCATCATGCGAAGTCGAGCCCAGCGCCGCATATTGGTCCGTGTCATTGAGATAATAGGTCGTCCCCTCGACCGCGACCTTGACCAGCGGCGTGCCAAAGCTGTCCGGCAACGGAAACGAGGTCGCGATTTTCTGCACCTCGGCAATCGGCGGCAAATCCGACGCCAGGACAAACTCCGGCTGGAATCCTGCCGCCGAAAGCATCGCATGCAGCAGGATGGCGCGGTCCGCCACATGGCCATAGCCATCGGCCAGCGTCGTGTCCGCCGCCGACAACTCGCTCAAGGGCAGTTCCGTGAACGCAGGCCCCGCCTGCCGGATGGTCTTCGCCACGAAATCACGGATGGCCTTGATCTGGTCGACCGGACTTTTTCCATTGGTCAGCTGCTTCGTCAGTTCTTTGACCTTCGTGCACGATTGTGATCGGTTCACGAAAGCGTCATTCACTTCCTTGAGGTACGCCTTGAAATCGCCGATGAAATAAGCCACGCCCGGCACAAAGGTCCAGTCCGGCGGCAATTGCACTTCCCCCGGCTGCGCCTTCATGTTCTCTGCCGTGCAACTGTAATGGGCAACGCCCAAGTCCCCGGCATCCTTTTGTTCTGGGGTCCAACCCTTCCCGGTAATCAATTTCTTCAGGCTCTGGTTCGCGAGGTCCTTGTACGGAGAGGTCACCTCAAAAGTCTTCTTCTTCATCTCATCCGCAAGTTGAAACGCTTCAAATCCCGCGAGGTACGGTTTGTTCTTCGATTTGACTTCAAACTCCACCTCAATCGTCGAGCCCAGGTCAACGCCCGGCAAATTGGCCACAAGGATCTTTCCTCCCGTGTACCGCTTCGCCGATGCGCTCCACTCCGCATCCATCACGTTGATCTCGGTCTTCGAGATCTCCTGTTTCTGTCCGCTCTTGGAAGTTACCACGCCGCGCAGGAAGGTCGCCTCTTCGCAGGCCGGGTTGTAGTTGATCTTGATCTCCGCCTCCCGGATTTTTCCGGCATAAGTGAGAATCTTTTTCGAATATTTGACGTGATAGATCGCCGTATGCGCATCCGTCGCGTCGAGCTTCTTCACCACGTTGAGAATAAGCGCATTCGATTCCACCGGTGGTGCTGCCGGCATGGAAATCTTCCCATCCGTTCCCGCCGCAATTTTGTCCGACATCGCCAGCACCGGCGACTTTCTCGCATCGTACTCCAGGTCCTTCAACGTCTGCTTCAGTTCCGCATATTGCGAGGGTGCAAATTGAACCACCTTCAACTTCAAAGTGCGCGCACAGTCGAGGGTGTCATTCTTCAGTTCGAAGGTCTGGTGATAACTCACCCCCTGGTCATCCACCGGCGTGCAGACCGGCATCTCCTCCGCGCCGGCAAAGCCCTTGCCGAGTTTGAGCGAAACCTGCTCATCCAGGCCGCAGGCCACTTGTGTTTGCAGCGGGTACTTGCGCTTGTCGAGCGTCGCGCCGCGAAGGATGAAATTCACCAGCCCCATGTCGTTGCCGATCCACGGTACGCTCACCACCGCCTTGCCATTCCCCGTCGCGAGCATCCCGCTCACCGAGAACGCCATTTCCACCTGCAGTTCCTTCGACACATCCAGCATGTCCTCGGGAATGATCTTCAGCGAGGTCAGTTGCGCCCCTGGCATCGCTCGTTTCAGGCGCACTTCAAAAAACCGGCGAAGGTCGTCCGCTTTCATATGCGAAAAAGCATTCCGGTAAACGTCATCGTTGGATCCATCGAACCAAAGCTCCGATTTCGCCTCCAGTTCGCCCGTTGCCGTCAGGCTCCCCGTCGTCTTGATCCGCATCATGTTCTCCTCCGGCGGCTGGATTGCGCTGATCTTCAGGCCTTCGCCATCCGGCTTCGCCACGAGGAAACTCTGGTCGCGATCATGCAGCGGCAGCAAATCGCGCGCATGCTCGTCAGTCGGGTCCATGAGGAGATATTCCCCCTTCTTCAACTCCACTCCCACGATGGCATGATTGAACCCGACATACGCCACATCCGGGTCCACCTTCGAGCCGACATTGAGCAGCACCGGATACGCCTCCAGTCCTGCCAGCCGCAACATCTCCACCAGCAACCCTGCCTTGTCCCGGCAAACACCGTAGTTTTTGTCAAAGGTCAGGCAGACATCGTGCGGCTCGAAACCCGGCCGGTCCTTCTCCGGTGTCAGCCCCATGTAACGGATCTTTTGCGAGACGTAATAAAACAGCGCCTTGATCTTCTCCATGTCTGTCTTCTTCCCGGCGATCAGCTCGGTCACCTTCTTCTTCAATTCCGGCGAAGTCGCCTCGAGGTGCGGCTTGCTCAGCGTCCAGTACCATTTCGAGACATCGCGCCAGTCCGGCATCGTGCTGATCAGCAGCCGTTGCAGCACGTTTTCGTACGGCGGCATCGACGGCTCCTCGAACATCCGCGGCACATTGGTCACCTCCCACTTATGCACCAGCGTCTTGTCGTCTCCCTGGCGCGTCGTGTATTTCACCGTGCCCGGAACCTCGTCCCGCAGGACGATTTTCTTGAGCGGCTTGTCCGTCGGCGAATAGACCTCATACACGAGATGCCGGATATATCCCTCATCTTCAAAAACGTTTTCATCGGCAAATTCCCCCGGGATGATCGGACGCAGGTTGGTCGTGTGCGTCACCCAATGCACCACATCCCCGATCTCGAGCCCGGGAATATTCACCTGCAGCACCTTGCTGTTCGGGTCGTAGATGTTCGCCGACATCTGGCTCGTATCGATCGTCTCCTTCGAATTGGCCGCAACATCGACCGGCACCGCCTGCCCGGTCGGTTTGATGATCTCCAGCTTCGCGACGGAAGCTGTTGAATAAGGCAGCATATATCCCAGCGAAAGTGTCCGCCGGTCCCGCTTCCCCTTTTCGGTCAGGACCTTCACATAAGCCTCATCCTGGTTCTCCCCCGTGCCGTTCGCATGATAGACCACCGTTATTTTTTCATCCACCGTCGCCTCGTCGCAATCGGGATATTTCGCCAGCGTGATTTCCGCCGCCGCTTCCAGCACCTTCTTCTCGTCGAGCAACCCCCAGATCGGCCCCGCATAACGGTCGGCCTCCGCCGCCCACGAGGGACCCGGCGCCCCCGTCAAAGCCAGAAAAGTCAGACCACAGAGAATGAGCGGGCGAACAGGAGAAATCTTCATCAAGTTACAGGATGGCCGAGCTTTCCCTCCCGTAAAGTCCGCAGACAAAATCTCCTCTTATCCTGAACCAATTGTAATCCACCGTTAATCGCGCCCGCCTGATCTCGGTGACTCGGCACCCTGCGCACGCCTCGACGTCATTCCGGCGGGATGGTCCCCGGAGCAGTGGCGGCGAGGGCGGATATCTGCGCAGCGCTGAGCGCGGTGTTGTAGACCCGCACATCGTCAATCACACCATTGAAATAGTTCACCGTGTTGGAGGTGGCGATTTTCGACGGAGTAGTAGTGTAGGCCATCGTTCCACCGGTGCCGCTGTAGGAACCGTTCTCGTTCACGCCGTTGACATAGAGGGTCATATTGGTCGCCCCCTGGATGACGGCGGCGACGAAGTACCACTTGCCGGTGGTCAGGGCGGTGGTTCCGGATTTCGACCGCCGGTGGGTTGTCCCCGCTCCCGCGCCGTCCCCGTAATCGCATTCCAACACGCCGGAAACAATGCCGATGTCGTAGCCGGCGATGACGGAGGAGTTGTCGGAGTTATCGGAGCTGAAGATGCGTTGGATGCCGCCCGTGTTGTTGAGCTTGATCCATGCGGTGATGGTCACGGGCAGCGCTGGCTTGAGCGGGCCGGAGGCGCTCGTATTATTCATATTCACGGCTTGGAAGGATGCGCTGTTGAAACTCAGTGCGTAGTCGAAGAAACCCGTGGCCCATGTTGGTGTGTTGATCAACGTGCCATCGATCCCGGCCGTTCCTGCGTCCTGGGTGAGTGTCCCGGTGCCTTCATCCATGAGCCATTCGCTCACCGGCGGCATCGCCAGGAGTTCGATTTCGGTCGAGCTGAGCACGCGATTGAAGAAACGGACATCGTCAATCGTGCCGTTGAAATATTGCGACGAACCGCCGGTGCCGATCTTGGACGTCGCGGTGGTGTAGCCCAGCGTGCTGCCGGTGCCGCTATAGGTGCCGCCGTCATCAACGCCATTGATGTAGAGGCTCATGTTTGCGGCGCTCTGGATGACGGCGGCGACATGGTACCAGGTGTTGATGGCGAGGACCGTCGTGCCGCTTTTCGACTGGCGGAAGCCGGAGGAATTCCCGCCGGCGGCATTCCCATAGGCGCACCCGAGGACACCAGCATTGATCGAGAGATTGCAGCCGGCGTACTTGCCTGCGTCCCATTCATCGGAGGTGAAGACGATCTGGCTGCCACTGTTGCTGGTGAGCTTGATCCAGGCGGAAATGGTCACCGGCAGGGTCGGTTTCAGCACGCCGCTGGTGGTGGCATTGTTAAGATTCACGTAACTGCTGGTGCCGTTGAAGGTGAGCGCGTTGCCGAGCTTCCCTGCGATCCACGTCGGGCTGTTGGTCAGCGTGCCGTTGTTGCCGTGGCCGCTGAAATCGGACGTCGTCGTGCCGGTGCCTTCATCAAGGGCCCAGTAGCCGGCCGGTCCGGTGGTGCCGCTGCCCGTGCCTTGGGACGCTCCGATGTTGTAGCCGCCCGCGCCGGGAACAGTATTCCCGTAGTAGTCCCTGGTAGCCCCCGACACCGTGGCTCCGGCATTGATGGCGGGTGAACCTGACGACAACCAATAGGCGGCCGGGTTCGGTTGCGGTCCATTATGCAGGGAGGGCGTCCAGGAAAGCGTGCCGCCCCCGCCCGGATTGGCCAAAAGGGGATCGGCCACCTGCGAAAGCGATTCATACCCGGTGCCGGTTTGATACGCGGCGAGCGTGGTGTAGGTCGAGGTACCGACCAGCCATTGTGAAAAAGTCGCTCCCCCGTAGTAGATATTGTTATTGATCGTCCCTCCCGAGAGTCCGTACGGGAAATACATGTACTGGGTGTAGGTATGTCCGAAATAGAGTTGCGGCACGATATCGAAGATATTGTTCTCGATGATGGATCCCGCCGGCAAGGTGATCGCCACGCCGTTATTCGATCCAATGGCGTTGGAGAGTCCTGTCGAATTTTTCAGGCCCATGTAAATCGTGTTGCCGTAGATCTGGATGGGGTTCGCCGGTGAACCGCTGAGATAAATTGCCATCTGGTTGGCGCCCCCCGCTCCGAGCGCATCGTTTTCGGAAAGGTTGTACCGGTAGATATTGTTGCCCCACGTATGGCCCCCGGCATTGGCGTCGTACGCCAGCAGGGCAGCGCCGAAATTATTGTGACTGTAATTGTACTGGACGACCGAATTCGAAACGCCGCCATCCAGGTCATACGCATCCCAATCGCAACCGGTCGTGTAGGTGATGGGTTGCACCCGATAGACCTCATTGTACTGAATCGTGATGTTATTGGACGTATAGGCCCAAATTCCCGCGGGGCCTCCGCAGGAGGTCGAATTGCCGCCGACATCATGGACAAGATTGTACTGCAAAAGGCCCCCATTGACCCCGTTCGCCACAATCCCGCCTCCGACATTCCCCGCGAGTCCCCCCAGATTGTAGACCGTGTTGCCGGAGTAGGTCACATTCGTGATGTTTTCCCCATTGCCTATTCCATAGATGCCGTTGCTGTCCTTCGAGCCCACGCCATTGGCGCCATGCAATTGATTGTTCGTGATATTGATCGTGTCGAGTGCGCCGTAAAATCCGCTGACATAAACTTCCGCCGACTGCGAGCCATTGGTCCCCGCAAAATTACTGATGTCGCAGTTGTTGACCGTCACGCCCGACTTGCTGGAGCCGCTGGCGTTCAGGATGTAAACCCCGATCCATGTCAGGGGGCTCGTCCCGCCACCACCCAAAATCGTCAGCCCATTGATCGTCAGCCCATTGATTCCATTGACCGTTATGGCCGCGGATGAAGTTCCCGTGTTGTTCGAAAGGATTTCCGCCGCGCCCGTGCCATAGGAACCCACCGTGATCGGCGTGGTCGTTGAGGAGGCCGGGATGTTGGTCGCATAGGAGAAGACCAGCGCTCCCGTAAAAGTCTGCCCACCCTGGAACAAAATCGAGTCCCCCGCGACGAAATGAGCCGAGTTGACCTTGGTGATCGTCTGCCACGGTGTTGAGGTGGAGGTGCCATTGTTGCTGTCGCTGCCGGTTGGAGAGACGTAATACGTCGCCGCTGCAGCCGGCATCCCCGCGCCGAGGCAGGCTAGGGCCGTCAACGCGAACGCTGCCCAAGCGCCTTTGGTCCGCAGGGACCGGAACTGCACCTTGATATTTTCGAAGATCTGGCCGTGGGTTGCATGCATGAGGGGGACTCCTTGTTTTATTTCCAGCAGGTTGGGCTTGGTGCGAATGCGATTGTCGCGTTACTCGAAACGTAACCGACGCAACTTTTGCCGCACAAGCCGGAGATTGCTTAATATTAAGCAGATTGAGCCCGGGAAGGGCGCAACGTCTTTCCCGTCTGCCAGGATCCACGCACGAGCGTCAGCAAAGGCGAGACGGGAATGCCAAAGCGGTGATTTTGCACCATGGAGATCACCTGTTCCGCCGCCGTCGCCCCGATTTCTCTTTTGTTCGAATGGATCCCCGCCCAGTCGAGTGCATCTTCATCCAACCATAGATGAACGAGTCCGATGTCCCGGGGAACACGCAGCCCCAGGGCCTGCAGCCAGTCGGTCATGTAGCTGGTGCCGCCCACGATGACCTCGGGCTCGTAACGCCGGACCCATGCCGCGAACGGCTTGCTGCTGTCTCTTCCTTCCATAATGGAATAAAATAAGGGCGGAATGCGCTCCGGGGCCGGAACGGTGGCATACACGTGATAAGCGATCGCACGATAAATCCGGTATGGAAAACAGTCCATCTCCTCCGGCAGGCAAATGCCGATGCGTCGATATCCCTCGCGCCGCAACATTTTGAGGGCCAGCGTCAGGTTGAAATGACTGTCGTTCGTCACCCGGTGATGATTGGGTGCCAGCAGGGCGTTGCCCAGGGCCACACATGCGAGATGCTGCCATTGCAGGTGGATATGTTTGGCCGGCACCGTGACGATGACTCCTTCAATTCCTCTCTGGTAGAGAATTTGGGAAACGCGACGCATCGTCATCCCCGGTTGCTGCGTCCAGATCGGCTCCAGGCGATACCCGAGTTGCCGGCTGCGTTCCTGCGCGCCTTCCAGGTACGGGGAATAATATTTATACTTGGTCCAAAGGTCCGTTGCCCAACTGGTATTCAACCAGGCGATCGGCAGCAAGTCCTTGGCCTTGGCGCCACGGACCTGGGCCATCCAGGAAGTGATCCGGGCATCGGGCACATAACCAAGTTTTTTGGCAATACCCAGGATCCGTTTCCGCGTGGCCGCGCTGACCCCAGGGCGGTTCCGCAGCGCATAGCTGGCGGCGACTCGCGAAACCCCGGCCGCTTTGGCAATACTGCCCAGGCTGGCTTTGGAAGATTCCTTCTTTCTCTTCACGGACGAATCTTCGCATACCCCGGCGTAAAATGAAACCTCCCCGCTTTTCTCTTGCGATCCGGGTGTCTTGATCGTGATAGTTGCTGGACCTATGCGCGTCGAAATCGTCCCTCAGCCCGGCCACTTATGCGCCATCGTCAGCGGGAAATTCGATCGCGAGCAGATCCCGGACGTGCTGAAAGAGATTTTTGACGCAAGCTCCCGCCATGGCCTGCGCAAGATCCTGATCGATGCGCGGACCATTGAGGGAGAAATCTCCCTGATGGCCCGCTATGATCTTGGCCGGATCGCAGCCGAACTCCAACGCGAGCCCGTCCGACTCGCCATCGTTGCCTCCGAGAAGCAGGTCTGGCCCGAACGCTTCGCCGAGAACGTCGCGAACAACCGGGGCCTGCCGACCAAGGTCACGACCGACATGGCCGAGGCCCTCGCCTGGCTTGGCTGAAGCGCAGAAATACTCTCAGGTTCTCTGCGTTCTTTCGCGGCCAATCTCTTCTTCAACGTCGCTCGTGTTGCATCGTTGCGAGAACTCCATCCATTAATCAGGCCGGTTCTAATGCAACAACCCCAAAAACGCCTTCCGCTCCGCCCATAAAAGGAACGCCGCCAGGCAGCCGAGGAACACCGGAACGCCGATATCGGCTCCCTTTTCGACGAGAATGTGGAAAGTCAGGATATTGATGATGATGGGTCCAAGAATCAGGAGCCCAAAATTCCGCGTCTTCGGAATGGCCACCAAAATCCCACCGATCAATTCACAACTCTTGACCATGATCAGCCAGCCCGAGGGCGCAAACACCGACATGAAGATCGCCACCATCGAGTCCGGGGGCATCGGCGGCGGTGTTACCAGGTTGAGCAGCACCATGAGTGAGAAGGCGATGAAGGCCAGACCAAGCAGGCCACCGACGATGTTCGTTGCGATTTTCATGATTTTCCTTTGGTTACCATTTCCTTGAAGCGGCGTTTCATTTCCGCATGTTCCACTTTTTCAAATTCGTGATTGAGCAGCCACTCATGTCCGAACGGATCGCGGACCGATCCGCTCCGGTGCCCGTAAAAACAATCCTCCGGCGGCATCAGGACCGTCGCCCCCGCCTTCACCGCTTTCGCGATGACACCATCCACATCCTCCACCATCAGGCAAATCCGCACCGGCGTCCCCTTGAGCGTCGTCGGTGACACGGTCATGCCCGGATGCTCTTCCCCCAGCATGATCTTGCTGCCATTGAGATCGAGTTCCGCGTGACATACCTTGCCTGAGTCGGGCAGGTCGAGCCGGAACACTTCCTTCGCACCGAACACTTTCGTATAGAACTCGATCGCTTTGCCCGCATCGACCATCGTGAGGTACGGCGTCAGCGGCGGCATTGAGGGCGTTTGGTTTTTCATGAGAGGATCAGCGTTTGGCTGCGGTGACTTCCTGCAGGTTGGCGAGGCCCTTGTCGAACTCCGAGCCGATGATCTTGTCGCAGTTCATGATCATCCCGAATGCCTTGGCCATGAAATTGTTTTTGCCCGACATGCTCCACGTCACCACGGTCAGGTCCCCGCCCGGCACAAAGGTGAACTGCGCCGTATTCGTCGCCGTGAACGGCTTGAAGAATTCCAGCTTGATCTTGATCAGCGTGTTTGGCCGGCTTTCCTGCAGCGTCATTTTTCCCGCACCCACCTTGGCGTTCCCGGACCAGCTGAAAATCGCGCCCTCGCCCGATGCCGCCCCTTCAAAGCTGTTCTTCGCGTTCGGGTCCATCTTGGCCCAGGGCGACCATCCCTGCCAGTTGTGGAAATCGTTCACCTGGGCGAAGAGCGCGGCCGCCGGCGCCGGAATCGCCGCCGACCGCGTCACGACGAAATCGGTCGGCTGCATCGCAATCGCGACAATGAGCCCGATGATGATAACGACAATGGAGAGGATGATATAGATCATGGTGGTTTCGTTCGGGGGCAGGTTGAGGACAGGTTACTTTTCGTTGTACGCCTTTTTTAGGGCCTTGATGTCGATCTTGTCCATTTTCATCATCGCCTGGAACGCCCGGTTCGCTTTCACGGCATCTTTGCTCCCCAGCAGGTCGCCGAGGATCTCGGGTATGATCTGCCACGACAAACCATACTTGTCCTTCAACCAGCCGCACCTGCTTTTTTCGCCGCCCTTCAAAAGCTTTCCCCAGTAATAATCGATTTCCTTCTGCGTCTTGCACGGCACGGAGAGGGAGAAGGCATGGGTGAACTTGAAGAGCGGGCCGCCGTTGAAGGCAATCAATTCCTGGTCTTTGATCCGAAAGGTGACGCTATTGCCGTTCTTCCGGATGATTTTCGAATCCTTGAAAACGGAACAATAGAACTTCGCGACTTCGTCGGCCTTGGCGTTGTACCAGAGAAACGGGGTGATTTTTTTCATGCTCTTTTTCCTTTTGCAGTTGGTCGCAGGTCTAGGCCTTGGCTGTTTTCAGGTACTCCGTGAGGTGATCGAACGTCCCGGTCCACCCCTGCCGCATGCCATCGTGCGACGTCGCAAAAGTCTGCTTCTCCTCCTCCGTTGCGTTGAGCGGCGTCCACTTGACGATCAGCGTGGTCTGCCCCTTGTAGTCCACGAGGATGTACGTCGTCTGCATCTCCAGCGGCCAGGTTTTGCTCATCGGATGCCGCCCCGTGCCTCCCTCCGCGTCCGAGAACGAATTGATATAGACCAGCCGCTCCGGCGCAACGATCTCGCGGTACACCGCCTTCCCCCACATCTCGTGCCCATCAGCCGTCGTCATGCAATAGTGGTACATGCCGCCGGGACGAAATTCCATTTTCACCGCGCGGCTCGTACAGCCCTTCGGCGCGAACCACTGCTGCATGCGTTCCGGTTCGGTCAGGCTTTTCCACACCAGATCGCGCGGGGCGTCGAAGGTGCGGTCGATGATGAATTCCTGGGGGTTGGGTTCGGTGGTGGTTTCGGTGCTCATGGGTTCCTTGTGGGGTTGATGGATGAAGATGCAGGGGCGGGAAATTTCGATTCAGGGGCAGCCGGCCCAAACAAGCTGTCGGCGTAAAAGCGCGCCTGGCGGATGTTCGCGATGACCATCTCCGGTTTTTGCCGCGTCTTGCCGATCAGCATCGAGCCCTGCCAGAGGCTGTTCAGAAACCACGCCACCGCTTCGGGATCAAAATCAATCACCGGCGGATGCAGCTTCTTCGCCCCGGCCAGCATCCCCGCGACCATCTCGGTCCAGATCACCAGCTGCTTCTCGCAAGCCTCGCGCATCATTGGATTTTTCAGCGACATCTCCTGCGACATCATCCCCACCATGCAAAGGCACGGCTCGTCCCGCAGGTTGAACCCGATCATGATCTCAAAAATCTGGTGCAGCTGCTCCAGCGGATCCAGCTCCGGGTCCTTCCACGCGGCGGAATAAAGGCTGGTTCCAAACGCGCCCCAGGCCTCCACCGCCGCCCGCCCGATCGCCTCCTTGCTTTCAAAGTGATGAAAGAAGCTTCCCTTGGTCAATTTCGCCGCCGCGCAAATCTCATCCACCGTCGTCGCCGCAAACCCCTGTTGGATCATCAGTCGCAACGTCGCATCGACCAGCTTCTGCCTGGTTTCCTCGGGATGGCGTGTTTTCGGAGATAAAGATTGCATACGAACTGGTTGGTATGTACAAACTCCCGTGCATCTCGTCAACCTTAATTCCTGACTAAACTCAAAATTTTCTCCAACAGCGAGTCTCCACCCTGATCCTTTCCAGAGTACCAACCCCAACCAACCTCAAGGAAATACCTCTATGGCCAAAGTCAGCACCTGCCTCATCTTCATCCGCAAGACCGAAACGGCCTTTCAATTCTACCAATCCGTCTTCAAGACCGATTTCGCCGGTCCCATCATGCGCTATCGCGACATCCCCGGATGCGCCGACCAGCCGATGCCTGAAGCCGACAAAAATCTGATCATGCACATCGCCCTGCCGATTTTAGGCGGCCACATGCTCATGGGAAACGATTGTCCTCAGTTTATGAGCGAAAAATTTACGGTCGGGACCAACGTCGATCTCAACCTCGAACCCGACACCCGTGCCGAGGCCGACCGACTCTTTGCCGCCCTCTCCGAAAGCGGCACCGTCGAAATGCCCATGCAGGACGCGTTCTGGGGTGCCTATTTCGGCAGCTTGATCGACCCTTTCGGAATCAATTGGCGGATCAACTGCACGAGCAAAGACTAGGCTCCCTTCAAGTCGTCTTCCGGCTCCGGGCGAAGATCAATAAGCCGGGCTGAGCGCTGGGGAAAAAGAGGACAGGCACCTTTCCGGCTCCAAATGAAACCGAAGCCATGCCCGCCCCCTTCCTCGTTTTCTACCTCAGATAAACCCGGCTGTAGTCCCACTCATAGTACGTCCCCGCCAGGGCGGAAACCGCCAGCGGGAAGTTGTCATTGACCACCGACGTGCTGCCCCACAAGGCATCAAATTGATAGCTCAAGGCCTGGGGGGTTCCGGGTGTCGGGCTGCCTGGTTTCTGGTTCCACACATAGGACGGACCACTCTGCACCAGGATCCCGTCCACATAGCACGCATAGCTGTTGTCTTTGCGATAGAGCAGCGTCCAGATATGGTACTGGGTCGCATCATAGTTGGTGATGCCCACCGAAGCCATGCCCGCGCCCCAGCTGGGATAAGCGACCGTATCGGTGCCCCCCACCGAGTTCGAATGCCAGAATCTTCCGTCGTAGTTCGTGTTCGTGCCGCCATTGTTATAGCCGAAACTTTCCATCAGATCGATCTCGGGCCCCGCATGGTCCTTCCAGTAAACGGCTGAATTCCACAGCGCAAACCAGAAATAGGGCGGCGTGACGTACCGCACGCGCGTCTCCCAGATCATGTCCTGGCCCAGGTACGATCCCGCCGCCGGCAAATTCCACTTCGCCTGGAACGAACCGCTCCCCGCATTGTGCGGGCTCGCAGAGGCCACCAGCGTCGTGGCACCACCCAGCGGCACAATGTAGGTCCGCATGTAATTGGCAAAGAAACTCCGCACCGTCGGCACGGGAACGCCATTGATTACTTTCCCTTCGTAGGGCTGACCGGAAAGCGCGTCCGCCGCATCGGAGGCCACACTGTCCGCTCCATAGTTGGGATTGGCGCTTCTCCCGTGTTGATCGTGATATTGGAAATTGGCATTCATGTCGGCAATGTTCCGGATCGTTCCGTTGGTGCCAAAATCCCAATTCTTCACCAGCGTATAGCCCGTCCCCACCACGCTGCCGAAAGAAGGTGGAGGCCCGACAGCCGGACTGGCAATGGTGCCCCCGCCGATGGTTTCCGTTATCGACTGGTCCTGCGCGCTTGCCATTTTCCAATTAAGGTCCGTTTGTGCCGTGAGCGTGACGTTGGAGAGGAGGTTGACCCCATTCATCAGCCAGACCACATTCGAGCCCGAGGTGCCGTGCCGCCAGAGAATGTCCGGCTTGCCGTCCGCGTTGTAGTCCCCCGTGCCGATCATCTGCCAGTTCGGATCACTCACGGCGGAGAGCGAGATGCTGGAACTGACGGTCGTCCCGTTCATCAGCCAAAGGGTGTTCGCCCCCGTCGCGTAATTACGCCAGAGAATATCGGCTTTCCCGTCGCCATTGAAGTCGCCCGCGCCCACCATTTTCCAGTTGAGATCAGTGACCGCCGCCAGCGTCACGCTCGAGCTATGGACCGTTCCGTTCATCAGCCACACGACGTTGTCTCCCGTCGAGGCATTGCGCCAGAGAATGTCCGGCTTCCCGTCCCCATTGAAATCGCCGGTGCCGATCATCCTCCAGTTGAGGTCCGTCTGCGCCTCCAGCGTCACGCTCGTGCCGACAGTGGTGCCATTCATCAGCCAGACGACATCGATGCCCGTCGTCGCATTGCGCCAGAGAATGTCCGGCTTCCCGTCCCCGTTGAAATCGGCCACCCCAATCATCTTCCAGTTGGCGGACACCGACATAATGGACGACGTCGACGAATACGTCGTGCCATTCATCAGCCAGACGCTGTTCGCCCCGGTCGTCGGGTTGAACCATTGAATGTCATCCTTGCCATCCCCGTTCATGTCCCGGGTGCCGCCATGGGACGGCACGATGAGTAACAGCACGAGGACCATGGTCCCCCAAAACGATTTCAGGATTTTCTTCGTGGAGGTGGGCCCAAGGCCCAACCGCGATGGTAAACTGGAAAGACTCCCACAACTCCGGCCGTTTAGTGATGGCTTCATGACATTCCTTTTTCTTGGTGATTGAGGGCTGGACCCGGAACGGACCCAGGATGCGCCGGCTGGTCCCAGCGCGCGCAACGAGGCTCAACTAAGATAATCCGAATTTAAAAGACAACTCCGCCGCCTCGGAAATCCAGTTAACAGTAAACGCAATTCCTCACGAAAAACACCGCTGCAACCCATGCCCGCCCCTCCAATCAAGGTGTTAAAATCCTGACCCGACAGTTTGGCCGGTATCAAGTCAACTTACTCCATACTGACCAGATAGGCTTCGGTTTCATTTTGATTCGGAAGAGATGGCCGATCCCATTTCACTTCTTGCACTTTGCACGGACATTATCTTTTCATGTAATTAAAGATTCGAAGTGGACAAAGAGAGTGAGTATCTGCAGGCTTCGCCGAATCGATTGTGGCCCTTGGGATCGCAGGGTCGTTGCCTTCATGGAAATCGCGATCCGATGTGGGAGAAGATTTCCGATGAATAAACCATGCCGTTCCCTTTTGTGCTCATTGTTGGTGCCCGTCCTGTTGGCGGGAATTCTCTCGTCCGTACCGGCCTTCGCGGCGGACTTCGTGTGGTCGGGCAGCAGCAGTAATACTTGGAGCACGGCGGCGAACTGGAGTGGCGGCACTCCCACCAGCGCGGGCACCACGGCTGTATTCTTCGGCACTGCGGCAGCCAATCGCCACTCCCCCAGTATCACGGCATCGACCACCATCGGTTTCCTTACCTTCAATTCGGGGGCAACTTCTTTCACCCTCAGCACCACCAGCACCAACAACCTTACATTGGCGGGTGGAGGCAGTGTCACCAACAGTTCCGGGACAATCCAGACCATTTCCGGCTCTGTGGTGCTCGGTGGCGCGACCACCTGGAACGCGGCGAGCGGGGACCTGACCGCCAGTGGCGTGCTCTCGGGCGCCACCGGTTCACTGACCAAGACCGGAACCGGGACGCTGATTCTTTCCGGTGCGAATACCTACGCCGGTGGGACCACGATCTCTGGAGGCACCTTGCAGGTGGGTAACGCCAGTACCACGGGTACTCTGGGCACAGGCAGTGTCACCAATAACAGCATCCTGAGCTTTAACCGATCCAACGCCCTTACGGTGGCGAACGCGATCGGCGGCACAGGCAGCGTCAACCAGGTCGGCAGTGGCGTCACCAGCCTGACGGCCACCAATACCTATCAAGGCGGCACCACGATTTCCGGCGGTGTCCTGCAATTTTCCTCCTCCAGCAATTTGGGAACTGGTGCCGTGACGTTGAATGGTGGCGCGCTCCGCTGGGCCACCGGCAATACCGAGGATGTATCCGGACTCCTTGTCCTGGGATCCGGCGGCAGCCTGGATACGAACGGCAACAATGTCACCCTCGCCACTTCGCTCAGCGGGACCGGCCCCCTGACCAAGACGGGCGCCGGCATCCTGACCTTGGGCGCCGCACCTGCCAGCGCCACGAGCATCACGGTCAGCGGTGGCACGCTTCGTCCCGGTGCGAGTAATGTCTTTTCATCCGGAACTACACTCAACCTCAATGCGACCGGGGCCGGCGGAAGCGCCACCTTTGACCTCAACGGTTACAATACCACGATTGGCGCGCTCGGTTTTGGCGGCGCCACCGCCGGGGCCAATGCGCTGAATACCGTCGCTACGGGCACCGCAACGCTGACGCTGGGGGGCAACGTCACCTACTCGGCGACCAATAATCCCGGTACGGCCTCCATCACCGGCACGCTCGACCTCGGCTCCAGCACGCGCACATTCAATCTCGCCGATTCCTCCAATACGGGAACCGAACTCAATATCAGTGCCAACATCAGCGGCGCGGGCATCACCATAAGCGGGACGGGCGTCCTGGCTCTCAGCGGATCGAATACCTACACGGGGACCACGAACATCTCCGGCGCTACGCTCCAATTCTCTTCGGTCAACAACCTTGGCACCGGCCCGCTGAGGTTTGGTGGGGGCAACTCCACGCTCCGCTGGGCCGCCGGCAACACCGACGACGTGTCCGGGCTGGGCATTAACATGGCTGGCAGCTCCACCTTCGATACAAATGGCAACAATGTCACGCTGGCTTCCACTCTGAGCGGCGGCGGTTGGCTGTACAAGGTGGGCACAGGTTCTCTGACCATTAATTCCGCTCCGTCACTGGTCAAGGCGTTCATCTGGAATGGTACCCTTCGTCTCAGCGGCGACAATGCCCTGCCTTCGAACGTTGACATTACCGTCGGCAATACCATCGACAATGGAAGCTCCACTCTCGATCTGAATGGTCACGATCTGACCGTGGGGGCGCTCGAACTGGGTGTCTACTACTCGGGTCGACTTTCGACGAACACCGTCACGACGGGCTTGGGAACGCTCACACTGGGAGGCAATGTTACTTACGCGATCCAAGGTGATCCCTATGATTATTATGATCCGGGTACGGCGACCATCGCGGGCAAGCTCAACCTTGGGGCCAGCACGCGCACGTTCAATATCGCCGATTCGTATAACACGGCCCTGGAACTCAATGTCACCGCCGATGTCAGCGGCGCGGGTGGCATCATCAAGACCGGGGCGGGCGAGATGGCCCTTGGTGGAACGAACACCTATTCCGGAAACACCATTATTTCCGATGGAACGCTGCGGGCCAATCTGCCCGGCACGACCAACCTGCAGATAAATGGTGGCGTGTTCGAAATCGCCGCCGATCGTTCTTTCGTCTACGGCACCGGTGCCGGTCAGATCCAGTGGACGGGCGGCGGCGGTGGTTTCTCTGCTTATGGCGGCAACCGCCTGGTTGATATCAAAGACACGGGCGGCACGTCGATCAACCTCGTCTGGGGCGGCAGCAATTTCGTCGCCAACGGAAGCAGCCTCATCCTCAGTTCCCTCGCGTCCGACAGCACGGTCACGCTGGCCAATAACATTGACCTCGGAGGGGCCGTGCAAACGGTGGTCGTCAACGGGGGCACTGCCGCCATCAATGCGGAGCTTGGCGGGATCATAAGTAACGGCGGACTCAATATAACCGGGGGCGGTACGCTCAAGCTGACCGGAGCGAATACTTTTTCCGGCGGCACGACCATTAGCTCCTATACGAATCCGGAGGACTTTGTCGAGTACCCCACCACGGTCGAATTCGCCTCGGGCGGCCTGGGCACCGGCTCGGTTACCCTCAGTGGAAGCAGTACACTTCGCTGGGCCACCGGCAATACGGACGGGTTGTCCGCGACCGCAACTTTGAACTTCGGATCTAACGGCGAGACATTGGATACCAACGGCAACAATGTTGTTTTGAATGCCGCTCTCTCCGCCACGACGGTCACCCTAACCAAGGCAGGCATTGGCACCCTGACTTTGAACGCCAACAGTCCAAACTTTAATGGTTACGTTAACATCACGGGTGGCACGCTGAAGTTCGGTGTGGCCGGTGCCTTGGGCTCGGAGCAATACGGGTTCGCCTATGTTGATGCGACCACTCCCAACGGGAGCGCCACTTTGGATACCAACGGCCAGAATTATTCCATTTACGGACTCATTTTTGGCGGAGCCAACGCCCAGGCGAACGCCATCAATACGGTCACCACCGGTACCGGGACGATTTTCTATACCACGGGAGCGGCCATCACCTACACCAAGGCTACCTTGGATGCGAACGATCCCGGCAGTGCCTCTCTCTCCGGAAACCTGAATATCTTTCAGGGCGCGCTCAGCTTCGCCATTGACGATTCCACCAACACCACGACGGAACTCACGGTCAATGCGAATATTTCCAGCACGGGCACTCTGGGCATTACCAAAACCGGCGCGGGCGTCCTGGTCCTTGGTGGCACCAATACCTACACCGGTAACACCACTCTAAACGGGGGAACGTTGCGGGTCACGAGTTCGCGTGCGCTTTCGACCGGCACATTGACCATTAGCAGTGGCACTTTGGAGCTCGCGGGCACCGGCATCACCCTGACGAACGCGATCGCCCTCGGAAGCGCCGTCCGGACGATCAGTGTTCTCGATGGCAGCGCGGACGTTGATGCCACCCTTGGCGGAAAAATAAGCGGCACGGGAGGAATCAACAAGACGAGCGCGGGCACCCTCCGCCTTTCCGGTACCAATACCTACACCGGCACCACGACTGTCACCGCAGGTACCTTGGATTTTGCGAAGGCCAATTCCCTCCTCGCAGCCAACTGGATAGCGACCAAACTCATCGTCCAAAGCGGCGCCACGGCGGCTTTCAATGTCGGGGGCGCCGGAGAATTCACCTCGGCCAATATCGACACGCTCAAGGCCTTGGGCACCAGCACCGGTGGATTTCGCAACGGCTCGTTCCTTGGCCTGGACACGACGAACGCGAGTGGAAGCTTCACCTACTCCTCCAATATCGGCAATACCAACACGGGTACGAACTCGATCGGACTTAACAAGCTCGGCACCGGAATGCTCGCGCTCACCGGTTCCAATAGCTACACCGGAGGCACCATCATTACGAGCGGCACGGTGCAGGTCGGCACCGGTGGCACGAGCGGCAACCTTGGCACCGGTGGCGTCACGAATCATGGGGCCTTGATCTATAACCGCTCGGACACCCTGGCGGAAAGCAACGCCATCAGTGGGGAGGGTTCGGTCACGCAGGCGGGTGCCGGAACATTGCTCCTGACCGGATCGAACACCTACACCGGCGGCACCACCATTACGACGGGGACAGTGCAGGTCGGCGCGGGTGGAACGAGCGGCAACCTCGGCACCGGCGGCGTCACCAATCACGGAGCCTTGGTCTATAACCGCTCCAACACCGTGACGGAAAGCAACGCCATCAGTGGCGACGGCACCCTCACGCAGGCAGGAGTCGGGACCTTGATCCTGAGCGGCGCGAATACCTACTCCGGCCTGACCACGGTCAACAGCGGGACGCTGCAAGTCGACGGTTCCATCGCGAATTCCGCGACAATCGTCAATGGAGGAACGCTCCAGGGCAAGGGCACCATGGGCGACGTCACGCTGAGCGCCGGCAGCACGTTGAAGGCGGGCGACAGCACCACCCTCGCGAACCTCACCGTCGGTGCGCTGGTCTTTGGTGCTAATGCGACGCTCCAGCTCAAACTGGACAGTTCCCTCGCTCAAAGCGACACCTTGATTGTCACCGGGCACCTGGTCCTCAACGAAACCGACTTGGCCTTGAATGACCTGGCCGCGCTCCCCCAGACCCTCCTGAATGGCATCACCCTGACCCTGTTATCGTATGGAGACGGCATGGGTGACGGTCTCGGGACAGGCACGGACCTTTTCCGCTACAACGGCCAGGACCTGACCGAAGGCAGCACGTTTACCGTCGGCAGCAATACGTTCCGCATCAATTACGCCGTGGGCGACCCCACCGTGACCGTAACGGCCGTCCCCGAACCCGGCACCTGGCTCCTGTTGGCGCTCGGCCTGGGCCTGGCGGTGTTCATCCGGAGCCGAAAGCGCTCGAACGCCCGTCGGTAGGAATGATGTAGGACTATTCCCTTTACAATCACCTCTGCCCTAAAATCAGGCGCCCTCTCACCAAAGCCTCATCAATGTCACCCGTAATGTTTTCGCGGCCCAGTCGGTCAAGGAACCCGGAATTTTCCATCAAGACATAGGGCTGAGTGTGAGGCCCGCTCAGGATCAGGGTTATCCCACGCTGATGCAACTTTTGGTAGAGATGTTCCAGTGTGTTCAAGGCCGTCGAGTCCATGGCGAGGACCTTTTGCATGCGGAGAATCAGGATTTTGGGTTCCTGATGACTGTGCAGAAGAACGTTTTCGAGCTTTTCCGCCGCGCCGAACATTAATGCGCCAAAAACACTAAAAACCAGGACACCTGGAGGAACATCCTTCCCCCGTAGGGAATGATGATCGCCCTCCATGTCGGTTGCCTCATCGACCAGGGAAACCTTCGTGGTTTCCGCAATGCGCCGGATGAACAGGAAGGAGGCCAGGACCATCCCGATTTCCACCGCGACTGTCAGGTCAAACACCACCGTTAACCCAAAGGTGGTCAGAAAGACCGCCACATCGCTCTTGGGATATTTGGTCAGCATCGTGAACTCCGCCCATTCCCCCATGTTAAAAGCGACCATCATCAGGACGGCGCTAAGGGTCGCCAGCGGAATGTACTTGGCCAGTGGAGCCGCCACTAACAGGATTAGGAGCAGAGTGACGGCGTGGATCATGCCCGCGATGGGCGTTTCGGCCCCGCTTCGGACGTTGGTGGCCGTGCGAGCGATGGCTCCGGTTGCCGGGATTCCGCCAAAAAACGGGCAGGCGATATTAGCGATACCCTGGGCGATCAGTTCCTGGTTCGAATCGTGCCGGTCATCAATCATGCCGTCAGCGACGACCGCTGAGAGCAGCGATTCGATGGCCGCCAGGAGGGCGATGGTCGTGGCGGGTCGGATCAGGTCCCCCAGGTGACTCCACGTCAACTCGGGGACATGAAAGGGCGGCAGCCCTTGGGGAATGGCGCCAAATCGGCTGCCAATGGTCTCCACCGGCAACCCGAAAAAGGTCACGACGACCGTTCCGAGAATCACCGCGACAATGGAACCCGGGACCTTGCGGCTCCAGGTGGAAGGCCAGACGATGATCAGCGCAAGCGAAGCCGCTGCCAGGCCCAGCGTGATCAGGCTCAGGGTTGGGAAGCTGGCGGCAAGTGCGGTCATCTTCTCGGGGAAGGCCGAGGGGACCGGATCGAGCCTGAGACCGAGAAAATCCTTGATCTGGGTGGCAAAAATCAGGACAGCGATTCCGTTGGTGAACCCGAGTGTCACCGGCAACGGGATGAACTTGATCACGGATCCGAGCCGGGCCACTCCCATGATGACGAGGATAACCCCCGCCATGATCGTGCAGATGAACAAGTTTGCCAGGCCATATTGGGCGATGATGCCATAGACAATGACAATGAACGCACCCGTGGGACCGCCGATCTGCACCCGGGACCCGCCTAAAGCCGAAATCAGGAATCCCGCGATGACGGCCGTGAAGATACCTGCTTGTGGAGTGACTCCGGACGCGATGCCGAAGGCCATGGCGAGAGGTAACGCCACGATCCCGACCGTAATTCCCGCCGCCAAATCGAAAAAAAACTTTTGTTTGCTGTAGTGGCCCCAGCAATCAAACAACTTCGGTCGGAATGGAATATCCCACTTCAACGTGTGCGGGCCTCCAGCCTGCTGACCTCCGCCAAATCTGCCCGCACTTCCCGGAGGTGTCGTTGAAAGTAGCCCCGTAAACTGTCGAGAATCTCGCCCAGTGCCCGGTCTCGAAGCGAGTAGAATACCTGATTGCCTTTCTTGCGCGCGACCACGATCCGTTTGGCTCTCAGCACGCTCAAGTGCTGGGAGGCATTCGCCTGTTCCAGTTCCAGCAGTTGGACAATCTGGCCCGCTGAGAGTTCACGGTGCCGAAGCGCTTCGGCCATGGCAATCCGGGTGGGATGGGCCAGGGCCTGAAAAATACCGGCCTTGAAATTTCGCAGTGCGTCTGCTTCGGGCATAAGACAGTATATTCTGAAATTCGAATATTCGCAATTTACTTCTATCTTTGCAAGAGTGCCAGTCTCCTTCTCACGGGCACCCTCATCGGTTACGGAATTCCCGGGTACGAAGCCAAGCTTTACGCCAGCCGCCTTATCAAGATGAAGTCCTCCGCCAAACCTGAAAGGTTTGTGGTCACTCAGCCCAAGGTTGCGAGGTACGAGCTACCCTGGGTAAAAAATCGGCAGCACCACCTCTGAGGGGAAAAGGGAAAAGGGGACAGGTACAATTAATGAGGGGAAAAGGGGACAGGTACAATTAACGATCCAATATGACGACGGAAAATGTACCTGTCCTCTTTTTCTTAGTTACTTAAAACTGAAATCGCCAGCATTCGCCAATGCCCCACCAATAATTACTATTTTTTAATCACGCTTGACATGCAACCAAATGGTTGCCTATATTGCTCGTGATGGATGCAGTCTTCAAAGCCCTGGCCGACGGTAGCCGCCGAAAATTGCTCGATGCGCTGTACAAGGACAATGGTCAGACCCTGACCCACCTCTGCGCGCACCTCGACATGACACGGCAGGCCGTGACCAAGCACCTCAAGCTCCTGGAAGCGGCGAACCTCGTCGCCACCATCTGGCAGGGACGCGAAAAACTCCACTACCTCAACCCGGCTCCGTTGCACGAGATCTACGGCCGCTGGATTGGAAAATACGATCGCCCACGCCTCGAGGCGTTGAGCGAGCTGAAAAAGAATCTCGAAACCAACAAGAGAGCACACCACCATGAAAAAACCTGACTTCGTCTACGTCACCTACATCCGCAGCACGCCGAAAAAACTCTGGGACGCCCTGACCATTCCCGACCAGACCCGCCAGTACTGGGGCGGCCTCGCCAATCACTCCACCGACTGGGCCAAGGGCTCCAAGTGGGAACATGTGAACCAGAAGGACAACAATTCCGTCTACGTCTTCGGCGAGGTCCTCGAAAGCAAGCCCTTCACGCGCCTCGTGCTGAGCTGGCTTGATCCCGACGACAAAAGCGATGCCTCCGTGGTCACCATGGAAATCGAACCCTACGACGACCTCGTGCGCCTCAAGGTCATTCACGGCGACTTCAAGGACGGTTCGAGCATGGAAGGCAAGGTCTCCCAGGGCTGGCCGCTCGTGCTCTCGAGCCTGAAATCCTTTCTCGAAACGGGCAAGGCCGTCGATATCATGTCGGTCAAGACCTGCGGCAAATAACCTCTCACGGAAACGGATGGCCACCCTATGAACCTCGCGGAATTTCAACTCTCGCAAGACCAATCAGCTCCGCCCTCCGGTTTGTCCCTCGCCCTCCAGTCCCTTTGGTTCGATGCCAAAGGTGACTGGGACAAGGCCCACGCGCTCGCCCAGCAGGATGGGGGATCCTCCGGCGACTGGGTCCACGCCTACCTGCATCGCAAGGAAGGCAACGCCTCCAACGCCCGCTACTGGTACGACCGGGCCGGAAAACCCGTCTCCTCCAGTTCCCTCGAAGAGGAATGGTCCGCCATCAGCAAAGCCCTCTTGGCCCAATCCTAGTTGCGCAGAAAACGGTCTCCCACTCCCGTGCGGGAGAAAATTGGGAAAAAGGTAAAAAAGTAACACTTTTCATCCCCAAAGTGTTGCTTTTCTCCATATCTCACCCTCCTCCTGAGAGGGCCCCCTATTCCCCCATGACTTTGGCTTCCCCATCTCCCCTCCAGCTCCTAAGCTCGTCTCCCTCATGATCCCCCGTTACTCCCGTCCCGAAATGGCCGCGCTCTGGAGCGAAGAGGCCAAGCTCAACCACTGGCTCGAAATCGAGGTCCTCGCCTGCGAAGGCATGGCCCGCTACGGCCACATCCCCGCCGAGGACGCCCAGATCATCCGCGCCAAGGCCAAGTTCGACATCGAGAAGGTCCGCGAGAACGAGAAGCGCACCAACCACGACGTCATCGCTTTCCTCGAGGACGTCGGCGCCAACGTCGGCGGATCAGGCCGCTTCATCCACCGCGGCCTCACCTCCTCCGACCTGCTCGACACCACCCTTGCCCTGCAATGCGTGGCGAGCGCCAATCTCCTCCTCGCCGACCTCCGCAAGCTCCGCGAGGCCATCGCCGCCCGAGCGAAGGAACACAAGTTCACCCCGATGATGGGCCGCTCCCACGGCATCCACGCCGAGCCCATCACCTACGGCCTCAAGCTCGCCCTCATGTACGACGAGTTCGGTCGCGCGATCAAGCGCCTCGAGGAGGCGAAGGAGCAGATCGCCGTGGGCATGCTCTCCGGTGCCGTCGGCACCCACGCGCACCTCGATCCCCGCGTGGAGGAATACGTCTGCGAGAAACTCGGCCTCAAGGCAGCAACCCTCTCGACGCAGATCATCCAGCGCGACCGCCACGCCCACTACATGAGCACGCTCGCCCTCATCGCCAGCAGCATCGATCGTTGGGCGACCGAGTTCCGCCATCTCCAGCGCACCGAAGTGCTCGAAGTGGAGGAATTCTTCGCCGCCGGTCAGAAGGGCAGCAGCGCCATGCCACACAAGCGCAACCCGATCACCGGCGAAAAGCTCAGCGGCCTCGCCCGCGTCATTCGCGGCAACTCGATCGCTGCGCTGGAGAACGTGGCGCTCTGGCACGAGCGCGACATCTCCCACTCCTCGGTCGAGCGGATCATCTTTCCCGATAGCTGCGAGCTGCTCAGCTACATGCTCAAGCTCACCACCGACCTCGTCGCACGGCAGATCGTCTATCCCGAAAACATGGCGAACAATCTCGCCAAGTCGAAGGGCCTCATCTTTTCCCAGACCATCCTGCTCGCCCTCGCCGATAAGGGCTTGCCCCGCCAGACCGCCTACGAAGCCGTCCAGGCCGCCTCCATGGCCTGCTGGCGTGGCACCGAACCGCTACAAGTCCACCTCAAGCGCTCCAAGGAGATTCTCTCCGTCCTCTCCGAAAAAGAGATCGATGAGCTCTGCTCGCCCGAACGCCATTTCCGCTACGTCGACGACACGTTCAAGAAGCTGGGACTCGAATAGTCATTAAGCGGAATTCAGTTGTGCCGACCTGAGAGGTGGCGTAAGCTCTAGAGGTAATCCTTATGACGCATCCTCTTTTTGCCATCGGCCTGCCCCATGGGGCGGAGTGGCTTTATATCCTGATCGGTCTCGTCATTCTGTTCGGGGCGGACAAGATCCCGAAGTTGGCGCGCGGTTTGGGCCGGAGCCTCGGTGAGTTCAAAAAGGCCAAGGAAGAATTTGAGAAGGAAGTCCACGCGGCAGCTTCCGCGCCGGATGTGAAGCCGGTTACAGACCAGAACAAGATTGGCGGCAATCTTCCCGAACCGGTCAAGCCGGTTCCGACTTCCTCGGCTACTTCGGTTGACGAGTTGACCAAGAAGAGTTGAGCGTCGAGGCATTCGCCAACGCCAGAATGGCGGCCATCCCAATGGCCAGATAGCCGATATACTCGATCAACCGTGAGGGTCCGATGCTCGCGCTCGCCAAAAGGTCCCCGTTCAGGTTGACGGCGAGACCCAACAAAAAACTGGTCGTGGTGCAGAGATTGCGCAAGGCGAAGACCCGTCCGCGACGCGAGTCGTCCACATCATTCTGCAGCCTGGATTCAATCGGGATGACGATGAAGGCCGAAAGCACGCCCATGAACGCGGCCCCTGCCACTGCTGGCCAGTAGTTCTCGATATGGGAGAACCCAATCAACGCCAGTCCCAACAAGCCTAGCGCGACATACGGGAGCGCCTTGCTGCGACTGCGTCTTTTGGAGGTTCCGCAAAGCCCAACGCCGATGCCCAAGCCGAGTCCAATCCCTGCCATCAAAAGACCGAAGGCGAGCGTCTTGATTTCACCAAAAACGGGCGGCTTCGGGGCGAACATGCTGAGGAACGAAGTCAGCCCGTTGACCAGCGACTGGACGGAATCGAGGTTCACGGTCTGCACCACCTGCTGCAAAATGGTGATGATCACCATCGCGCTGATGAACGAGAAGGCTGAGTTGACCAGGACGAGCGCGCCCAATTCACGTTTTTCCCGCAGTACGCGCCATCCGGCCAGGGCTCCACGCCAAGTGCCAACCTTGTCCGATCCAAGGGTTTGGGTATGGTCTGGCAAAAGATCGTTCCGGACGTGGTAGATGCACCAGGCCGAGGCGAGGAAGCCGAGTGAATTGAAAAGGAAACTGCTCTTCGCACCAAAGATCGATACGATGAGGCTCGCGATGGGAATGCCGATGAAATTCGCGATCACCCCGATCAGCGAGATCAGCGCATTGGCCGTGACCAGCTGCCCGGCTGAAACGATCTGGGGCAGCGCCGCCTGGCGCGCGGGAATGAAAAGGCCGTTGAGTGCACCCATGAGGAAGACGATGAAGAAGACAGCCGCCAGGCTATGGAGCTGGAACCAAAGATAGAGGAACGAAAGCGTCAATCCTGCCCGCGCCAGGTCGGCCCAGAACATGACCCAGCGGCGTGGAAACCGGTCCACGATCCAACCGTAAAGCGGCGCCAGCAACAGTCCGGGTAACATTGCGCAAAAGGTCACGCGGGCGCTGTCCTTGCCGACATCCAGGCCCTGTTTGATGCCCAGAATGACATAGAGGAGCGCGAATTGGTAGAACCGGTCGCCCAGGCTGCTGATGATCTGCCCATACCAAAGCCGGGCGAAATTCTTTTCGCCCAGAAGGCTTCGGAACGTGGTGGGCTCAGGGGCGGGATTCATGCAGGGTCGCCTATGAGAGCACAAGCTGGGGAGGAAAGCGTGTGGATTTTTGCAGTCCCTCATCTTTCTGCCTTGCCCCTTCGTTTTCACAGGAGGAGACTCGCCTCTACGGAAGAATCTAAAAATGAATAAAATCAACTGGATGGCAATGGGCATGGCGGCGGCGCTTCTTTGCGCATGCGCGAGTGATGGTTCGAGTGGGGATATTGAGGTTTCGTCGCAAGCAGCCACACCGTATGCGGCGGTTCCCACCAACGCCTGCCGGGTATCGTCCTACCCCCCCAAAGGAAGTTACAAGGTCGTCGCCCAATTAAAAGCGACCGGCCAAGTCGGGGAATCATCGTCACAATTGATCAATCGTTTGCAAAAGCAAGGTGCCGCCTTGGGAGCTACCTATGTGATGATAACTTCGGTTTCTGATAAGACATTCATTAATCCGGATAACTCCGAAGTGCTGAGCAATCCCTACCTTTCCCAAGAGAGCAGCTTTTTCAGCACCTCATCGCCGTCCATTCCCCAATCCGCCGTCCTTCCGGTCGTTACGGCCGAGGCGCTCAAGATTACTGCGGGCAGCAATAAACCCAACAAAGGCGCGCCTTCCAACTTGTGGCAGCAGCGGCCCCTCTAAGTCCATCATCGGAAAGCCTGTAAAATCAGACCTATGAAAATGACCCCGATCAAATGGGTATTCCTCGCGGCCATGACGTCCATTCTCCTTTCGTGCTCCACGAGCGCGGATTATGGCGTCCAAGTCTCCAATCAAGCTTCGACCCAGTACGCGACCATCCCTGTTTCCCAATGCCGGATTTCGTCGTATCCGCCCAAGGGCAAATATGTGGTCATTGCCACACTGACCACGGATGCACAGATCGGTGAAACCCCCACCCACCTGCTAAATCGAGTTCAGCAAAAGGGTGCCGAGTTGGGGGCGAATTATGTCATGGTCACTTCGGTGGCCGATCAAAAATTTATCGCACCGGGAGATGTGGATGCCGAAGACAACACCTATCTGAGTCCACTGGCCCAATTCAACGACACCGTGTCTCCCGCTGCCGTGGGTTACTCCTCCGTCAATGGTGTGGGCTCGGGGCGGCCCATGCACGAGGTCATCACCGCCCAAGCCTTGAGAATAACCTCGGGGAGCAACAAGCCGAACAAGACGCTTCCTTCCAACGTCTGGCAGATGCGTCAGTCCAAATAACGTTATCTGCCGGGCAGTCTGCGCACTTGCGTGCGCAGACTACTTATTTTTATCGGAAGGCAACTATCCGTTGGCCAGCATCGACTCGACGCAGGCTTTCAACTTGGGATCGGGATTTTCGACGTCGGCCTCGTATTCGATCACGGACATGCCGTTGAAGCCGCCTTCCTTGAGCGCGGCGTTGAACGCGACCAGGTCGAGATTGCCCTGTCCAACGATTACGTCGGACCACTGTCCAGCACGGTCGAAAACGAAATCCTTGTAGTGGATGCCGTAAATTTTTCCGGCGAATTTCTTGGCCCATTCGACCGGCTTGCCCTGCCAGGGCCCAATTTGCATGGCCCACGCGGTGTCGATGCAAAGGCCGATTTCCGGTCCACCGAGGCCGATCAAGTGTTCAAGGACATCAGGCGAGCCACCGAATTGATAGCCGCCGTGGCAATGGATGCCGACACGGATGCCGAATTCGCGAGACCACGCGCGCACCTTGGGGATGGCTTGGATGAAGCTTTCGACACGAAAATGACAGGAGATATGACGCGCACCCAGGATGGTTGCGGATTCGAACCAGGCCTTTTCGGAATCCTTGCCAGTGAACGTCTGGACACCGATGGAAATGACAGAGATGCCGGCTTTTTGGTAGATGGCGGCCACTTCCTTGACGGACTCGGGCTTGTCGAGATCGGCATGGACGCCGCAGATTTCAATTTTGCTGAGACCGATGTCGCGTACTTTTTTGGCGACAACGTTGTTGTCTTTAAAATGGCGGAAGCACCAGCTTTGCACGCCGAAGTCGGGAGTTTTCATGGATACGGATATTTTCTGACGGGTTGGGTTTACTGACGGAGGAAATTGCCGGTCAACCTCCCTTGGAGGAATAGACTGGGGTAATATCGTTGGGCTGGGAAACCGCGGGTGGAGGTGTCTGCCCTGCGTTCTGCATCGACTTGAGGGTGGGAATTCCCTGGGCGGTCATGAATTTGCCGATCTCCACCGCCATCTGCTTGCCGATCTTCTTCGTCTCCTTTTCCGGTTCCTGCTTGGCCATGACAAACTTGGCCGCGGCGACATAGGGATTGGGAATCGCTACTGCACCGGGCATATGGCCGCTCGCGCCGTTGGTGTCGAAGACAAGAAAGGGCTGGTCTGGATTGGTCAGGGTGTAAACTTGCGCCCGCACTTCCACGTGGCTTTGCCCGGCCCCGAACCCGATACCGGCCTGCATGGCGCGACTGCCCGGATCAACGACGACGAACTGGCCCCGCACGATCCAGCAGTTGGCCTGGGTTGCCAGCATGCCGTCACCGGGCTTGGCGCGGGCAACGCCACTATTCAACGCCTGGACGAGAGTCTTTTGCAGGATGCCCGGCAACTTCGAGAGAATATCGGCCTGTTGCTGCTGCTTGCGCTGCCCGAGAAAGGTATTGTCCTCACCCCCGCGAAACATGCCGAAAAGATGGGGCCGGCCTCCACTTTGGTCTCCTCCATCGGATTGACTGGGAATGTTGGGCGGGGAAAAGAGGGATACGTAGATGACTTGGGGCGGTGCCACCGGGGCATTCGGGTAAGTGACCACATTATCGACCTTGGCCGGAGTGATCGCTCCGAGGGTCAGGGATACGCCGAGAAAAAGGGAAGGCAAGACCATGGCCCCTAAAAATAGACAGAACTTGGCGGAAGCCCAAGGTGGAAATTAGGACCGAAGGTGGACATGGATTTGGGAAAGATCACGCCTTGGTCAGGCGCAGATGGGCGATTTCCGCCGGGGCGCCGATGCGGCACGGAAACCAGTCGCCGCAGCCGTTGGAAACCACCAGCGAGCTATTGCCCTTGCGATACAGCCCGCTCCAATAATCGAAGAAAACGGGACCCAGGCCGAAGTGGTCGGTTAACATGATCTGCCCGCCATGGGTGTGGCCCGTCAGGACGAGGTCGGTGCTCTCCTGCGCAATGTCAAAGAGATGGGGATGATGCGCCAGCAGGACGCGCACATCGCCTTCCTGGCGCGCGGGAAAAAGCTGGCTGACCACTTCGGGATTCTTTTCAAAGCCGGACTTCATCCACGGCAGTCCACCGATCAACAACCGCCGCCCGCGAATGGGCAGCACAATGGTCTGGTAGCAAAGCATGGGAAGGTTGTTTTCCACGCAGGCTTTGATCACGACTCCATCTCCGGGAATGCAATCGTGGTTGCCCTCGCAAAGGTACGTGCCATGGCGCGATTCAATCGCCTTGATGGCAACGAGCGCCTGGGGAAATTCCTGCATGTCCCGGTTGATGATATCTCCCGTGATCGTGACGAGATCGGCCTTCAAATCGTTGGCCGCATCGCTGATGATTTTTAACCGTTCCGGGCCGACGAAAAGACCTGAGTGGAGATCGCTGACATGGGCGATGGTGAAACCTTCCAACTCCGGAGGGAGATTGGCAACCGGAATGGAGAAGGGGCGCACGCGAAGATCATTGCGAGTCATGACTCCATGGACACCCATACCGAGCGCGACGACCGGGGCCGCCCCATAGGCCACGCCGTAAAGGAACTTGCGGCGGGAGATGCCTTCCGAGGTCAATGGGGGAGGTTGCGACATGCGGCGAATACGAAGCAGACAAAGAACGACGAGGATCGTGCCCAGGAAAAGAAACTGCAACAAAAGGACGTTCCAGGCCATCTCCACGGCCATGGGAAAGTAGAGCCATTGCCGCAGCCAGACCTGCCAACTCGGAGGGGAAAGGAACTGGACGAGAAACAGGCCGGCCATGGTCATGTTCCAGGCACAGACGGCCACGCCGATGGATTTTGGCCAGGGCGTGCGTCGCCGCAGAAGCCATAGCTGGAGCAAGGCAAAGCCGGCATTAAGAAACAGGGCGAGGCCCACGATCAGGACGAACCGGTAAGACATAAGGCGAAAGGGGATTATCGTTCAGTCATCGATCCCAGGCAACCTGTCGATTGTGACAAGGGTGTAAGCACTTCAGGATTACGCTTTGGAAAGGCCCTCGGGAAGTGGGCCGGTTTTCTTCGCTTGAAAGAGCCCGACCAGCCAGTTGCGCTGCCAGAGCAGCCACGCGACCATGCCGCCGCCGAGCATGGACCAATCGTCGAGGGGATCGCCCACCCCATGGTGCAGGACCGATGGGCCGAACCACTTGAAGAAAAAACACCAGACTGCGAGATGACAACCGATTTCCCACCAGCGCGGCGGCTGATCATCCGGGCGCAGGCCGATCCAGCGGTAGAACAGGAGATAAATCGGCAAGGCCACTGGTACCGTCAGGCTGTCATTGAGGTGACCGTGAAAAAAGGGTGAATAGTTATGCAGCGTCGGCTTGATCCACTCGCGGTTGAGGAGATAGATGCCCATGCTGACGAGAAATACCGCGTCGCGCCAGTACCCAAACGTGCCGCGCTTTTCAGCAGGCATAAAGGACGACCGCATTGGCGGCGGCCATGAAGCCGATGGCGGCGAGAGCTTTCAAGGCCAGCATCAACCAGGCGCTGCCGGCGCCACCGAGGGTGGGCAAAACAGGAATCATTGAAGCTAACTTCCCCCGCGAGGCACTTGGCTGTCAAGCTTGTGGTCGTTGGCAAGAGGGCTCTCTTTCGGCGCGACTCGCGTGGGTTTAGGAGATAGCTTTTCCGCACCCGCCATGCCCGCCATCTTTGCCGATGACATTAGTGCTTACAGTCCGCTGTTCCCGTGGATCGGGTTGGTCATTGCGGTCATCGCGTTGTTTGCTTCGCTCCGGGCCTGCCGGCGAAAGCGGTTGATCGACAATCTGCCCACCTCGAAGACCCAGGGTGTCTTTATCGGTTTGGTGGAACTCAAGGGCACCGTCAAGTGCGAGCAGCCGCTGGAAAGTTATCTCGCCCAAGTCCCGTGCGTTTATTACTCCTACAACATCGAGGAACGCTGGTCGCGGCTGGTCACCGAAACGGAGAGCGACGGCAAAGGCGGGACGCGGACGGTCACGCGGCGTGAGAGTGGCTGGACGACAGTCGCTTCGCAGATCGAGTCGACACCGTTTTATCTTCAGGACGATACCGGCAACCTGCTCGTACGTCCGGAAGGCGCTCGGATCGAAGCGGCCGGGGTGTTTAACGAGCAATGCACGCCGATGAGCGATCTCTATTACGGCAAAGGCCCGGCGGGCGGGATCATGGACTCCGACCATGTGCGCCGTTTCACCGAGACCGCCATTCCCCTGGAGGCGCCGCTCTTTGTCGTCGGCCAGGCGCGGGAACGGAAGGATGTGGTCGCGCCCGAAATCGCAGCGGATCCAAAAGCGTCCGATTTCCTGATTTCGGTCCGCTCGGAAGAGCAGATCAGCAACGGCCTGGGCTGGCAGCTCTGGCTTTTCTTTTTGCTCGGGGCCGCGGTTGCGCCGGGCGGGCATATTGCGGCCGACCTGGCCTCGGACCATAACATCCCGCCCACCGCGATCTTTTTCTTTGTCGGCGAGTTCGTGCTTTTCCTGCTTGTCTGGTTCATCGGGTGGTTCATCACCGTCTACAACAGCCTCGTGGAACTGCGGCAACGGGTGGAACAGGGCTGGAGCCAGGTCGATATCCAGATCAAGCGGCGGCACGATTTGATTCCGAACCTGATCAATGCAGTGAAAGGCTATCGCGATTACGAGGCTTCCACGCAACAGGCCCTCGCGGCGATGCGCAGTCAGATGGAGGCGACGCCGCCAGGGCAAGCAGGCGCAGATTTCCAGGCGGTGCAGGCACAGGTGAAGATCCTCAAGGAGGCCTACCCCGAATTGAAAGCGGACCAGAACTTTCTCGCGTTGCAAAAAAATCTCAGCGACACCGAGTCGCGCATCGCCCTGGCGCGTTCCTACTTCAACAGCATCGCGACATACTACAACACGCGGCTGCAAGTCGTGCCGGACCGTTTCATTGCGGCTCTTGGTGCGATGAAACCGAAGGTATTGATGCAGGCGAACGATTTCGAGCGCGCCCCGGTGGAGGTGAAGTTTGCGGAGCCAACTCCCCCTGCTGCCCCTCAGTAAGAACTCATCGAAAGCCGGTGACTGATCGGTTTTTGTTGCTCGGCGGGAATGACCGGCAAGCCGGGCAAGCTGGTGCGTTCATATTGGGCGATCTCGATGCGGCAGAGAGCCTGGAACTCCGTCCAACGCGGCCAGGAGGATTCGAGGTCGGCCGAGGCGATCTGGCGCAGCAGGCTTTTCCATTCGATGAGCAGGCGGTCGACATCGCCACGATGCACGTGCTCGTCGAGACCCTCGAGCGGCACGTATTTCTTTTCGCGGAGAAACCGGACGATTGCCGCGCCGCCTGAGCCGTAATTCACCGGCATGCCATCGGAGAGAAAGCCGTCGCTGGTGAAACGTTTGTAGGCTTTCTGGCAGGCTTGCGCGAGCCGTCCGCCCCAGCGCGGTTCATTGCCGCAAAAGCGGTCGCCCGCGGCAAGATTTGCGATGTCCTCCAGGAGATCGGTGAGGGGATATTTTTCGTCTTCGAGTCCGGCCAGGACACCGAGCCCTTCTGCGCCGGAGAAGCAGGCCATGAGGCGTCCGCGGCGCGTGAGTTGCAGATTCTTGTCGAGGAGCCCGACGCGGTTCCAAAGCCAGAGAAGAGTCGGCTTGGGATCGAGTTGCAGGCATTCGGGACGGTGCCTGCAGGTGAAACAGAATGGGGCGGGATCCTTTTCGCGCCGCACGAGGCGTGCTCGTCCCGCGTCGGTCTTGAGGCCGCAAGGGAGAGGTCCGGGAATCTTTTGCGTCGATTCTATGCCGAGCGGGATAAAGTCCGTGGTAAAAAGCTTTTTCTGGAAAGCTGCGGCGGCTTCCTCGAGAGGAACGCCTTTGACCAACTCGCGCAGGAGAGGCCGCCAGGGAAGCGGCGCGCTGCGACGGAGATGCCCCGACCGCGCCTGGCCAAGCCGGGGCGTGCGTTCTCCCACGAGCACAAAACCCTGGTCGTCGAGTCCGCGCCGTCCCGCGCGTCCGAACATTTGCAAGAGATCGGAGGGTGTCACTTCTCGGGGAAAACCGCCCGCGGTGAAACTGGTCGCCGTCACGAGAACCGAACGGAGCGAAAAATTGATGCCCGCGCTCAAACCAAGCGTCGCCACCACCACGCGCAGTTGTCCGCCCTTGGCCAGCGGCTCAATGAGCCCCGCTCGTTGCACGTAACTGAGCCCACTGTGATGAAACGCCACGCGCTGGTTGAGCAATTTTGCCAGGTCAGGTCCGGCGGCGTTCTCCTGGTCCTTCGTCAGCCGCAGCGGTTGGGGACAGGGAATCCCCGCGGCAACATCGCGCGCAATTTTTTCCGCTTCCTTCCGGTGCGGGGCGAAAACGAGAATGGGTCCAAGGTCCTCACGCAAGGCCCCGGCCAGCCGCCGCGTCCAGTAGCCCGTGATGGCATCGGGAACATTCCGCGCAAGCGAGTCGAGTTCAACCTCATCGAGAGGAACCGGACGTTGCTTTTGTTCCACCATGGTCACACCGCGTCCGCGTTCCAGGCGCAGCAACCAGTCGCGTATCACGACCGGATTGGCCACACTGCCGCTCAGAAGAAGGAGTTGGGTCTGTGCAGGCAAAGACAGGACAGTTCCCTCGTAGTGATTCCCGCGTGCCGGATCGGCCAGCCACTGATATTCGTCGATGACGTAAAGGGCGGCGTTCTTTGGGGCCTGTTGCGCCTCGAGGGTCGCGACCACCAGGGGAGCCGAAGGCTCGTGCGTGAGATCGCCGGTCGTAATGCCGACATGCCAGTCCCGGCGGCTCCACTCGGCGAATTTATCGTTGGCCAACGCGCGCGTGGGAACGGTGTAAATCACCTGTCCCGGTCCGCGCTTCTGTTGGAAATATTGCTCAAAGACGAAGGTCTTGCCCGCGCCGGTTGGGGCCTGGACGATGACATCGTCACCCGCTGCCAGGGCGCGAATTGCCTCCGCCTGCCACGCGTCGGGAAGGCGAAGTTGCTGAAGGGCCTCGAAACCGGTCATGCAAAACTATAGCCACAAAAGAACGGGAGAGCACCAAGAGATGAAAACATTACGGCGCAAATCGTCGTGAGCTGACGATGCGAAATTTATAAGGTCCCAGCGGTTGGCCTGCGACAGGCGCCGATGCGGTGGGGCTGAGATAGCGTTCAATTTCGTAAGAGCCGCGCCAGTCGCCCTGTATGAGGTCAACGCCTTCGTTCCAGACATTCTGGTTGGGATCATTCACCAGCTTTTTCAAGACCTGCACGCGAACATGGATGGTATAGGAATTCGATCGCGTCGTCAGGCGGCTGTAGAGTTGTGCGTAGGGAAGCTCGCGAAGATTGTCGCCGGTGAGACGTCCCTGGCCTTGCGAACCGTTCCAGAAGGCATCGAGCGCCGTCTTGGTCGTGCCGACAGTGGTTGAGGCAAGGCCTTGCGGCACGAGGGGCACGGTGCAAATCTCGCTTTCACTCAGATAAGCATCCGCGCCGTTGTTGGCGAAACGGTCCTCGATTTGCGCGATGGTCGCAGTTTCATCAACCTTTTTCCAAATCGAGGTGATGGCTGTTCCTGACGTCTTGTACCGATTGACCATGGAAACAGGAATGGCGGGAATACGGAGATCGGCCAGCAGCGCATGCAGAGCCGTGTTGCGATGCAGCCAGGTGAACGGTGCGATCTGGTCGTTAAGGTTGATCTTCCCAGCCGTCGCCAGGCAACCGCTGATCGCATAAGGTTCGACCGTCGGCATCCAGAAATGGTCGAGGATGAGATGGTCCGGCGGTGACGTAAAGCCGGGATGGGAAGCATCGCCTGCCGGGTAAGGACAAAAGAGCAGCGTGCGCCACGGTTCCGATTGTGCGGGCTGGGAGGGATTGATCCCGGCGGGCAGCGAGCCAAAAATAACCGGCGAGGGAACCAGCGCATTGGGGGTACGTTGTGTCGTCGCACCGACTTGACTGCCGACAAGGGAAAAGTAGGCCGTGGTGGGAGCCAGGGTTGTTCCTGCATCAGGCAGCGCGATTTGCGCACCATCGGGGGCAAGGCCCGGCCCGGTGTCCCAGTCGCCGTTGATGTTTTGCAACGGCATCATGGTGACCGCTTTTGTGCTCGATGTCGTGCTCGTCGGAGCGCTGCAAGGGGGACTCGAGACCCAGGTGTAGGAAACAGCGGAGCCATCCCGCCAGTCGGTCGTCGTCAGGGTTCCCGTGGTGGTTGGATAGGAAGTGCTGATCAACTGCGTATTGCCTGACGCAAAACAGGCGCTGGTGCCGTCGGCAAAGCGCAGGTTATGCGCCTGGGATCCTCCCTGGGCATTGACGGTGCTGAGCGAGTAGTTCGGATGCGCATGAAAAAGGCTGGAAGGCACCGTGGACAATCCGGCAATCATCCGCAGGTCGGTGTTTGCCTCCACGCTGCGGACGATATCGCCGGCCTGGATGAATTCCGCGCGGCTCAGCTGTGTGGCCAGCAAACGGTTGCGCAGGTTCATGTAATAGGAAGGCACGACCTGGCAGGACGCATTGGTGGTCCACGCCGGATTGGAGGTGGCCGGGGTCGAGCCATCCGCATGGTCGCATTCGCCATTGATCGTCGGGGCGTGGATGGAGAAAGCCGGAAGGTCGACATTGAGCGTTTGCAGCACCGTTCCGTTGCGGTCGCGGATATGCACGACCAGGCCGGTGACGCCGTTGAAGGTCAGCACCCGTGTCCACGAGGCTGGCCACGAAGGACCGCCGGTCAGGGAGTCAAGCGTTGCGTTGGAAGCGAGCGGTACAGCAAACGCCTTGGTACCTGCGAAGGCATAGGTGCCGCCGGAATTCATCGCATCGAGTGCCGCCGCGCGCCAGGCGAGCGGGCCTTCGTTTCCGCCCCAGGCCCGTTCGGCCGGCAGCACTGTCAACGCATCGCTCAGCAAACGAGAATTACTTGTCGCCGCGAAACCAAAATTGCCCGATGCGCTACCGCTGCTCACGCTAATGCCGTCGAGTCCTGAAATTTGAATATCGCACGCATCGCTCACCTCCGGAAAACCGCAGCCCGGCTGAAAGCTGCAGGGGACGACAAAGGCCCGGACGAGTTCCGAAGTAACGTTCTTCCATTGATTGGTTGGCGACGTAACGGCGAAATTCGTTTTCCAACTCGTCCCGGCAGCATCATCTGGCGTCGTGTCATAGTCGATAAATGTTCCGTCCTTGAAACCGAACCCGCAGACATAAAATACCAGGGTGAGGCTGGAGAGCGTTGGAGAACGCCCCATGCCGCGCAAGGTCACCTGGCTTGCGCCCGACCCGTAGGTCGTCGTCAACGGAACGACAAAGCCGCGATCTGCACCGGAGGAATCGCCTGCGGCAAAGGGGACAAAAGGCGATGGGCTTGGGTCGATGGAATTCACGCCGCGGATGAAATCGGTGATCTCGAGGACAAGCTGAGTCCAGGCTGCGCCCGGGTACTTGGCCGTGAACGCCGTTCCCTGGCCCGGCAGGGATGTCGAACCGCGCGCCACAAGATCGCTGAAGAGTTGCGCATTGGATGGCACGATGGTGGTGTTCAGGTCATCGGTGGAACTGAGCGCGTTGTGCCGCTGAAAGAAATAGCTCTTTGTTCCTACGGTGGCTGCGGCTTCCACCGCGCGATCGGCTGAAGTTGTCTTCGTCGAATCGAGCGGTAAATCCGACACGGGCCAGATGGCAATGCGCGGTTCGCCCAACAACGTTGTCTCCGGCGATTGACTGTGGGCGGTGAGGACAAAACGCGCGGTATTGATCTGGCTCGCGGAGATCGGGTTCGCAATGCGTTGACTGGAACCGTTCAGGCTGGAACTGAAATATAACTCGTCAAGGGAGCCATACAGGCGATCCATTTTTGGCGTCACGATTTCTCCGGAGGTGGTTGTCTGCGTGCCGAATTCGGATCCTCCCCACGCATAGCGTGGAGTCAGGCCGAGTAATTGCTGAGATGACAGCGAGGACCAAACAGGTGCGAGCGAGGTGGTCGCGGGATGTCCGGGATAGGAAGAGTATTCACCTTGGGCGGGTTGCGTCGTGCTCCACGCAACATCGTCGGTTGAGTTGGCATGAGGGACATTCCAGCCCGTTCCGCAACCCGCCGTGTTGATATTGATCTTGCTCGTTTCGTCATCGGTCCAAAACGCGATGCGCCCCACGATCGGATTCGCCTTGGTACCGTTGCTGGCCGGGCCCAGTGTGCCGTCCTGAAGCTGGTAAAGCCACGCCACCGGCATGGAGACATCATGGCCGCTGTCGATGCTGACCCCTTCCACGCTTGTTGCTGCAGCAGGATCGAGAATGGGATAGAGGCTTGTCCCGAAAAACGAAGACGTCTGCACGGGTATATTCAGGTCGGTGTAGGCATTCCGATTGGCCGTGGAGTTCCAATTGGCGGGAACATCACTGGCGAGGAACGTGAGCGTGCCGCTCGTGTCGATCATCTGCGCGGCGGAATAGAGTTTGTAGCAGGCGACTGGTTTGCGCGAAGCGGAGGTATCATACGTCCGCAGCAGGCCGGGTTGGGAGATCCACGCCTTCCCTGTCTGGCTGGTGGCCTGTTGAATTTGTCCGATGACCAGGGCCACCGCGGAATCAGCCAGCATTTTTTCCTGTGCCGTTGTGATCTCGTTTTGTCCGCTGTGAGCCTGGCTGAAAACTCCCTGCAATAAAGCCAGGACCAGGACCATCACCAGCGCCAGCAGGGCTACGGTAATGACCAGTGACATGCCTGAAGTTTTGCGGATAGCGCAGGCTTTCTTCTTCATGACGGCAAAGGCGGAATTATTATGGGGAGGTGGTGTCCGACCAGGCCGCCGCTGGAAGCAGGATCTCCCGCTGGAAAAGACGATGACCGATTTTTTGGGCCGTGAGTGCGTTATCGAAAGAAGCCAGATCGGCGTCGAGTTGCGCCGACTTTTGAAAGAGGTCTGCCGAAACCAGTGCGGGTGGATTCGTCCCATTTTTCGCTGCCAGCATCTGCGCTGAGGCTTCGTCGATGGCCATGAGGGCCACGCGCAAACGGGCCGGCAATTGGTGACGCGTTACGGAACTGGAGGCATCTCGGGAATCATATCGAAAATCCGTCGCGAGCGGTGTTCCTACATCGCTGGCTGCCCGTTCCGGCAGGACAACCAGCGCGATGACATTCTCTGCGAGCGTTGGTGTCGTCGACTCAGATGAAACCATCTGCTGAATCCATGCCGATGACGAAGCGAACGTAAAGACCTGCAACGATTCGGCCGGTTGCCGGACCTGCTTCAGTCGCCACCGCCACCGTTGCGCCGTGGGCAGGAGAAACGATGACGCGTCGGTATCGTTCCCAAACTCGACAAAATAGCCCAGCGCATTGAGCAGCCGGTTCAGGCCCGAGTTCGCTTGAGTTTCGGTGTAGCCTTGGGGCGACAGGAAAAAAATACCGCATCCGGTCGTTGTCCGTCCGCTTTTCGCGAGCAGACCATTTGCTCCGTTTGTCGGTCCACAGACAAAAGCCAGGTCGGAACGTCGCGCGAGATGATCCGGAACAAAAGCCGTGGTCGTGTCGGTACGGAACGATCCGCTGCTGTCGGCGTAATCCTGATAGGGTTCCAGCGTCGCCGAGGAGAGGGCCAGCGTCATCGTGGAAAAAACCTCACCTGTTTCTGCAAAGGAATCGACCGAGGCCGATTTCCACGACCCCTCGACGCTGGTGACCACCTGCAAAACCGTGACCATCGCCATGAGGGCAATCGCGAATGCGACGAGCACCTCAAGCAGGCTGAAGGCGCTACTGCGGGGACGGGAAAACGACCGCATAGGTTCGCACGCGATTCGGCGCGCCCAACGGTGTGACTTGGAGCGTCAATCGGTTCAGGGTGGTGTTCCCCGTCACAGGTCCAACCGTGCTTTGCGCCGAGTAGGCCGCATGGGAGGAACTGGCCGGATTTCCCTGGAAATCAAGATAGCTTGTCCCACTCGTCAGAGTTCCCTGCTTCGCTTCCTCAATCAGCGTCTGGGCAATTTGCGCTGTGTCCCGGTCGGTATGCACAAGCCGGGCCGTTTTTTGGCCGATGGCCAGCAACGGCGCCAGCGTTAGAAAGGCAAAACATAAGAGCCCAAGCGACAGGGTTGCCTCCACCAGGCTGAATCCGCCTCGTGGACTGCTTCTCCGGCCTCGGAAAAGATGAACCCGCATGTTTTGGAAGGGTAAGCTGACCGTTCAAAACGCCTGACCGTTAATTATCATTTATACCGATCCCGTCACTTCCTTTTTCAAATAAAATTATCGGCAGATGAGGAGGAAAATTAAGCGCACTTTTGGCCTTTCTCATCCAAGACCACGACCTCGGATCTTGTCTCCGGTGTAGGGAAGAGCAGGGCAACCCAGCCGACCACCTGGCCCACGGCGTAGACCAACGGAATCAGCGGGGCCGCCAGCCCGGCGACAAGACGTTGCCAGCCGCGAAGGCGGGGATCGCAGGAGAGCGCAATAATGACCGAGGCGGCCAGCCAAAGGATGACGAATTCCCATTCAAGGCGCCAGTAAATCAGCGCAGCGATTGTTCCCAGCAACATAACCGGCAAAAATTGATGAAAAGTGGGCTTCCAGCCGCTGACCCAGAACTGGCGGGTCCGTCCCATGCCGTAACGGATCAACATCCGTCCCATCTGGGCCCAAGTAGAGCGCTGGGGCCGCGAGACTTGGAGTTGCGGATCGTAATAAGCGCCGATTCCGGCGGCTTGCGCCCGGTCGAGCCATTCATTTTCCTCATTGGGATAAAGATCGGTCGAAAGCGGGCCAATTTTTTCAAAGATCGATTTGCGCACCGCCAGGTTGCACAGGATGAGGTCGGTCTGGGTCGCCGGGCGAAATTGGCCCCGTGGGCTGTACCGGGCCGAGACGGTCCCGACGATCAACACGTGAGTCAGCAGCGCGTGGAAAATTTGCTCCAGGGCCGTAGCCTCCGGACGTAACAAGGCCGGACCGCCCACGATCTCCACCTCGGGCCGGGCAAAGGCCGTGGCGAGTTCCTTCCAGAAATCGGTATCGATGCGGCAATCGTTATCCAGAAAGACGATGATCTCGCCCTGCGCCAAGGCCAGCGCGGCATTGCGTTGGCGGGCGGGATGATGTCCCTCCGCTACCAGGATCTGCGCGGGACCTGAAGGAGGTAAGGTTTCACGCAGGCTCAACAAGGACGGTTCGTCCATGCGATAGTCACGCACGGGAATAATGACGGTAAAGCGGACGCTGGCCATGGAGCAAGGGAGTCTACTAGGAGTCCCTGCGCTCGTCGATGAACGCGTTCGCCGGGGGGCATTTTCTGCGCCGTGTAACTACACGGAAAAAGTGATCGGCGTTGACAACTAATAAGAAATAGTGTTTGTTACAAATATGCCGGCCAGCTGCCAATTTGCCACCGGGGTGCATTTCCTTGCCCTGTTGTCGCAAAGTCCCGATTCCTTTCGCACCTCGAACGAGATTGCTGAGAGCACCATGACCCATCCCGTGGTCGTTCGCCGGTTGATGGCCAGCCTGCAGGAAGCGGGCCTCGTCGAGACGCAAAAAGGCCCCGGCGGCGGTGTCCGCCTCGCTCGCCTGCCGCGCCAGATCACACTCTCCGACGTTTACGCCGCCGTCCAGACCTCCGAGCCGCTCCATCTTCCCCACACGCCTCCGAACAAGAATTGTCCCATAGGCGAGGCGATGAAAAGCATCCTTGAGGAAGTTTTCGCCCGCGCCGAGTCGGCCCTCACCGGCGAACTGGCCCGCACGACCCTGAGTGATGTGCTCGAAAGCGCCCTGGCGCGGCATCGCGCCCAGACCGCCTGATCTCATTTTTTTGAAAAAGTAACAACCACGGTTACCAAACCGACAACCCTCAAGACCACGAAGTATGTCCAAAGTCCTTGTCATCACCGCCAGTCCCCGCGGCGAGCGTTCCGTCTCGCGCAAGCTCACCACCGACTTCGCCCAGCTCTGGGCGCAGAATCACCCGAAGGAGACCGTCCTGCTCCGCGACGTCGGGCATCATCCCGTGCCGCATGTGACGGAACCATGGGTCGTTGGAGCCTTCGCGCCACCCGAGGCACAAACCCCGGAATCGAAGGCCGCCATCGCCGTCTCCGACCAGTTGGTCGAGGAGTTCCTCAGCGCCGACCGCTACATCTTCGGTGTGCCGATGTACAACCTCAACATCCCCTCCACCTTCAAGGCCTATATCGACCAGATCGTGCGCGCCGGGAAGACCTTCGCCATTGGTCCCAACGGGTACGAGGGACTCGTGAAAGGCAAGAAGGCACTCTTCATCACCAGCAGCGGTGGATCGTTTCCAGTTGGCTCGCCCATGGCCTCCTACAATTTCCAGGAGCCCTACCTCAAGGCGATCTTCGGATTCATTGGCGTGACCGATATCCAGTTCGTCGTGGCCGACAGCATGAACCAGGGCGATGACGCAGCCAAACTCTCCCGCGAAAAAGCGGAAAGCACCCTCAAGGAACTGGCGGCAAGCTGGTAATCGGTTATCTTTTAAAATTATGAGCACCATCAACGATAACGTCAAAAAACTGGCCCCTGACCTCACCAAGGGATATCCGGCGAGCCCTCACAAGATGATCGCCGGGTATGTCCTGGCTGCGCGCTGCGTGGATAAATGCCGGGCCGTCCTGGCCGGGACCAATGGCGAATACCATTTCGATTGTCCGCTGGACAACATGTGGCTTGGCTTTGCCGGGATCAAGGGATCGGACCTGAAGGAATTTGTCGCCACGGGCGCGGACAATGATGCCGTGGCCAAGTGGGTCACCGAGCACGCCACGAAGCGTCCCCGCGTTGAGATCATCAAATGGAACAACGAATGGCGCTATAAACGGATGAGCGAATTGCCGGGCGAGCTCCAGGAATTCATGGAGGACTATATCCCTGCCAATGTTCCCGCCAACGCGATCCACAAGCTCCGCTATTTCTTCGATATCTACGACCTCGAGGAAAAGCGGATCACGGCTTAAATCCCGTCGGTCGATTTGCCTGGATGTCACCGCGCATCCAGGCTTTCGTCTGGGAAATGAACGCCGTCCATCCGAAAGTCCTCGAACTAGCCCCGGACCTGACGACCGGTTTTCCGCGCAGTCCCCGGGACATGCTCGCGGGCTATATCATTGCCGCGCGTGCTGTCGACAAATGCCGTGCCGAATTGGCCGGAAAAGTCGGCTCCTACAAGTTTGATGGATTCATGGATGGCCTCCTTTTCAATTTTACTGGTATTACGGGCCCGCAAATGCGCGAGTTCATCGCCACCGGCGCGGATGACGAGGCCGTCTCCCAATGGCTCAGGGAACACGCCCGGAAATGTCCCCGCTCCGAAATCGTGCGATGGAACAACGAATGGCGCTACAAGCGGATCAGTGAGATGCCGGACCGCTTCCAGCAGTTCATGGAGCGGTACATTCCATCCGTCATCGCTCCGAAACTAATGCCTAAGGTCACTTACCTTTTTGATGTTTTTGACCTCGAGGAAAAGAAGTTCGGGTCTTAGAGGGTGAAAGGCGTAAGTTTTCTTTGAACTTTTTGGTTCTGCGTGCGTCTTTTATCTTAAGGTGGGGTATGCCTTTCACTTAAAAAAGGCTCTCCCTGTAAGATTTGAACACTCAACAACGATCCTTACGCATGCCTGCCGCTTTTACGTTCAAGCTCTGGCTGGCCCATGGACTTCTGGTCCTTGGCGCGATGGCCATTTTTTTGGGCACCAAGGTATCGGCCCAAGATACGGCCCGGGGGGCTTGGCAGCAGTACGATTGGTTGAAGCCCGATCCCGATCAACAAAGCCAGGCCACCGGAGGTAACAACGCCAGCACCACCGCAGCGCAGGACAAGAAGGATCCCTTCAAAGTCGTCTCGACGGGGGCCTTGTGGCAGGAAAAAACCAGCACAACCTATACCCGGCCAGTGGCCGATTCCATGCTGCTCTCGTACGAGTCGAGCAGCACCTTGATGAGCGAATCCACAGCCACTCTGCCTCTGGCAGGTGGTACTCCCGACAGCTTATCGCGTGGGCAGAAAGTTGGATTACAGTATAAACCGGCAGAACCTTTGACACTGGGGGGCAATCTGCACGCCTCGACGACCGACGCGGCCACCTCCGGCGATTCACTCGTGACAAGCGGTGGCCAGGTTTCGGCGGAGACTCACCTGCCGCTGAACTCGGTGCTCATTTTTGGAGCCAATTCCGACCGTTCCGGATCCGAATCGAGTTCCGTTCCGGCTACCACTACCACAGCCTACGACGCGCAACTGAGTCAACCGGTGGGCAGCCTTCCGCTCTCGGCCGTGCTCAAGGGCCATTACGAAGAGACACGCATCCCTGGATCGCCGTTGGGCCGTACTCCTTCCCTGGAGCAATCGTTGACCTGGAAGCCGCTGCAGGATACCACCGTGCAGATGGGGCTGCGCCAGCAGCAGTACCAGGAATATCCCGGCATCGACAACCAGTTCAACCAGGCGATCTTCGCCGACCTCTCCCACAAGGTCATCGACAACATTACCTGGCATAGTTACGGGGAAATCCTCAACACGCGCGGATTGGTCGATCAGGCACCTCTCTCGCCCATCGCTTCCGGAGCCAACGGCACGGCCCAAGCCACCGGCCCGGGGGACAACATCAACCCGGCCAGCTCGGTGCCGCTTTCTTTCCAGGACCAGACTCTCACGATTTCCACGGGGCCTTCCGTCCAGTTGCAAAAGGACATCTCTGCCAGTGTGGAATACAGCAATCGTTGGGACAAGAATCCCAATCCCGGGGCCATCGGTCAGGAACAGCGCGTTTCGCTTTCGGTAAAAGGCTCGTTTTAAGGCGCGGTGCTGGCAGGCTCGAGAGGCCCGCCATGAGACGTTTCTTCCGGTTTTCGCTCGCGTTACTTTGGCTTCCGTTGCTGGCCCCTGCGCAGGAGGTGGCGCCGGTTACCAGCTCTTACCAAGAATGGGCCCATGGGCCCGACGGCATCGCCGTCCGGTTTGGCGGTGTCGTCCCCAGCCCCTACCAAAAATGGTCCCACGGGCCCTCGACCAGTCCCGACTGGTTCCCGATCGCCGTCTGGTGCCAGGACCCGGCCAATGCGGCGGCCTTCAGCCGTGCGGGCATCAACACCTATCTCGCACTGTGGGAAGGCCCGACCGAAAAGCAGCTCGCCATGCTCAAGCGGGCCGGCCTGAAGGTCATTTGCGAACAGAACGACGTGGCCCTCCGGCATCTTGATGATCCCACCATCATCGCATGGATGCACGGGGATGAACCTGACAATGCCCAGGAGTTGCCCGGCAAGAAAGGCTACGGCCCGCCCATCGCGCCGGAGAAGATTATCGACGAATACGCGCAAATTACCAAGGCTGACCCGACTCGGCCTGTGATGCTGAACCTCGGGCAGGGCGTCGCCTGGAACGACTATTACGGTCGCGGCACACGCACGGGTCATGCCGAGGACTATCCCGAGTACCTCAAGGGCGCGGACATCGTCTCGTTCGATATCTACCCGGTTGTCCACGAGAGCCCGAAGATCGCCGGCAAGCTCTCGTATGTCGGCGCGGGTGTCGACCATCTCGTGGAGATCGGCAAGGGTGAAAAAGTGGTCTGGAATTGCCTAGAATGCACCCACATCGGTGCCGCGGACCGGAAGGCGACACCGCAACAGGTGCGCTGCGAAGCCTGGATGTCGCTGATCCACGGTTCGCAGGGACTCATTTATTTCGTCCATCAATTCGCGCCGAAATTCCGGGAGGCGGCGTTGCTGGACGATCCGGAGATGCTGGCTGCGGTCACGGCGCTGAACAAACAGATCACTTCGCTCGCGCCCGTCCTCCATTCGCCAAAACTCTGGCTTAACGGCGAATTTGAGGTTTCAGGGGAGGAAAAATTCCCGCAGGTCCCCGTCGATATCTTGGTCAAACATTTCGGCGGTTCCTCCTATATCTTCGCGGTTGAAAAACGCGGCATGACGGTAAAGGCACAGTTCCAGAGGCTGGTGCAGGGCGAAGGCCTCGACAAATTTCAGGTGACCGTCATCGACGAGAACCGGACGATCGGCGCGAAAGATTGCCACTTCACCGACATCTTCGCCCCGTGGGAAGTTCATCTTTACCGTATCGACAAGCCCAAACCGTAACGCGCAGGGCCCGATCAGCAAATGCGTTCTTTTTGCCAGCGAATCCAGTCCACGGCGCAACTCTTGCGCTAGGGCCGCTGATTTGGGCCCGACGGCTGCATCGCTGTTGGTGAGGTCGGCTGAGGCGGCGGGACTACGGGCATTCCGCCATCGGCAAGGTGGCCCTGGTTGGCGGCAATTTGATTCGCCAGATTATCGAGGGCGGCCTGCCGTTCGTTGATGGCGTCCTGCTGAATCTGGGCCCGCTGTTGCTTGAGAGATTTGATTTGGGTGCGCCACTCGTCCAGGCGCTCGGCGTTTTGGTCGGCGACTTCGCGCTCCAGCTTTTTCTTGTCGTTGCTCTTCGAGACCGCGTTGTAAATGATGCCGGTGAGCAGGCCCACGCCGGCGCCGATGCCCGCGCCCATGCCGGCATTCCCCGCGATGGCGCCGAAGGCCGCGCCTCCAGCCGCGCCTGCCGCTGCGCCGCCGCCGATGCGGGCTGCCGATTTGGTCGGTTCGCCACTGCCGTCGCCACCGAAATGGGCCGTCTGGGGTTTCGGCTTGGGCGGATCGGCTGGAACCTGCGCAAGGCGCGAGTCCGTGTCCAATTTCACTTGGGCATCGATTTGCTGAAGATGGTTTTCAAGTGAGGCAATGACACCCTGAGTCTCAGCCTCGTATTCATGCATTTGCTGTCGATTGACGAGATCATGAGGAAGGAGCCGGTCCGCCGTCACGACGTTGGTCAATTTGTTATAGTGAACATTGAAGAGTGTGGATCTCGGTTCATTGGCTGCGGCCTCGACCCGGGCGTGGCTCGTGTCCCAGTAGGTGCCCGGCTGCAGGCCTTGGTTCAGGACGAGCATTCCGGCGAAATGGGAAACTTCCGGGCTGGGCGAGGCCCACTGGGACTGGGGCACGCGGAGCAGTTCGCCCGGAACTTCGACACTTACTTGGTAGGTCAGGTTGGTCGCGTCCTTGGTATTGTCGTAATGGACCGGTTCGATGCTGTTCACCGTGAGGCCCTGCTTCTTCAGGTAGTCGACGACCTGTGCCTGATTGGGTAGATTGAAGGTACGCGTCCACCAGCCGACATCAGGCTTGACCGGTTGCATGAGGGTTGACTGGTTGACTGGCCCCTCCTGCCACGAAGCAACATTAAGCAGCGGTGTCTTCGGTTCCTTCCCCGAAGAACTATGGAGAAGAGACCAGCCGAGGTAAGTCCCGCCGACCAGAAGCGCGAGGACCACGATCGCCGCAAATCCGCCCAGAAATGATACCAACAGGCTGGTCTTGCCGTCCGAAGATCCGGAGACGGCGCTTTTGGCAGACGAGCCGTTGGAAACGGTGCCATTCCGCGGAATATCCATGCGAGGTGGCGGCAGATTGCGGGAATCAGACATAGAAATTCCTTCTGAGGGGAGACTACTTCAATTTGAACTACCAACCCATTTGGTCAAGCATGGGAAAAGAGATTCTCCACGCCCTGCTTTCTTTGTCCTGAACTGAAGTTGTTCACCAAGTCGACTTGCTGGAGGGGTGAATGCCTTACCTAGCGCAGATAGTTAATTGCAAAAGCTCGGTAGTCTGAATATAACTGCAAAAAATCTCTATGCGCCGTTCTCTTGTTGCCTGCTGGATTTGTTTAGTCAGTTTTTGCCTATTCTATTCCAGTTGTCCCGTGCAAGCGGCCTCTGAGCCGACTTCCTATGCCTGGACTCCAGATAATGTAGATCCTGATGCCTTGGCGGCCCGGATGAAGACTTTCCAGGACATCTATCCCAAGGTGCGGGATGATGCACTGGCCGCCTATGCCCAAGCACATCCGGCTCCGCAGCCCTATGACGCCGATGCTAAAAAAATGATCAGGCTGCTGACTTATCTTTGGCTTTGGGGCGATCTCTACCGGGAAAGTCTATGGGAGGTTGAGAAGAAGTTGGCCCAAGGGGTACAGAGTGCGGCTGGAAGTGACCCGATTGCGGGAATGATCCTGGACTGTTGTGCGAAGGGCGTGCCTGACAATCTCCTCCAGCATACCGACTCCTTCGCGAATACTGCCTATCCTGAGGTCTTCAAGGCATGGTTTTACAAGGAAGCGGCCGGCAAAATCAATGGTTCCAGTGCCGGGGATTCAGCAGCGGCAAAAGAGAACCTTTCGGCCCTGCCGAATATGATTCAGAAATGGGGACATCTTTACGAGCAACAGATCAAGAAGCCGCTGCCGAATTCACTGCTCTTTTCCATGGGACAGTCCATGCAAGACGCAGGGGGAGGAGACGAGTCCGGCCTTAATCTGGTCCACACCACCATCGACCAGGCCTTTGCAACCGCTGCACCGGACAATCCGGTCAAGGATGCCCTCGACGGGGCTTATTGGACAGACGAGGCTTGGTTGGCGCGCGGCGGAGGATGGGCCAACACGGTGACGCCGCCACAGTGGCAGAAATTCAAGGAGGACTTGGAAAAGGCGGATAACGTCCTGGAATCAGCTTACGCGAAACATCCGGAGGAAGCGGCGATTTCCGTTGTCATGCTCAAGGTTGAACTCGGCCAGGGAATGGGCAGGGATCGCATGGAGCAATGGTTTCAACGCGCAATCAAAAGTGATCCCCAGAACGCACAGGCCTACAGCCAGAAATACTGGTATCTCCAGCCGCGCTGGTATGGATCAGTGGATGATTTGGTCAGTTTTGGCAAGGAATGCATGAGTATGCCGGATCCGCCGCCTTCCGGTTTGTCGGGATTCGGCATTGCCATCGCACAGGCCTCGACGCAGGAGCCGGATGTCTACAAGCGGCCCGAGGTCTGGATTCCACTTGAAAAAATGTATCGCCTCTACCTGGAACGATTTCCGCAAAGCTATATCACCCGGACAGGCTTTGCCCTGCACGCCGCGCAAAGTGAGCGCTGGGACATTGTGAAAGAGCAGTTTGCGCTGCTCGGAGAAAACTGGGACCACGGCATGATAACCCCCGCCGATTACAATAAGTACGCGGCCAGCGCGAACGCCGCGTCCGGGAAATAGCTTCTGCCTCGGGCACTTAAGCAGTATAGTTACTCAAATTGATATATCCACGCATCCGGATATGTTCATATTTTTATTGCGTCGAGGCGTGCGGATTGTGTAGGGTTCGCCTTATGTCCAAATCCTATATTTTCTCCTCCGAGTCGGTGACCGAGGGTCATCCTGACAAAGTTGCCGATACGATTTCCGATGCCGTGCTGGACGCCTGTCTGGCCCAGGACAAGCACAGCCGCGTGGCGTGCGAAACGATGGTGAAGTCGAACCTCGTCGTCGTCGCCGGGGAAATCACCACCAAGGCCGATTTCGATTACAACAAGGTGGTGCGCAACGCGATCAAGGAGATCGGGTACACGGAACCGGGCGAATCCTTCAACGCCGCCGGCGTTCATATCATGAATGCGCTGACGGCCCAGAGCCCCGACATTGCGCAGGGCGTGGATGACAAGGAAGCCGAAGGCAAGGGCCACGCCGAGCAGGGTGCGGGCGACCAGGGCCTCATGTTTGGTTTTGCCTGCACCGAGACAGACCATCTCATGCCGGCCCCGATTTATTACGCGCACGCACTCGGCGAACGCCTGACCAAGATCCGCAAGGCGGGCAAGGTCGGCTGGTTGCGTCCCGATTGCAAAACCCAGGTTTCACTGCAATACAACGGCACCAAGATCGAGCGTATCGACGCGGTAGTCGTCTCGACCCAGCATCGCGACAGCGCGAAGCACAAGGACATCTACGACTTCATCGTCGAGAACGTGATCAAGGATGTGCTGCCGAAGAACCTCCTCGACAGCAAGACCCGCTATCTCGTCAACCCCACGGGCCGTTTCGTCATTGGTGGGCCTGAAGGCGATTCAGGTCTGACCGGTCGCAAGATCATCGTCGATACCTACGGTGGCATGGGCCGTCATGGCGGTGGCGCCTTCTCGGGCAAGGACCCGAGCAAGGTTGACCGCAGCGCGGCCTACATGGGCCGTTATGTGGCAAAGAACGTTGTCGCGGCGCGGCTCGCCGATCGTTGCGAAATCCAATTCGCCTACGCCATCGGTTATCCGGAGCCCGTCTCGGTCCATATCGACACCTTCGGCACTGGTAAGGTCGACGACGACAAGATCGCCGACGCGGTGAAGCAGGTCTTCAGCTTCAAGCCCGCGAACATCGTCAAGCAGCTCAACCTGCTCCGCCCAATCTACAGCAAGACCACCAACTACGGCCACTTCGGCCGCACCGACGATCTCGATGCGCTGACGTGGGAGAAGACGGACAAGGCCGCGGACCTGAAGAAGGCGGCGGGACTGTAATTTAAATAAAAACAAAGAAAGCATCACGATCATGAGCAACGACTATAAAGTTAAAAACATCGCGGACGCCGATTTCGGCCGCAAGGAAATCACCATCGCGGAACACGAGATGCCCGGTCTCATGGCGCTGCGTGCCGAGTACAAGGGCAAGAAGCCGCTCGCGGGCGCGAAGATCGCCGGCTGCCTCCACATGACCATCCAGACCGCCGTGCTCATCGAGACGCTGGTCGATCTCGGCGCGGAAGTGCGCTGGAGCTCGTGCAACATTTTCTCCACGCAGGACCACGCCGCCGCGGCCATCGCCAAAGCCGGCATCGCGGTGTTCGCCTGGAAGGGCATGAACGCCGAGGAATTCGACTGGTGTATCGAGCAAACGCTCAAGTGGCCGGACGGTTCGCAGCTCAACATGATCCTCGATGACGGCGGCGACCTGACCAACATGGTCCACGACAAGTATCCCGAGCTCATCGCTGGTATCCACGGCCTCTCGGAAGAGACGACCACCGGCGTGCACCGCCTTTACGAGCGCGTCAAGAAGGGAACTCTCAAGATGCCCGCGTTCAACGTCAACGACTCGTGCACGAAGAGCAAGTTCGACAATCTCTACGGTTGCCGCGAATCGTTCATCGATGCGGTCAAGCGCGCCACCGACGTCATGGTCGCCGGCAAGGTTGTCGTCGTCGCCGGTTACGGCGATGTTGGCAAGGGTTGCGTGCAGGCCGCGAAGGGCCTCGGCGCCCGCGTTGTCGTCACGGAAATCGACCCGATCAACGCCCTCCAGGCCGCGATGGAAGGATACCAAGTCACGACCATGGACGAAGCCTGCCAGTTCGGTGACATCTTCGTCACCACCACCGGCAATGTCGACGTCATCACCCGCGCCCACATGGACAAGATGAAGACGCAGGCGATCGTCTGTAACATCGGTCACTTTGATTCCGAAGTTGAAGTCGGATCGCTCTACAACGACAAGGGCCTCAAGAAGGTCGAGATCAAGCCGCAGGTCGACCAGTTCACCTGGCCGAACGGCAAGGTGCTCACGGTATTGGCTGAGGGCCGTCTCGTGAATCTCGGTTGCGCCACGGGCCACCCGAGCTTCGTGATGTCCGCCTCGTTCACCAACCAGACGATTGCCCAGATCGAGCTGTGGAGCACGCGCGGCCAGAAGAAGTACAAGAACGAAGTCTACGTCCTGCCCAAGTCGCTCGACGAAAAAGTCGCGCGTCTGCATCTCGGCCAACTCGGCGTGAAGCTGACCAAGTTGACCCCGAAGCAGGCCGAGTACCTCGGCATCTCGGTCGATGGCCCGTACAAGGCCGAGAATTACCGCTACTAAGTAGCCGTCGGCGTGAGGCGGTGGATTCTTCCGGCCACGCTCTCACGAGCGCGGCTACGAGAAAACCCCGGATGCGCCAGCGTCCGGGGTTTTCTGTTTCTGATCGTTCCCAAACTCCATTAGGAACACGGCCGATTATTTTTTGGTCGGCTTGGAGGTTGTTCCAAACGGATTCTTGGGCTGTTTGTTCGCGGGCGCATTGGTCATCGTCGCGGAATTGACCAGGTCGACAAACCGGGCGTCATCATGCATGCCCTTGAAGTGAGGATCCACGCGCGCAGCGAACAGGGCATTCGTGCTGATGGTCGAGGCTTGGGTGAGGTACTTGAGGGCCGCATCGCGATGATCGAGCATCGCATGGAAGGCGGCGAGGTTGTAGATCATCTCGGCCGATTTGGGATCGATTTTGGCCCGGGCTTCCAGGAAGGCAATGGCTGCCTCGATGTTATGGACCTTGTTGACGTAATACTCGATGACGCCGGACATGTCCTCATGGCTCCAATTGGTCAGGCCCGCTGTGGTGCGCAGACGGTCGTTGAGCTCGGTGAACTTGCCCTCGTCCTGAAGCAACCGGGCCAGGTCGAGATTGAGGCCGACATCGTACGGGGCCTTGGCCAACTGGTCGTGCAATTCCGCCTCGCGTTTGCCAAAGAGTTTCGCCGCCTTGAGCGCATCGATGGTGTAACCAAACTGGTCGTTGGACGGATCGGCGTCCGCCGCTGTTTGCGCGACGACGAGGGCTTCGTCATAGCGCTTCTGCCGCACGAGCAGCCGGGTCAGGTTGTTCACCGAATCGGGCATTTGCGGGCAAAGCGCCAGGGAAATCTTCAGCCAATGCTCCTCTTCGTTGTCGAGATGGCGGTAGCGATAGATATCGGCATGCCAGAGGGCCAGCTTGCCAAAATTGAGCATGGCCATGGGATCCAAATGGAAACGGGAATCCGAGAGCAGCTTCTGGCTGTAGTCGTCCCAGAATTTTCGGTCCTTTTCAATCTCCGCGGGCGGAATCGCATCCAGCGGAGTGGGATTGAGCTTGAGGATGAGGCCCCAGGGCACGAGGTAGGGATACATCCACATGAGCGGGACGCTTTGCTCGATGTAAAAGGTGTGGTCCTTCTTGTTCTTCTCGAAGATCTTCCTCGCCACGATGCCATTGACGTCGAAGACATCGTTGCTGCCCGGACGCAGACGTTGGCCCGGGCCGCCCGCCTTGACGCGGGCCATCACTTCAGGCGTATTGTCGTAATCTTCCCAGCAACCGAGAAGTTCGTCGTCGCTCATGCATGTGACGTTCCCCTTAGGATAAGCCAGGTCACGGCCCAGCCATTTTTCAAACGGCGTATACTCGCCCGGCTTGGGGCGGAACCGGTCGTCATACTGATTGCGGATATAACGCGTGTAGTAGGTGTCGCACAGCGCATTCTGGGTTATGACGGCGACATCCCGGCGATCAAAAGCCGGATCACGCTTCCAGCGATTGTCCTGCTGGCTTTCGACAAAGGCCATATAGGTGGGCACGAAGCGTCCGGCGTCCGATCCGCCGAAATAGACCGCATTCTTATCCATGTCACGCATCATGTCGGTGCCGTAGTACCAGCCGAACCAGTGTTCCGCCTGACTGCAGTTGTCGAAATTGCTCCAGAGCGGAAGCAGCGACAGGAAGATGGCCGGTGCACTGAAAACCAGGATGCGGTACTGGGTGACAGTCTCCGCCATCGTTTCGTACAGATAAGTCATGGCGGCCAGCGCCCCATAGCCCATCAGGATCACGAAAATGCAGTGTGATTGGAGGTGAAAGACCTTATATTGAAGGTTTTTTTGGAGATCGAAACCCTCCTGAGGAGCGATGAGCTGAAGCATGAAGCCGAGAAGAAAAAAGGCTGTGCCCAGAAAGATGAACCAGTTGACCTGCGACTCGTCGCATCTTCGGAAATAGAGCAGCACCGCCAGAGTGAGAAAAATCAGCGGGACCGTGAAATTCTGCTGCAAGTTGAACCCGTAATAGTAGAACGTCTTGCCCAGGCGCGGAAAATAATCGGGCAGACCGATAGTGGCGTCCAGTTGGGCATTCGGGTCGACGACGCGGATGGCCTTGCCGAAGGTCGTCTTGATCAGGGCCGGGAGGCTTTTCGGATACTGCTCGCGGCTGACTTCATAAAAGAAACCGCTTCGGTCGGAGGCAAAGCCCCAGTTCATGGGCGGATTGGTGGACGACGCAAAGCGCTCGTAGGAATAGGGCAGCAACCCGATCCAACCCACGACGAAGATGCCGATGATCAACCGGCGGTCGAGGGTCGACGTATAAAGCAGGCCCAACGCCAGCGCCGCCATGAACAGGGTGATCACGCCTTGGAAGGTGGTGATCTGCAGCCAGCCGGGATGAACGAGAGTGCCGCAGAGCCAGATGCTCCGGGAATACAGCCAGCGTTGTGCATGATCTTCGCTCGGCCCCATCAGATAATGGCCATAGGCAAAGACTGCGCACGCCGTGGCCACCCCCAACAGGAACAGGTGCAGCCGGAATTGCTTCATGTAGAAGAAGGAGACCACCGCCGTCATCGCCAGGATGAGCCGGGCCATGACCTCGCTGATGCGTTGCAAGACTTCGTCGGGTGGATGCAGCGGCTCATTCCCGGAAAGCCAGCTGATGTAAACGAGAATGGAGAGGCTGAAGAGGTTGACCGCAAGAAAGACCGACCAGAATTTCCCGGCCCGTACAAGGATGGCTGCGAGCAAAAAGGCCGGGATGATCTGGACCAGGGTATGGTGATTGGTCAGGCCGAGGGAAAAGATCAGCACCGTCAGGACCAGCCGCCGGCCTTTGTGGGGCTCGAGCATCCAAAGATAGAACAGGAGCAGCACCAGGTTCAGGATCAGCGCCTGAATCGTGCCGTGGACCGCAGCGATCGTGGCCTGGCTCCACATCACATCGCTGAAGCCGATGGTGAGCCCGGCGAACATCCCCGCGTAAAAGCAGAAGGGCCGCACCGCCGCCTGAGTGGTGGCATCGGTCCAACGCTGCAACAGCCAGCGGCCCGAGTGGCAGACCAGAAGCGTCAGCACGGCGTTGGAAGCCGCGCCGAACAAGGCCGATTGCAGATTGATTCGCCAGGCCAGGTTGCCGAAAGGAAAGATGTGGGAGAGAATGAACCCTGACAGCGTCCAGAGCGGATAGCCGGGCGGGTGGCCCACGCCGAACTTGGTCGCGGCCGTGATCAATTCGCCCGAGTCTTCCAGTGTTACGTTCGGCGCCAGGGTCGCGATATAGACTCCAAGCGTGATGAGAAAGACCAGTCCCGCGGCGATGAAATCGGAGCGCTGGAACCGTTCCGGCCGTGACGCCGGCAGGTTCGCCAACGATTCGTCCGGCTTGATGGTGGAGGCAACAGTGGTGAGGCTCATGAGGACGTCTTTCCTTTGGAGACCACTGTGCTGCCCTGGCCATGTCCGCGCAAGGCCATCCACGGCACCCGCCAGATCGCCTCGCGCACGATATGTCCCGACATCTTCGAAACACCGGCGAAACGGTCTTCAAAAATGATCGGGACCTCGGTGATTTTCCAGCCTTTCCGCCAGGCCATGTGAGTCACTTCAATCTGGAAGGCGTAACCATCGGAGTGGATTTGCGACAGGTCGAGACTGGCCAGTTTGTCGGGACGAAAGGCCTTGAAACCGCCGGTCGGATCCGTGTACGGCATGCCGGTGATGCAACGCACATAGAGGCCGGCGCCGAGGCTCAACATCAGACGATGCAACGGCCAGTTGGTCACGCGGACCCCATCGCGGTAACGGGTGGCGAGCACGAGATCGGAACCGGCCTCGAGCGCCTGGATCAATTCGGGAACGGCTTTCGGGTCATGGGACAAATCGGCATCCATCTGCACCACCGCGCTGCATGGATCCGAGGCATGGCGTTGGGTCACCCAGGCAAAGCCGGCGAGATAGGCGGAACCCAGCCCCAGTTTGCCCGAGCGTTCCAGCAGGAAAAGCGACTGGTTATAGCGCGGATGCGCCTTCACCCACGCGGGCGTACCGTCCCCGGAGGCGTCGTCCACCAGCAGGAGTCGGGCGTTGGGCACCGCGGCCCACAGGCGTTCCGTGAACCGGGGCAGGTTGTCCAATTCATGGTAGGTCGGGACGACAATGAAGGGAGACAGCATGGCTTCAGATAAGTTCAGAGATCGAGCCATAGTCGGGATCGAAGAGGCGCTTGTAATTGCGCAGCGCGTAGGCGTCGGTCATGCCGGAAAGATAATCGCACAAGAGACGGGCCCGTTCCTTGAGGTTTTCGGTTTCACGGACGATGCCATGCACTTCTCCCGGGACTAGGACCAGGTTCGCCGGAAGGTCCCGACCGGCAGGATTCTTGACGGAAATTTTGCCAAGATAGTTGTCGAAAAAAGTCGCCGCCAATTTATGCAAAACCTGTCCGCCCTTGAACTCGATCTGCTGCAGGGCGCTGGAGCCGAAGACCAGTTCGCGGCAAAGCGTCTTGTGCAGCTTGATGCGCGCCCGGGCGGTCTCTTCCCGTTGCAATTTGTAACGATGGCGATGGGTGTGGGACGACATGAAATTTTGTTCGGGCTGGATGGAGGCGCTTTGTATCAAATCGCCAATTACGCCGTTCATCAAGGGTTGAAGCTTATTTTTTTTGATCATGTCGATCAATTCATCCAGGTGTTTTCCTTGCAGGGGATCAAGTTTGTCGCCCCGGTTTTCGCGCCACGCCTGCAGTTTGTCGGCGCCCAGGAACCTGGCCTTCACCCCGTCGACGATATCGAAGCAGGAATAGGCAATATCGTCCGCGAGATCCATGATCTGGCATTCGATGCTTTGAAAACCGTTTACCTCGGGCGAATCCAATTTTTGGGCCAGATCCCCCTCACCGAAACAAAAGGCGAGAATCTCGGACTGGTCGTCGTAAATGAAATGATTTTTTTCGTCGCCACGCTCCCGGTAGAGCCGCTTGTACTTCAGGACGCCGTCGAGCAGCGCACGGCTCGGGCTCATTCCGCCGCGCCCCTTCGCGCGGCTGTAGATCGTCCGGGTCAGGATGCGCAGCGTCTGCGCGTTGCCTTCGAATCCCCCGAAGTCGCCCATCAGCTCGTTGAGCACCCGCTCACCCGCATGGCCGAAGGGGGGATGACCGATGTCGTGAGACAGCGAGATGGCTTCCAGCAATTGGGTATCGATCTGGACTTCGGGATGGACACTGCGCAGATAGATTGCGATCGATTCCGCCACACGCGAAACTTCGAGCGAATGCGTCAGTCGTGTCCGGTAAAAGTCGTACTCACCTGCCTGGAAGACCTGCGTCTTGGCCTGAAGGCGGCGGAAAGCCGGACTGAACATGATGCGGTCCCGGTCCTGATGGAAGACACTGCGGTAATCGGTCTTGCGGGCGCTATTAAACGGATCGCAAAAGCACTCCTGATCAAACGCATTGTAGAAATCAGCCGACATCTTTTCACTCTAGGGCGTGTGGCCAAAAGAACACAAGGCCGAGCCATTTGGAGGTTGTTCCGCTTGCGAGCTTGATTACAAAACGAAGAAAATCCCAAAAAGGTGTTGCCGCATTTCTCATTTGAGCTTACTTACCCGATACGTAATTAGTTCTCTTATGTTAGCAAAAACCAAGTGCGAGCACGCCACGACCAAGCGCTTCAAGGCCAAGCTCAAGCCCTATCACCATCATTTTGACAAGTGCTCCAAGGCCGTCCGTGTCCATCACGGCGTCACCAAGGGCAAGACGAAGGGCAAAGTCCGGTTGGGCGATCTCGTTACCATTCCTGATAGCGACCTCCATCACGTCATGGATCATGAGGCGATGATGGCCATCGCGCACGCCATTGAAGACATCGCATCCGAAGAAGGCCAGGGCGAGCTGATCGCCACATTTCAGGACTTCAAAAATTTCCTGCCTTACAAGAAACGCTATCGGGAAATGGCCGAGCGCCTCGACGCCGTCCGCGTCTGGGGTGAAGGCACAGTGCCGAAGGGTTGTGGCAATATCGACTTCGTCCAGGTCGACGAAAAACTGCTCCGCTATTGGCTTGTCCTCTTCGACAGCGAACACAGCCGCGCTGTCCTCCTCTGCAAGCAGATGAACAAGGCCACCGAAATGGCGGACAAAAAGTTTCTCGGCTTCTACAGCTTCAACCCCTACCTCGTTCAATCAATTCGCTGGCGCTTCAATCTGATGGGATCGGGCTTGAGCCGGGTGATTACCCACTGGGAAAAGAGCTTTCCCTTCCCGGATCTCAAGATGCGCGACTTGGATCGCTTGATTCGTCAGCCAGATGTCGTTGATGTTTAGTGGGTTGTGATTTATCTAAAAGATTATTACTTTTCTTTGAACGTCCGCCCCTCTGTCGGGTCTATCCTTTTGTAAGTTTCATTCATTCTCCTCCTTGATTACAGGCGCTAACTCGGGTTAGCGCCTGTTTTCGTTTCAGCGCGAAACACCCCGCTCTTGGCCACATTCTTTCGGCGTGACCACCGCCGCCTTTTTCGACAGGCTTGTTCCTTATGCGTCACACCATCACCGTCCTGGTCGAGAATCGTTTCGGGGTTTTGACGCGCATCGCGGGTCTGTTCAGCGGGCGCGGCTTCAACATCGAGACGCTTAACGTCGGCCCCACCCATCGTCCCGACACTTCGCGCATGACCATCGTGGTCGTCGGCGATGACCGTGTCCTGGACCAGGTCACGCGCCAGCTCAACAAGCTTGTGGACGTGATTGAGGTGAAGGATTTCCGCGAGGGCGAATATGTGGACCGCGAACTGGTCCTGCTCAAGATCAAGGTCGACTCCAAGTCGCGCGCCGAGGCGATGCAAATCTGCGATATCTTCCGTGCCAAGATTGTCGATGTTCAGCCCAAGAACCTGACCATCGAGATCACCGGCAACGAATCAAAGGTGTCGAAGTTCATCACCCTGATGGAGACCTTCGGCATCCTCGACCTCACCCGCACGGGCAAGGTCGCGATCGCGCGGAAGTAAGTCCAGCGACGGCAGTGGTCTTAACCCTGCCGGCTTCGCCGATAGGTTCCCGGCGGTACGCCGTGGAACCGGCGGAATTGCCTGCTGAAATAGAAGAGATTGTCGTAGCCGAGTTGCTCGGCGATTTCCTTGAAGGGAAGCTCCGTGTTGCCGACGAGGTCGCGCGCCCGGCCGAGGCGCAATTCGAGGACATGCCGATGCAGGGCCGTGCCGGTCTCCTGCCGGAAACGCCGTCGCAGCGTGCTCAAGGCCATGCCGAATTGGCGCGCCAGCGCAGCGTAATCGGGCGGAGCTGTCTGTGATTCTTCGAGCAGCGACAAGAGCTTTTCCAGCCATGGCTCGGAGTGGGGCTGGAGTCTGCGCCACTCAGCCAGATCGAGCAGCAAGGATTCCAGCAGGTTGGCAGCTCTTGGCGCCGACAGGGGGCCGGGCGTGTGAATGAGCCGGATGGCCCGGTCCATCAACGCGGCGCAGCGCTCCGACTCGCGCGGCGGGCAGGACTGC
>Ga0068863_100000230_pt1 | contig 59246 bp, 45 predicted proteins | sample KBSSwiS62_FD_66596 | JGI IMG/M metagenome (GOLD analysis project Ga0068863, IMG submission 66596) | Switchgrass rhizosphere microbial communities from Kellogg Biological Station, Michigan, USA - KBS Switchgrass S6-2 | ecosystem: Host-associated > Plants > Roots > Rhizosphere > Soil ... | reverse complement strand
CATCGCCATCCGGGCGGGCTGGGCGCCCAGCTCCGCCGCTGCCAGCCAGTGCCGCGCGATCACCGCCGCGCGGTCGTCCCGGTCCCCGTGGACGCGGGTGAGGACGCCCGCGACCTGCTCGTGCACGCGCGCCCGCCACAGCCGCGACCGGCGGGACAGCAACGCGTCGGTTACCAGGGCGTGCGCGAACTCGTACCCGCCCAGCCGGTACGACGATTCCCGGACCAGCCCCGCGCCGAGGGCTACGTCGAGCGGCCGCAGCAGGTCGCCGAGCGTGCCGCCGGCGACCTGGGCCAGGACGCCCGCCTCGAACTCGTCGCCCATCACGGCGGCGAGCTCCAGCACACGGGCTGCCTCCTCCCCCAGGCCCGCCACTCGGTGCAGCACAACGTCCAGCACGCCCTGGGGAAGCTCCTCGCCCGCCCGGGCCAGCTCCGTGAGGAAGAACGGATTCCCGGCGGTGCGCCCGCGCAGCTCCTCGGCTTTGCCGCTGCCCGGGTCGCGGCCGGACAACTCCCGGACGAGCACCCGGACCTCCTCGGCGGCAAGCCCGTCGAGCCCGAGCCTGCGCGCGCCGAGCCGCGAAAGCGCCGACAGCGTGCCGGTGAGCGCCGACGCCTCGTGCCGCCTGAAGGTCGCCACCAGCAGCAGGCCCGGCCGGGCGGTGGACACCACGTGGACCAGCAGCCGCAGCGTCGCGTCGTCGGCCGCGTGGATGTCCTCCAGCACGACGATCACCGGGCCGACGGCGGCCAGGAACGCGCCGACCGCCTCGAAGAACCGCAGCCGCGCCCCCTGCGCGTCGGACGCCGGGATCGCCTCCAGCCCGCCCGACAGGAACCTGCCCACTTCGTCGGGCAGGGTGGCCTGCGGCGCCGTCGCGGCGAGGTCGCGCAGGACCCGTTCCCAGGGCCACAGGGCGGGCGCGGTCTCGTGGTCGGGACTCGACCCCCAGCCGACCGGCACGTCGGCGGTCGCGCGGAATCGCCTCAGCAGGCTCGTCTTGCCGACGCCCGGCTCGCCGTCCACCAGCACGACCTGCCCGGCGGCGGACGACGCCTTCGCCGCCTCGTGCAGGAACTCCAGCGCGCTCTCGCGGCCGACGAAGACCGGCTGGTCCGCCGCGGGCTCAGGAGCCCCGCGCGCCGTCGTCTGTTTCGGCGCCGGCACCGGAGGCCGCCGCAGGGGGGACGCCGTGGCGGGCCGCTCCGGCGGGAGCAGCGTGGCGTCCTGGCGCAGCACCGCGCCTTCGAGTTCGCGCAGCCGCGGCCCGGGGTCAATGCCCAGCTCCGCGGCGAGCACCTCCCGCGCCCTTCGCAGGCAGTCGAGGGCCGCCGCCTGCCGGCCCGCCCGGTAGTGGGCCAGCGCGAGCAATTCCCAGGCCCGCTCCCGCAGGGGGTTTTCGCGGACGAACGAGTCCAGCCGCGCGAGCACGTCCGTGTGGCGGCCGAGCTCCAGCAGGGCTTTGGCCAGCCCCTCCACCGCGTCGAGGCGCATCTGTTCCAGACGGCCGATCTCCGGCTGCGCCCACGCCTCGGACCGCACATCCGCATACGGGTCGCCTCGCCAGAGATCGAGCGCCTCGGCAAGGGCGTCCACCGCCTCGTTGTGCCGCCCCTCGGCCAGATGGCCGGACCCGGCGGACATGAGCGTCTCGAAGTCCCTTGTGTCCAGGCCGAGCCCGCCGGTCATCAGGCCGTACCCGTCGGCAGCGCTGACCAGGACGGTCGGGGTCGCGCCGGGCCGCCGGTCGGGCTCCAGCCGGCGGCGCAGGTTGGATACATGAACCTGCAGGCTCCCGTGGGCGCTGGCCGGTGGGTTGCCGGACCACAGCCGGTCGGCCAGGAGGTCCGCAGGGAGCACGCGGTCGGCATGCATCGCGAGGAGGGCCAGGAGGGCTCGCTGCTTCGGCGGTCCGGCCGGTACGGCCCGCCCGGCCACGACGAGCTCCATGGGCCCGAGGACGTTCAGCCGCACCGATACTCGTTGGATGCGCCGACAAGCGCTGTCAGAAGGATCCACGCCTGGTCGCAGCGCTTGCTCGGCAGGCACGGCCCTGCCATGTCGCACCGGCGAGTCACAGCACTCAGGACCCTCCCCGTTCGTACTCAGCGCTGATCCCAACTCTACGAAACCAGCGGTGAGCGCCGACGCCGCCTGGTCACCGGCCCGCTGGACTGGTAACGACGGGCCGCGTGCTGGGAGCCACGCCGACGGCGAGCCTCTGACGGACCCAGCACCCATGTTGATGTTCCTTATGCGACATCGGGCATTTCTCCGTCCTGCACACCGACACGTTCGGCAACGGCGACGCGCTGCCGGTCGATCCGTACGCGGTCCGCCGCACCGAGTGGACCATCGAGGCCGACTACCGGTACCCCAGCGTGAACCCGGTCGCCGAACCGGGCCCGGACGGCCGGCGCCCGGTTGGCGAGACCTTCTTCCAGTACCGCATCGAGCTGCCGTTCGCGGTCTGGCTCGGCGGCGCCAACGGCCCCGGCTCGGTCATGTTCGCGGTCAGCGCCCCCACCTCGGCGACCACGCTGCGGCTCTACTGGATGAGCGCCTTTGACCCTGAGTTGCACGGCGACGGCCCAGTCGACGGCGCCGGCCTGCAGGCCGTCGAGGACCGGATCTGGGCACCCGACCAGAAGATCGTCGAATCGCAGCGCCCGGCGCGGGTATTCGCGGCGACCGAGACGCACCGCGCCTTCGACGCCCTCGGCCTCGCCTACCGCAAAGCGCTACACGACCTCGGCTTCGCCGGCTGACCCGTTGCCTCCGAGGGGATTCGCGGACGAAGTCAGGCGAGGGGGCGGCGCACGCGGGGGACGGGCTGGTCGCGGCGCGCGGCCTCGGCCTCCAGGCGCTTCCTGAGCATTTTCCCTGGCCGAGAAAGAACGGTTCCGCTCACGGCGGTTCCCGGCGAGGCTCCAGCTCGGTCGCCTGGACGCCCACCGGCAGCCGCAGGTCGAAGCCGGCCTCGTTCGCTGAGAAGTCGAAAAACCAATGCCAACAAGGGTAGTCAGCCGGCCCACAAGGTTGGCGGAAGTTCGCGGTATCCGGGGGCTCGCGTGGGCGCAGAGCGTGATCGTATGGTCCTGTCGCCGCAGCGGCGGGGGCCGCAGCTGGGGCGTCGGTTGCCTGCCCGAACAATAGCGATCCCAGGTCGGCGCGCGGTTACCCGGCTCGACCTGGGATCGCATTCCTACAGGGCGTACGGACCAGCGTTGAATGGTCCGCTACGTGTTCATTCCCGCGGTGCGCTGGTACCGCGGCGCCCATCGCCGACGGTAGATGAACCTGGCCGGCGGCGGCAGCAGCCTGAGCACCTTGGCCTCGACTTCCTGGGGCGCGCCGTCGAGCAGCCACGGGAGGAACTCCGCGGCGCTGCGCAGGCCCTGCTCCTTACGGATCGTCGCGACGAACGTCGCCCACCCGGCGGGGCCGAGGTAGGTCTCGACCAGCGGCAGGGCCTCGTCCTCCTCGTGCTGCATGTGGCTGGTCAGGCTGGTGGCGAGGGTGTGGACGCTCGCCACGAGGCCGGCCTGGTCGCCCAGGGCCAGCGCGTCATCGATGCGCTCGATCTGCGGGTCGATCTGCGCGTGCTGGGTTTCCATCTGGTCGATGACGGCGACCTCGTCGGGTGCCAGCGCCTTGTCGCGCAGCGCCGGCCACAGGGCGGCGTCCTCGGCCTGGTGGTGAGTGTGCAGCTGCTTGGTGAACATGTCCCAGCGGACGCGCGCGCCCGCTGTTCTGCCCTCGCCACGTTCCGCCGCCAGCTGCAGGCGCTGCAGGTCGCGGGCGAAGGCAGCGTGCCCGACCAGCATCATGGTGAAGTCGACCGTTCCGGCCGGCCGCGGCGTGCGGCCGGTCCCGGCGGCGGCGCTGTTGGTCATTGGTACTCCAGACAGGTATGTGGCCGGTCCCGGGCGGCAACGCCGCCTGGGAGCTGGTCAGCGGTGTCGGTTGCAGGCGTCCCACGCCTGGCGGCCGTCTTCGGGCGGCACGCCGGGGTGGCCGCGGGCGGGGTCAGACCCGGGCCGGTTCGGGCGTCGCGTCGGAGCCGGCGGGGTGCTCGGCTTCGCCGTGCGCGTTTGGGCTGCGCAGCGCGACGAGGCCGGCGGCGAGCAGGAAGGCGCTACCGGTCAGCAGCGCCCGGTGGAAACCCGCGGTGAGCGCGTTCGGCACGGCCGCGTGCTGCCCGAGCAAGTGGTTCGTGCGCGAGGTAGCGACCGCGGAGAAGATCGCGAGCCCCAGCGCGGCGCCGACCTGCTGCGACGAGTTCAGCAGCGCGGCGGCCAGCCCCGCCTGGTCGGCGGGCACGCCAGCGTTCGCGGCCGTGGTAACGCCGACGAACACCGCCCCGAGACCGAACGAAACAATCATCAGGCCGGGGAACAGGTCCGTCAGGTAGGAGCCGTCGACGGGGATCCGGGACAGGTAGTACAGGCCGCCGGCAGCGAGCAGCGCACCGACGACGATGACGGCCCGGGTGCCGACCCGGATGAGCAGTTGCGAGGAGATGCCGGCCGCTATCCCGACGCCGAAGCAGAGCGGAACGTAGGCGAGGCCGGTCCTGATCGGCGAGTATCCGAGGACGTTCTGCATGTAGAGGGTGAGGAAGAAGAACATCGCGATGAGGCCGGCGAACGCGATCAAGCCGGTGAAGTCAGCGGCCCCGAGACCCCTGATCCGGAAGATCGACAGCGGCAGCAGCGGGCTGCTCTGTCGCCGCTCGTTGGCCAGGAACGCGATCAGCAGGACGGCCGCGCCGGCAAGCTCACCGACTGTGCGGGCCGAGCCCCAGCCCTGGTCAGGTGCCTTCACCAGCCCGAAGACGAGCAGCAGCATCCCGCCGGTGACCAGGACTCCGCCGCCGACGCCGACACTCGCCGGCCTGCCCTCGCGCCGGTCACGCTGGATCAGCCGGAATACGGCCGGCAGCACCAGCGCGGCGGCCAGCGGGTTGACGAAGAACACCCAGCGCCAGCCCGGACCCTCGGTCAGCACCCCCCCGAGCAGGACCCCGACCGCCGACGCGAGTCCGCCGACCCCGCCCCACACGCCGAGCGCCTTGTGCCGGTCCGCTCCGTCCCGGAACGTGGTCGTGAGGATCGACAACGCTGCCGGAAGCATCATCGCGGCGCCAAGACCCTGCGTCAGCCGCGCGCCGATCAGGAGCCCGGGATCCCCGGCCAGCCCGCCGACGAGTGACGAGATCCCGATCAGGACGGTCCCCGTCACCAGGACCCGACGGCGCCCGAGCAGGTCGGCGAGCCGCCCACCCAGCAGCATGAAACCGCCGTAAGTCAGCAGGTAACCGCTCGGCACCCACTGCAGGCTCTGCCTCGAGAAGCCAAGATCGGCGCGGATGTCGGGAAGCGCCACATTCGTGATCGACGCGTCGACGAAGTCAAGGAAAGCGACCGCGCACAGCAACGCCAGCGTGAGCATGGCGCGTCGGGTCGTGAGAAACGATCCGCCGGCGTTGGTCTTCGCGCCCGAACCACTGCCGTTCGCCGCGGTGACGGTGGCTCGGGCACGCTCGGACGCTCGGCGCGTCGCGACCGGGCGTTCGGCCCCTGAGCCGGTGGTGATGGAGTCCATGTGGAGATCCCTCCTGTCCGCGGCCGTCGTCCCGCAACCTGGGGCCAGCGGGCGTCCGGCCGTCACCCTGTCTGTCGAATCCCGCCCGGAAGATGTGACCGGCGGTTCCGCCGGGCGACATTCGTCGCCTGTGCGGGCGTGGTCGACGGGGATGGCCCCGTCACATCGGCCGCGCCGCGTTCGTCATTGCCTGGGAGGGGTTCGATCGGACGGAGGCAACTCGTGGACCATGCGACCTGGCAGGCCGAGCAGTTCGAGCGACAGCGCCCGCACCTGCATGCGGTCGCCTACCGCATGCTCGGCTCACTCAGCGAGGCCGAGGACGCGGTCCAGGAGGCATGGCTGCGGCTGAGCCGGTCCAGCGACGAGACGATCGGCAACCTCGGCGGTTGGCTGACAACCGTCGTCAGCCGGGTGTGCATCGACATGCTGCGCGCCCGCCAGGCACGCCGGGAGGACTTCGTCGGCACCTGGCTGCCCGAACCGATCGTCCTCATCGAGGACAGCGACGACCCGGAGCAGCAGACGCTGCTCGCCGACTCCGTCGGCCTGGCCCTGCTCGTCGTTCTCGAGACGCTCAACCCGCACGAGCGGCTGGCGTTCGTCCTGCACGACATGTTCGCCATGCCGTTCGAGGAGATCGCCCCGATACTCGACCGGACACCCGCCACCGCCCGCCAGCTCGCCAGCCGGGCCCGGCGACGGGTGCAGGGCTCTCCGGTGGTACCTGACACCGACCTTGCGACCCAGCGCAAGGCCGTCACCGCGTTCCTCGCCGCCGCCCGTGGCGGCGACTTCGACGCCCTTGTCGCCGTGCTCCACCCCGACGTCGTCTTCCGCGTCGACACCGGCACACGCACCGGCCTCGCGCCCGCCCTGCTCACCGGATCCACAGACGTCGCCCGGCAGGCCGCTACCCAGGGCCCGCGCTTCGCCCAGCATTGCCGGCCGGCCCGAGTCAACGGCACCGTCGGCATCGTCGCCCAGACGTCGACCGGCATCATCGCGGTCGCCGGCATGACCGTCGTCGAAGACCGGATCACCACCATCGACCTGATCATCGATCCCGACAAGCTCAGCAAGCTGGCGCTCGCCGACTGAGGATCTCGGCGGGCAGGTTGGCTCGTGCCGCGCGTCGGGCACGGCCGAGGATCGTCCGGGTGGCCGCGCCGACGTCGTCTGACCAGGGCTGGGCGCGAAACGTGGCGCTCGCGCACGTTCAGAGTTCCTCGATGATCGCGTCAAGGTCGGCCTTGCATTGGGCCGCGTGCCACACGGCTGCGGCGTCGTGGGCTCGTTCGCGATCGCGTTGACGCGCCGCTGCGACTGGGTGCTCCGTTTCCGTAGCGGGCCGGGGACGATCCGCGGCGGGAATCGTTACGATGCGGGCACCACCACAAGGGAAAAGTCGGGGGGTGCCCGGGTGGCTGGGGTGTCTGGGCGGGCCGGACGGCGTGCCGGGTGATCGTTGACCGGGAGTCGGTGGCTGCCGCGCTGCCGAACATCGAGATCGGCGGGCGGCTTGGCGCCGGGGGTTTCGGGTTGGTGCTCGCCGGCCGGCACCGGCTGCTCAACCGAGACGTCGCGGTCAAGGTGATACCCGCGAACGAGGACACCCGCGCCGGGTTCGTGACCGAGGCTCAGGTGCTCGCCGCGCTGGACCATCCGCACATCGTGCGGGTGCATGACTACATCGAGACCGACGAGTTGTGTCTGATCGTGATGGAGCAGCTCCCGGGCGGGACGCTGACCAAGCGGGCGGCCGAGATCACGCCGGAGGCGGCTTGCGCCGTGACTCTGGCCATCGCGTCCGCGCTCGCCTACGCCCACAACCGGGGCGTGCTGCACCGCGACATCAAGTTGGACAACGTGCTGTTCGACGCCGCGGGGACGGTCAAGGTCACCGACTTCGGCATCGCGAAGATCTTTGAAGGGTCGTCGACCGCCGGCACCACGGCGGTCGGCACCCCGATGTACATGGGGCCTGAACAGTTCCTTCGCGGCCGGATCGGCCCGTACACCGACCTCTACTCGCTCGGTGTTGTGCTCTACCGGCTGCTGATCGGCAGGCCGCCGTTTGGCTCGCGGCTGTCGATGTCCGAGATCTGGCAGCAGAAACTGGCTGCACCGCCCGCCATCCCGCCCGACGTGCCGGCACCGGTCGCGGGCGTCCTGGGGCGCGCGCTGGACAGGGAGCCCACCAGCCGGCAGCCGTCGGTGCACGCGTTCGCGCTCGACCTGGCCGCCGCGGCAAGCGCCGCCTACGGTCCTGGCTGGCTCGCCCGGGCCCGCGTGCCGGTCCGCCTGGACGACGACGTCCGGGACGTGGCCGCCGGCTCGCCGGCCGCTGCCGGCCCACCGACGATTGCTCCTCCACCGGGGGGCGGCGGCACGGCGACCTGGACGCCAGCCCTCGACCCGGCCACGCGCCAGGGGCCGACCCTCGGAGGTGGCGGCGGCGCGCCTGCCAGCCCGCCCGTCCCGGCCGGTGGGTCGGGGGCGGCGCCGTTCAGCGGTGCGGTGTCTTGGGCCAAACCGGCGGGCAGGCGGAAGGCCGCGTTCGTCGCCATGGCGAGCGGCTCCGCGCTGACGCTCGTGGCGGCTCTGGTGCTCGTGCTGAACCCCGGGTGGAGTGGTCACGGCAGTCTGGCGGGCGCAGGCGCCAACTCCACCGGCCCCGGCGGGGTCATCACCGGGCCGGGCCTGCCGTCTGGCGAGCCCGGCGTGACGTCCGGCCAGCCGGCCCCCAAGAAGGTTTACACGATCGGGGTGCAGGCGCCGCTGTCCGGCAGCCACCAGCAGTTCGGCGCCAACGTGCTGGGCGGGGTGAAGACCGCGATCGACGAGGCGAACGTCCGGTCCGACCTACCGTTCACGCTGCGGCTCGCCATGGGCGACGACGCCGGCGACGCGCGCGCCGCTCCGGCGGCGGCCCAGAGCCTGGTCAACAACGACGTGATCGCCGTCATCGGGCCCACGTTCTCCGGCACCGCGGAGGCGAGCGAGCCGGTATACCGCGATGCCGGGGTCCTCTCCGCCTCCCCGTCGGCGACGAACGCCGCGCTGACCGCGCGCGGATTCTCCACCTTCTACCGGGTGGTCCCGTCCGACAGCCTGCAGGGCCCGGCCGCCGCGCACTACATCACCCGGACGCTCCGCGTGACCAGCGTGATCGCGATCGACGACGGGACGAATTACGGCGTCACGCTGGCAAACTCGCTTGCGCAAGCGCTGTCCCCAGACGCGACCGTCGTCCGCGACAGCGTCGCCGGAGGGGCAGACTACTCGGCCAAGGCCGCCACGGTGGTCGAAGCGGCGCCGGGCCTTGTCTTCTTCGCCGGGGACAGCACGACCTTCGTTTCCCTGGTCAAGGCGCTGCGCTCCCAGGGTTACGGCGGCGCTGTCATGGCCAGCGACGGCGCGCTCGACACGGCGTTCGTGGCCAAGGCCGGCCCGTCCACCGCCGAGGGAGCCTACTTCACCTGCGGCTGCCTAGTACCCAGCGCCCAGACCAGCGATGCCGCGCAGTCCCGCTTCATCACGAGCTACCGGTCCGCCACCGGCGGCGCGAGCCCCGGCATCTACTCCGCCGAGGCGTATGACGCTACGAACGCCGTCATCGGCGCGCTCGCCAGCCTCGGCGTGAACGCCACGAGGCCCAAGCTCACCGCCGCCTTCGCGGCCAGCGACCTCCCGGGCCTGACCGGCCGCCTGCGCTTCCGGTCCAACGGCGAGCTGGCAGACCAGCGCATCGTCATCTACCGGGTCCGCTCCGGCCAGATTGTCTCCCTCGCCACCGCGACCTGACGGGTGGACAGCCGACGTCGCGCGGAAGGAGGGGTCCACCGTGCGAGCTCGATGCCGTAGCTGGCACCCGCCCATCCGCGCGAGCCTCTCCGCCCCTGCGGTCACGCGGCGATGAATGGATAGAGATGCTCTGTCTCCGCCGATCAGTTGCGACGCGAGGTCCTGTCTCGGTGAGCGCCCGACGTCGGCAACGGAGTTGCGGCTCGCCCAAAGAAACGGTGGGTGAGGTGCGACCGCCTCTCCTCTTCCATGCCGAGAGAGCCCGGGGAGGTGGTGGGCCGGTGTCGCCTTCGGCTCGGCGGTCCGATCGGGCATGATCGGGGGGTGATCGGGCTGTGGCACAGGCGGTTGCGGCCGGCGGCGGACATCGCGCTCGTCGTCGTGCTCGGGCTGCTCCTGGCCGCGGTCGTGCTGGGCGAGCATGACCGCAACCGTCAGCCGCTGTTGATACTGCTGGGTCTGCCGTTCGGTGTCGGACAGGCCGTCGCGCTGTACTGGCGGCGTACCCGGCCCGTGCTCGTGTTCGCCGTGGCGCTGGTTGGCGGCCTCGTCCTGCAGCTACTCGTCCCGACGATGGTGATCCCGATCGCCGCTATGATCGCGATCGTCTCCCTCGCCGCCGCCAAGGCGCCGTCGCGGTCGCTGCCGGCGCTACTCGCCCTGCTCGCGCTGTGCGCCGTCGACTTCGCCTCCGCGAGCCGTGGGGACACCTACTTCGTGATGGTCGTGGCCGTCGCCGCCTGGGCGCTCGGGGAGATCGTCCGGAACCGGCGGGTGGCCATCGAGGGGGAGGCCCGCCGTGCGGTCGAGGAGGAGCGCAGCCGCATCGCCCGGGAGATTCACGATGTCGTCGCGCACAGCGTCTCGGTGATCATCGTGCAGGCGGCGGCCGCGGACGACGTCTTCGACACTCGTCCCGACCAGGCCCGCCGGGCACTGCGTTCGATCGAGTCCACCGGCCGGGACGCACTGGCCGAGCTGCGCCGCCTGCTCGCCGTGGTCCGCCCCGGCGCCGGCGGCGCGGATCCGCTGCGCCCGCAGCCCGGTCTGTCCCGGGTCGACGAGCTCGCCGAACCGCTGCGTGCCGCGGGTCTGGCAGTCACGATTCGCACTGTCGGCATGCCCCGGGCGCTGCCCGCCGGGGTCGACGTGTCGGCTTACCGCATCGTCGGGGAGGCACTGACCAACGCGTTGCGCCACGCCCACGCCTCCCGCGTTGACGTCACGCTCGCCTACGCCGCGACCTCCCTCGACCTGGACATCGTCGACGACGGCGTCGGCGCCGCGGGCAGTGCCCAGGGCATCGGCCCCACCGGCACCGAGGCCGTGGGCACGTCCGCCCAGGCAGGCGCGGCTGCTGGCACGGTCGCCGTGACACCCTCGCCGACGGTGGCCGGCAGCGGACACGGCCTCATCGGGATGCGGGAGCGCGCGGCCATGCTCGGCGGCAGCCTGCGGACCGGCTCGGACGACGGCGGCGGATTCCGCGTACGGGCAAGCCTGCCGCTGCCCGCCGATACCAGTGGGGGATCTGGACGATGACCGGATTGGCACCGGCGGCCCGCGGGAAGGCCGCGCCGCCGATCCGGGTGCTGCTCGCGGACGACCAGGCGCTCGTCCGCGGCGGGTTCCGCATGATCCTCGACGCCCGACCGGGAATCGAGGTCGTCGGCGAGGCTGGCGACGGAGCCGAGGCGGTCGAGCTCACCGTGGCACGCGAACCCGACGTCGTCCTCATGGACGTGCGGATGCCGACCATGGACGGCGTGGAGGCGACCCGACGCATTGCGAGCTCCGGCAGCGCGGCCAGGGTGATCATCCTGACCACCTACGACCTCGACGAATATGTCTTCGCGGCGCTGCGGGCCGGGGCCAGCGGTTTCATGCTCAAGGACGTCCGGCCGGCGGAACTCGCCGATGCGGTCCGGGTCATCTCCCGTGGTGACGCTCTGCTCGCGCCAAGCGTGACCCGGCGTCTGCTCGACCGCTTCGCGGGCAGATGGTCGCCCGACCCTGGTGCTGGGCCTGAGCCGTCCGCCGTCCGCGGCAAGCGCGTCCGGGCCGGGCTGGAGGAACTCACCGAACGGGAGGCGGAGGTGCTCGGGCTGGTCGCGGCCGCCCGGTCGAATGCCGAGATCGCCGCCGAGCTCGTGCTCACCGAGGCGACCGTGAAGAGCCATGTGTCGTCCGTGCTGCGCAAACTCGGTCTGCGTGACCGCGTCCAGGCGGTGGTCTTCGCCTACGACCACGGTCTGGTGCGCCCCCGGAAGGGTTGAGTGCCGCCAGCCCGCGACCCATGAACTGCGACCATGGACGCACACAGGTCCATCCCTTCGACGGATGTGCCCCGCCCGCAGTGGATCTAGCGTGCCGGGCATGGACGACCACGAATGCCCCTGCGCCGACCCACCCCGATCACCTGCCCGGACCGGTCCTGAACGGCCGACCGGCGCGGATCGTCCCGCCCGGCGGTCCAGCGCCAGGCTCGCCGGGATCGGATCGGCGGTGGCGGTCGGGCTGCTCGTTGCCGTGGTGAACGTGCTGCCCCGGTTGGTGCTGCCCACGCTCCCCCTTCCCCACCTCGCACTGCCCGACTGGGCGGGCGAGGCGTTCCAAGCGCTGAGGCCAGTGCGGCGTGCCGTCCTCGCGCTGCTGGTTCTCGGGGCCGCCTACGGCGAGTACGCGCGCCGCCGCAGGGCGCTCCGCCCCGCACCGGATGACCAGGCCGCGTCACGGCCAGCCGACGTCGAGCAGGCGGACGAGGACGGCAGGCGGTGATCAGCGTTCGTGAACTGACCAAGGTTCATGGCCGGGCGGTTTCGGTGGATCGGCTCACCTTCGACGTGACGCCGGGGGTCGTCACCGGTGTCCTGGGGCCGAACGGCTCCGGCAAGTCGACCACGCTGAGGATAATCGTCGGACTGGATCATCCCAGCGCCGGGGAGGCGACGATCGGTGGCCGGCCGTTCCGCGAGCTCGCCGCGCCCATGCGCGAGGTCGGGGTCCTCCTCGACGCGAAGGCCGCGCCGGCCGGGCTGCGAGCCCGCCAGCACCTGGCCTGGCTGGCCCGCGCCGGCGGGCTTCCCCGGCGCCGCGTCGACGAAGTGCTCGCCGAGGTCGGCCTCACCGACGTCGCCGCCCGGCGCGTCGGCGGGTTCTCCCTCGGCATGCTCCAGCGGCTCGGCATCGCCGCCGCGCTGCTCGGCGACCCGGCCACGCTGATCCTGGACGAGCCGCTCAACGGCCTGGACCTCGACGGCATCCGCTGGGTGCGCAGGCTGCTGCGACGCTGCGCCGCCGAGGGGCGCACCGTCGTCGTCTCCAGCCACCTGATGAGCGAGATGGACCGGGCCGCCGACGAGGTGGTCGTCCTTGGGCGCGGGCGGCTGCTCGCCCAGGCCAGCGTCACCGAGATCACCCGGGCGGGTAGCGGTACGCACGTGCGCGTGGCATCACCGCGAGCGGACGACCTCGCGGCCCTGGTTCGCGCCGCGGGTGCCTCGGCGGTCCCAGCCCCGAACGCCCGCGAGGCCCTGCTCGTGACCGGCCTGTCGGCGCCGGCTGTCGGAGATCTCGCGGCCGAGCACAGGATCGCCGTGCACGAACTGGCCGAACGGCGGGCGTCCCTCGAGGACGCGTTCGTCGAGCTCACCGGTCGCTTCGTCGACTACCCGGGCGGGCGGCCCACATGAGCCACCTGAGCGGCGCCGCAGCCGGATCCGGGCTTCGCGCTGCGACCGCGCCGTCGCGGGATCATCCGCCTCCTCCCCCGACGTGGCGGGACACGGTCGCGGCGGAGGGGCTCAAACTGCGGGCCATGCGCGCGACCCGGGTGATGAGCTGGCTGGGGCCGATCCTCGGGATGGCACTGTGCGTGCTGGTCGCCATCGCGGTAGGAATCGACTCGGACGACTGGAGCGGTCAGGATCGCGCCGAGTTCGACCCGCTGCAGTTCTCCCTGCTGTCGGGACTGGTCAGCGGAGTCCTTCTCACCGTTCTCGGAGTGCTGGCGGGCGCGAGTGAATATCGGACGGGGCTGGTGCGGGTGACGCTCACGGTCACGCCGCGCCGCGGCCGGGTGCTGCTTGCCAAGGTGATCGTGGTGGCGGTGCTGAGCTGGGTGGGCTTCACCGCCGTCGCGCTGCTGGCCACGCTGGCCGTGCAACCGGTGTTCCACGCCTACGGCCTGCCGGGACTTACCACGGCCGACCTCGACGCCGGCGACGAGGTGCGGTCACTTGGCACCGCCATCGGGCTGGCGCCGGTCTTCCCGCTGATCGGGCTCGCCCTCGCTCTCCTCACCCGCAGCACCGCCGGAGGCGTGACGTCCGTGCTGGGGCTGCTGTTCGCCCCCGAGATCGCCGCCGGGCTACTGCCGTCCTGGTATGCGGACCATGTGCTGATCTATCTGCCAGGCCCGGCCACCGACAGCATCTCGCTGACCGGCGCTGACGCCGCCGGCCATCTCCACCTAGCAGTCGCCGTGCTCGTGGTCGCGGCCTGGCTGACCCTGTTCCTCAGCGCCGCCCACCGATCCCTGCAACGCCGCGATGCCTGAGCCGTCGCGTGGCCCGCGGCGCACGCCGCAGCATGGTTCGCGATCCAACGACGGCTACCTGCTCGGGCACCGACCAGCCAGCCTCTGACGGAGCCGACACGAACCGAAGAGTTCGGCAAGCTGACGGGCCAACTTGTCAGTCTGTCAGGCTGGCGGTGAGATTACGCGGATGGCAGTCCTCATCCTCATACTCCTGGCGGTTGCCGCGACGGTCATGACCTTCATATTCCGGTAAGCGGGAATGCGCCGGACTGCATCAGTGAAAGTGGCCACGCCCGCCGAAACGAGGCGTCGTGACCGGACGTACCCGGCGCCTTGGGCGCCACACCGTCAATGGGCTGGTGAACCAAACATCGGGTACCGCCAGCACTTCGCGACTTGGCGCGGGTCCTGCATTTGATCAGCCGGCAGCGGGCCTCAACTTCTCGTGATCGTAGACACGTCGGCCGAGATGTTGGATAGCACTTACGCCTCGGTGGCTATGCTGCGCAGGTGGCGATGGCTGAATTCGATATCGATCATCCCGGCGGGCGAGGCGGACGTGACCGCTCCACCGGCGTAGATGGCGTCAGGCCGACGATTAGGTGTCCAGCAGCGGAAGTATGGCCATGCGCCCGAGTCGTTCGGATGTACTCGCCATCGACATCGAACGCGCGAACAGGAAGGATGTCGCTGGTGGTCTCGGTGCTGCGAAAGGCGATGCCACTGCTGGTGACCACGGTCGCTCTTCTCGTCCTGCTGCCCAGCACAGCGCTGGCCGCGGACACAACCCAGTACCCCATCAATCTCACCCGCGGGAATGGCGTGGCGATTCCCTTCGAGGGATACACCGACCAGCACGGAAATCCTGTGCCGATCAGTGGCGCCGTCGGCGTCGACCTGGTGTTCGGGTCGAACTCGAACCAGTATCTGCCATGTCAGAACTTCAATCCGTCCACCGGCACCGGGGACACGTTCGTGAACGCGTGCCAGACCCCGAGCAGCTACGCCACCTACACCCGGTTCCCCGTCGGCGGCGGGCTGTTGTTCCCGCACGGCTACTTCATGGGCAACACACAGCCCGATCTGGTCCACGGCGGAATGTTGACCACCAACTGGGGAGCACGCGCCACCGCCCTGTCAGTCGAGTTCTACCCACAGCAGGACCTCGACTCGGTGTACGTCCATCCTCGGTTCGACGTCAGCCGGTTCGACCACTACGCCAACGGCTGGGCGTACTCGCCGGCCGTGGGCCGCATCACCCTGGCCACACTCGCCGATCCGGGCACCACGCACTTCGGCGGGCGGCTGACGGACGCCGGCCGGGCCGTCGCCCCGGGCCGCGCCCGGATCACGATCTTCGGCGGTGAGGCGCACTCGTCCACCGGCTACCGGATCGCCTCGTTCGCGGTCGTCACCAGCACGGGCACCGACCACTGGGACAGCGGCGCGATGTACGCCGGCGGGCAGCAGATCTACATCCTGGACACCGTCACGCACCAGCAGTGCATCATCGGCCGCCCTTTCATCCCCCGCGCGGGCGCCACGATCGACATCGATCTTGCCAGGCCCGGATTCGGCGACGCCAACGCCAGCTGCTCGGCAGTGTGACCACCCCGGTGACGATCCGTCGCCCAGCTCGTATCAGGACCTACGCTTCCGACATGAGGATCTTTGACGATCTGGAAGCCGAGCTGGACAACCTCGACCAGATTCTCACCCGCCTCGACCGGGCCGCCTGGACGGCGCCCTCGGCCGCGGCCGGCTGGACCGTCGCCGACGTGGTCCTCCACCTGGCGCAGACCGAGGAGTTGGTGGCGGAGACCATCGCCGCCGGCCCGGCCGGCGGCCGCCCACCCGCCGACGCAGCGGCCGCCGGCGCCTCGGTGGATGCGGCGATGGACGCCCGGGTGCGCCGCGAGCGGGCCGAACCCGGCCTTGTTTACGCACGCTGGCGCGCTGCCAGAACCGCCTCCGCGGCCGCCCTGCGCCGGGCCGACCCGGACACGCCGCTGACCTGGGTCGCCGCCCCACTCCGACCGGCGGTACTCGCCACGACAAGGCTCAGCGAGCACTGGGCCCACGGCCTCGACATCACCGAGCCACTCGCGATCCCGTTCCCGGACACCGACCGGCTCCGGCACGTCGCCTGGCTTGCCCACCGCACACTGCCCTACGCCTTCGCGACCGCCGGAAAGCAGACGCCAGCGGTTCGGTGCGAGCTCACCGCACCGGACGGTGTCACCGTCTGGGAGTACGGTCCACCCGACGCGGGCACGATGATCAGCGGGCCAGCCGGCGCCTTCTGCCGGGTCGCCGCCCGACGCCTCACCCCCGCCGCGGCGGGCCTGACCACTCGCGGCACCGACGCCGGCCGCGTCCTCGACCTGCTACGCACCTATGCGCTCTGAAATTGCCGTTCGGTTCTTTTCGTGCATGGTACAGAGGATGTCCGCGGATCAGCATGTGCTGTGGAAGAGTCCAGCGACGGCCTGCGCGGCGGCGAGCTCGTTGTAGAGGGCTACGGCTTGTGTGGTTTCGGCCTGGTGGACCGTGACCGCCCGCTCGTCCAGCAGCCTGAGCGTGGCCGGGGCGGTCTTCAGACGCAGGTGCATGCCCTGGGACAGCACGATGACGATGGCGCCGTGGGCGATCAGCTCCTCGACGTCGGCCGGCAGGATCCCCGGTTCGTGCCGCGTGCCGTTCTCCGACCAGTCCCACTCCCGCCCGCCACCCGGGTAGAGCTTGAAGTCCTTGCCGACCGGCAGACCGTCAACGATCATCTCGCCCCACGCGATATGCAGAATTCTCGGCGATCGCGGGCTTGGCTCGATCATGGACAGAATTCTACTCGCCGCAGAATCCTCGAAGTGACAGGATGCCGTGAAAGGAACGCTTCATCCGGAGCGTCCGCTCGCCGGCGGCGCGACATGGCGCGGGGTAGCCGAGGAGTGAGGCGCCTCTTCGGTCCCGGGATCCTCACGAATACCGGCCCACAGGCTGTCTCGTGCCCGCGTGATGGCCACATACAGCTGCCGGCGCTCCAGTTTGGTACGTTCGGTGAATGCTTCGGCGGACTCGGTGGAGCGGCGCGGCTCGGGAAAGCGATTGCGGTCTGGGACGCACACGTGGGCGAAGTCGAGGCTCTTGGCCCGGTGGTAGGTGCCGACCTTGACCGCGTCGCCGCCGCTCCCGTCGTAGTCCTCCAGCGACACCACCGGAATGCCGCGCCGTGCCAGCTCCCTTAGCCAGGATTTGACGGCCGCGTTGGTAGGAACCAGAACGGCCATGTCGCGGTACCGAACTCGGCGGCCGGTGTGCAGGTGGACGAGGTGGTCGCCGAGTGCCTTCTCCTGGGCAGCCTCGGAGGTGACCGCGACCTTGTGGACGTCGCCGCCGGGCTGGTCGATGTCGACCGCGCGCCTGCCGCTCTCCTGGACGCCGTCGAGGTCGTCGAAGCTGTCGTCCGCGATGACCGCCTGCGCGTACCGCACGATCTTTTCGCGGTTGCGGTAGTTGCGGGTAAGCACTGTGGAGCGGCCGACGACGGAGACGCCGGCCTCCGCCAGCGTGAAACCCCCGGGGTAGATGGACTGCTGCCCGTCGCCGACGACGAGCAGGCCGTCCGGACGGTCGCCGACGAATGCGTGCACCAGCCGCAGGCCGGCGCAGGTAAGAATGCGGCGCCACAGGTGGGTTGGCTAGTCGTCCAACTCTGGTGTCCACGCGAGGTCGCCGCCGCTCGGCTAACCGCTCGCGACCCCACCGACGTGGCGGAAAGGCTAGCGGTCTGGGATGCAACAGAGCGCCTTCCGACCGCCGACTTGAACTTGGACACCTCGACGATCACGCCGGGCGGCGCCGCGCGGCGGATCACCAAGGACTTGCAACGGACCACGCTCCGGCCGGGGATTCACCCGTTGACCCTGGCGATCAGGGAGACCCTTTCTGATCAATGGCCCGCAGAATGGCCTCCGCCAGAGGCTGCACATCCACGCTTGGCAATTGGGCAACATCCGCGATGTCGTTCGCGCCGAAGACCCGCTTCGCAAACGCGGTCATAATGGATAGCCCTGTATCGGGCGGCAGGTTATCGACGTAGGCGCGAATCGTCTTGAGCTGCACAGCAAGGCCAGCCGCCCAAACCGCACCTTTCTCTCGGATCGCCGACAGCCGAGCATAATAGCCTGCGAGCACCGCGAATGGCAGCGCGACGGAGATACGGGCGACCTCGGACCACCCGAAGCTGTGCCCCCTGGCCATAACCACCGTGGTACCGGCGGCGGCGACAACTAAGAGAATGCAGCCGGAGGCGATCAACCGCAACCATCCCGCGGCACGACGCTCTCTCGCGCTATATGCGTCGAAGTGGCTTGCCAGCGCGCTGACGCCGGCAGTACCCGCTGCTTCCTCCGCCCTATTGGCGGCATCCCTGGCGCGGCCCAGGGCGACACTGGCGGCGCCTGTCATGAACACTGGATTTTGCGGGAGGATCCCCACTGCGGCCGCGAAGAGATTAGCCCGCCCATCCGGGATAATCCCGGCGCCCAGCAGAAGCGAAATTTTTCTCCAGTATTCCGTCGCGTCCTGCGTTTCCCACGGGCGAACCTCGGGCGGCACGCCCGCTGCGTCCAGCACCGTGTTCGCACTCGCCTGATCCGGGAACGCCTGTGCGAACGCTTGGATCTCGGCCAGCGACAATGCACCCTCTGGGTGTCTGGTACTACTTGCAGCTTCCTCCGCCTCATCGGCGACATCAGTAAGCCCTGCCTTGAACACAGGATTTTCCGGGTGGATCCGCAGTGCCTCCATGAGGAGGCTAGGCCGCCCGACCGGAATTTTACCTGTGATCAAAAGTTCGGACATTGCCTGCCAAAAAACCCGAGCATCCGGCACCCCCATCGGGTAGTGGCTCCGCGGCACGCCCGCCGCATGCAGCACCGCGTCCGCACTTGCTTGATCCGGAAACGCATGTGCGAACGCCTGGACCTCCTCCGACGACAATCCGCCCACTGCATGCCCCCCGACAACCTGCCGGTGGCCCCCAATTGGCCCGCCAGCGACCGAGACAACAGCATCTCATCCCCTGCTGGACCTAGACCTTGTGCGGTGAGGCATCGGACGCTCGCCCGCGCGTCGGGCGACGCCGACCCAGGCAGCGGCCGGAGTGCTGCGATGCTCTCAGTCGAGCTAGCCACGCCGGTCGTTCGCGCCCCGATCCGCATCAGCCCTGCGGACTGTGCGCGGACTGGCAACCAGCCGATGCGGGTTGCGCTGCGCATCAGCGCTGGTCAGAGCGCTGTACCTTCTGCAAACGCAGCACTTCTGGGAGCTGCTGCGCCAGGAGAGCGGCATCAGCCTGGCGAAGGTCAGGCTTGACGGCAAGGAGTCATCGAACCTGCGGAAGCTGATCCTCGACGTCACGCTGGATGACGCGCAAGCGCCCGCGCTTGCCGTGATGAGCCAGGGTGAGCAGCATTCCCTCGCGCTGTCGCTGTTCCTGCCACGGCCACGAACCGCGGACAGCCCGTTCGGCTTCCTCCTCATTGACGACCCGGTCCAGTCGATGGACCCGGCGAAGGTGCACGGCCTGGCCCGCATATTGCACGAGCTCGGCGAGGAGCGCCCGATCGTCGTCTTCACCCATGACACCCGGCTACAGCGGGCGTTCACGAGCCAGGAGCTGGCGGTGACAGTGTTCGAGGTAGAACGCGACAAGGGGTCGAAGGTACGGGTGAAGCCGGTGACGAACCCCGTCGAGCAGGCCCTCGAGGATGCCCGAGCACTCGCGAGGACCAGCAACCTGCCGCTGGCCGCGCTCAGCCACGTACTTCCGGGGCTGTGCCGCCTGGCGTTGGAGAACGCGTTCATCGAGGCCGCGTGGATCCGCCAATACCGAGCCGGCAGCTCGGAGCAGGACCTACAGGCGTTGATCGCACGGACGGACCGGTTCATCCCGCTCGCGTCGCTGGCTCTGCTCGGCGACACCGGACACGGAAAGCCCAACGTCGAGGCGGCACTCGCGAAGGTGTGTCCGGGCGGTTGGGACGACGTGGATCTGGTCAGGCAGTGCCAGGCCGGGTCGCACCCGGGCGGCGCGCAAATCGCCGACCCGTCCCGCTTCGTCTACCGCCTGAGCCAGATCGCGGAGGCGGTCCGCCGGCCGGCGCCAGTGACGACGTGACGCCCGTCCCCAGGCCGGTCACGATCGGCGAGTTGCTGCGAACCGCCGACCTACTGCTCGCCGGCGGTGTCGAGGCGTCGGGCGACCAGTCGGCACCGTGGCGCGTCGCTGGCGCTGCGGACCGCGCTCGAGATAGCGGTCAACCGAGCCGTCGAGGCACAGGTAGCTGGTCTCGCCCAGGTCAGCATGCGGTCGCGGATGCTCTGCCTGCGCTTCTACACGGACCCCGAGACTGCGCGGCGCGCCAACGCCGTGTGGAGCCAGGTCTGCCTCGCGTGCCGTTACCACCGCTACGAGATCGGCCCGACGCATGCGCAGGTCCTCGCGTGGCGGCACGAGGCCGCGGCGCTGATCCCTCTGCTGGCCGGTTCCTGACGCAGGCCGCGTAGCGGCGCTGGAGCGTCGTCGACGTGGTCCTCCACCTGGCACGGACCGAGGAGTCGGTGGCCCGAACCGGCGCCTGGCCAACTTCCATAGATGGTTATGAGATCTGTACTTATGGACATTGGAAGGTGGACGGTCGAGGCCGCCTCACGCTGTCAGGACACGCCGCCGTGGAAGGAGGAATGGCCGTCGTCGCCGAACGCGGCGTCGAGGTGACCGGGGCCGTGCACCCAGGTGTCCTCGTGTCCGCTGAGAATGTGCTGGTCGTGACCGGCGCCGCCGTGGAACAACGTGTGGTGGCCTAAATCGTCGTGGGCCGGGCTGTCGTGGCCGGAGGCGCCGTCGCCGAAACCGCTATGGCCGGGGTCGTCGTGGCCCTGGTTAGGAGTGTCCCCGACGCCGTGCGCCCCGGTGTGGAAGACCGCGGCGTCGACGTGGCCGCTCGTGGCCAGCCGGTGGCTGGACTCGGCATCCCAGCCGTGTTCCCAGCCGTACCCCCAGTTCGCACCCCAGGAGTCGGCGTGTGCGCCGGAGTGCCCACCGCCAGCTTCCGTCGCACTCGAGCTCGCGGGCTCGACACCACTCGCTTCGTGGGACGGCGCGCCGTCGGGGACGGTGTGCGCGTGGGCCATGACGCCGCCATGGCCCCCATGGGGATCGGCGTGGCTGTCGGGGTGGTGGCCGGTGCCTGGGTCGCTGTCGAAGAACGCGTCGATGGTCGCCGCCGCGGCGAGGCCGACGGCGATCCCGCCCGCGGCCAGCGCGGAGACCACGCCGACCGCGAGCAATCCGCCGCCGGCAGCGCCGCGGGGCGTGCGCAGGGTCGTGTCGTCCGCCGGGCCGGTGTAGATGCCCGTGTAGACCCGAGCACGGTCGAACTGGCTCGCGAAAATGGACATGATGGCTTCCTCGCGGCTCCAGTGAGGGAATCAGAAATCGGCGAACCGGGGGGTGGCGACCGAGTCGCGCGAGACGCGAAGATGATGCGCGATCTCGCCGCGGGTGAGCCGGATGCCGGTGGTCGCCGGGTAGCGGCGCTGCACGTCGAGCCGGGCGAGCCGCCGAGCGACACCACTCATCGCTGGTCCCCGCGCCTCCGGCGCCGCGCGCCGCAACTCGTCGGCGAGCAGTCGGGCGGTCTCCCAGCGCGGCGTGAAGAGGTTCTCGGTCAGCACATAGCCGAGTACCGGGAGCGTGACGGTGACCAGCGTGTTCCACCGGTCGAGAGCGCTCGCCCAGCCGCTCGCCGCCTGCGTGCTCATCAGCGCCGACCGCTGCGCGCGCTGGTTGTACTGGTTGAACGCCTGCGTCGCGCCGGAGACCAGGAAAACGGGGTTCAACAGCGCCGCGCCGAGCGCGACCGCCGCGCCGGCATAGTTGGCCTTCGGCAGCGCGGACGGGTCGAGGTCCATCAGGCGTTGCACCTGGGCCGCCAGCGCGCCGGTCTCGGCCGCCGCGCGCTGCGCCGGGGCGAGCGCCGCGCGCAGCCGCGCCTCCTGCACCTTCAGCCACTCCGGCTCGGGCCGCCCGCCGGTGACCGGCGCCAGCAGCATCCCGTCGCGGTGCCGGATGAAGGCTGGCAGGACCGAGCCGACCTGGTCGAGGTGATGCCGCAGCTCGTCGAGGCCCTCCGACAGCGCGGCGGCGGTGCGCAGCCGCCCCTCGTCGTCGGCCGGCAGCCGCACAGTGGCGGCCAGGCCGCCCGCGGACGCGTCGCCGAGCAGGGCGGCGTGCAGCTCGTAGAACGGGCCGAAGATCGTGTAGAGGAAGTAGTCCTCCTCCAGGCCGGCGGCCGCCCGCAACATGTCGGGTAGGTGGCGGGGGTCCTCGGTGGCGTAGTTACCGGCGGCGATGTCCGTGTGCAGCGCGCGGACCAGCTCCAACTGGCCGACGACGGCGAGTTCCCCGTCCGGGGCCGCCACCCGCAGGCTGGCAGACGTCTCGTCGCAGGCTCCCTCGACGGACCGGATCCCCGCGAGCGGCACCCGCAGGTCGGCGCCGGGCCCCTTGACCCGCAGCACGCCGGTCGCGACGGCACAGGCCACCGGCCCGCCGCCGGCCAGCTGCGCCGGATAAGGTCCGGCCGCCAGCGTTCGCTCGGCGGCCGTCCGCACCCCGGCATGGCCAGCCACCCGCGCGCCGAACGCCTCCGAGTCACTTTCGACGACCACGGGGCCGTGCTCCGGGTCGAAGATGACGAACCGCTGCGCTGACCCGGCCATCCGCAGCCGGGAGTCGGTCAGGTCGAACCGGGCCAGCGTCGTGGATCCTTCCCGCGGCTGCAGCTCGAGCACGGTGTCGCCGAGCACGCAGTCCGCCCGGCCGCGAGCAGCGTCGCCGCCCAGCCCACGTGCCCAGACCGGCGCGGACGTGCCGATGGCCGCCGGCTCGACCTCGCGTCGTTCGGTGTGCGTGCTGGCCAGGAAGGCGGTTAGAACCTCCGGGGTGGCCAGATCCAGGGTCACGCCGGTGAGAAACAACCCGTCGAGTACGGCGCCGCCGCGCACCGTCGCGCTTGTGGGGGTGGCCTGCTCGACGGCGACCCGGTTGAGGGGCCAGTCGACGAGCGTCCGGCCCCGCGAGCGGAGCTCGAGCCGTCCCTCCTTCACCACGACGTAGGCAGTGAGTGCCCCGGCGGGATCGCCCGTAGCGGCCGCGGGTCCTTGGCTGGCGCCCGCCACGGCGCCGCGGGTGGAGGCCGCGACCCTCGCCGCGGCGCCCTTGACGGCGGCCGCGGAGAACACCCCGGTGCCGGACGTGGCGGGCGGCGGGGTGACGGTAGCGGGGCGCTGGGGCGGGGTGGACCTGACGGTGGCGTCCGCGGTCGAGTCCTGCTCGTAGTACGGCGTGACGGACACGGCGCACGGGCTGACGAACGCCGCGGACGGGGCGTCCGGCAGCATCCGGCCGAGCAGACCGGTGAGCGCGGTACGCAGCTCCGGCGGCAACGGCGTGACGGTCGCGGCCTGGTAAGTCCGCCCGTCGGGGAACGCGACGTCCACGGCGAGCCGCGTGCTGCCCTCGAGGAGCTCGACCGTCGCGACGGGATCGAACGCCGGCACCAGTGCGCTCAGGACCGCGGCACCGAGCCCGCCGCTGTCGTGCACGTAGACCGCGGGCAGGTCGGTCAGCAGCAGCTGGCGAGTCCCCATCATCGAGAAGCCGTTGGTACGCCCCTCACGTACGGGGCACCAGAGGCTGTCGAACACGACCTGCCCGCGCACCTGCGCGTAGTGCGCGGGCACCGGCGCGACGCCGCCCCACGGCGCACCGTTCGGCGGCGGGGCGCCCGGGGGCGCCGCAGCCCCTGGAAAGTGGGTGGGCCCTGCCAGCGGGGCCGTCAGACCGGCGACCGGCGGCGGAACAGGCGCAGGCGAGGCGGGCGGGGTGCCGCCGGCGGCCGACTCGCCGGGTGGTCCAGGACAGGCTGGTGGCCAGTTCCAGCCGGTCGGCTGGCCATGCTGGGGATCGCCGGAATTGCTGCTCACGTGGATATGCCGCCTCTGTCCAGGTCGGTCGTCACCGACCGTACGCCTGGGCCCAGGCGAACGCGTTCGCGCACGACACTGTCGCCGAATGTCTCACCGCGATCCATGCCACCGCCGGGCAATGCCCATTGGCGGTTGTCGGCCCGCCGTTGCAGCAGAATGCGCCCGGCGGCGTCCGGCACGACTGCGCACCCGCCCACGACCAGGGAGTTCGCCCTCGGCGCGCCGGACACGTGATTGTAGTCGATCCGCCCCACAGCGCCCATCTTCCCGCGCACGAGACCCCGCGGCGTGCAGGACCAGATAGTAGACATTTCGCAGTCGCCCATCCAGCGCGTCCGACTGATCAAATGCGTACGTTGTGGAGTCGATGCCCCCGGCCCTCCGGTGCCTGGCCGGCGCCGCACGCCCCAGGCCGGCCCGGCCCCGGCGGCGAGTTGACCATCGGTCCGACGCGGGCGGAAGGTGGGCGACGGAGCCAGTCCGGGAGCGCCGATGAGATGGTCACGCCGCCGTCGCCGGGATACGGCCGTGACGGGCCGCCGGTCGTGCGGGGCATCGGCGCATGGAGGGGAGTCGACGTGACAGACGACGGTTACGACGCGGATGTGATCGTCGTCGGAGCGGGGCTGGCCGGGCTGGTCGCGACGGCGGAACTGGCAAAGGCCGGGCGGAAGGTCATCCTCGTCGAGCAGGAGAACGAGGCGAACCTCGGCGGGCAGGCGTACTGGTCGCTCGGCGGGCTGTTCCTCGTCGACTCACCGGAGCAGCGCCGGATGGGCGTCCGGGACTCGTTCGACCTCGCCTGGCAGGACTGGCTGGGGACCGCCGGCTTCGACCGGGAACGCGAGGACCACTGGCCGCGGCAGTGGGCACGGGCCTACGTCGAGTGGGCGGCCGGCGAGAAGCGGGCCTGGCTGCGCGCGAGGGGGGTTCGCTGGTTCCCGATCGTCGGCTGGGCGGAACGCGGCGGCTGGGGAGCCGACGGACCGGGCAACTCGGTGCCGCGGTTCCACCTGACCTGGGGCACCGGGCCGGCGGTGGTCGCGCCGTTCGAGCGCCGGGTTCAGGCCGCGGCCGACGCGGGGCTGGTCACATTCCGTTTCCGCCATCAGGTCGACGCGCTGACCGTCACGGGCGGCGGAGTCGACGGCGTGCGCGGGACGGTCCTGGAGCCGAGCGCGGCCCCGCGGGGCGTGGCGTCATCCCGCGTCGGCGTCGGCGAGTTCACGCTGCGCGCGCAGGCCGTGATCGTCACGTCTGGCGGCATCGGCGGCAATCCGGACCTGGTGCGGGCCACTTGGCCGCAGCGGCTGGGCGAGGCGCCGAAACACATGCTCACCGGGGTGCCCGCACACGTCGACGGCCGGATGCTCGCCATCAGCGAGGCCGCCGGCGCGAGCGTCGTGAACCGCGATCGGATGTGGCACTACACCGAGGGCATCACCAACTGGGATCCGATCTGGCCCGGCCACGGCATCCGCATCCTGCCCGGCCCGTCGTCGCTGTGGTTCGACGCGACCGGCCGGCTGCTGCCGCCACCGCTGTTCCCCGGCTTCGACACCCTCGGCACGCTGGACCACATTCAGCGCACCGGCCACGAGCACACCTGGTTCATCCTCACCCAGAAGATCATCGAAAAGGAGTTCGCGCTCTCCGGCTCTGAGCAGAACCCCGATCTCACCGGCAAGGACCTCCGCCTGTTGCTGACGCGCCGTTTCGGTGACGGCGCCCCCGGCCCGATCGAGGCGTTCAAGAAGCACGGCGCCGATTTCGTCGTCCGTGACGATCTGCGTTCTCTCGTCGACGGCATGAACGCCCTGACGCCCACTCCCCTGCTGGACTATTCCGAGATCGAACGCCAGGTCGCCGCCCGCGACCGCGAACTGGCCAACCCGTACACCAAGGACCTGCAGATCGCCGCACTGCGCGGCGCCCGCCGTTACCGGGGCGACCGGCTCATCCGCGTCGCCACCCCGCATCGCCTGCTCGACCCGAAGGCAGGCCCGCTGATCGGCGTGAAGCTGCACCTGCTGACCCGCAAGACGCTCGGCGGCCTGGAAACCGACCTCGACGCCCGGGTGCTGCGCCCTGACGGCCGCGAACCCGTGGCCGGCCTCTACGCCGCGGGCGAGGTCGCCGGTTTCGGCGGCGGCGGTGTCCACGGCTACCGTGCTCTCGAGGGCACATTCCTCGGCGGCTGCCTCTTCTCCGGCCGCGCCGCCGGCCAAGCGGCGGCTGAGGGGGTCGACTGAGGACTACATACGGCTGAGCGAATGCTCGGCGTCGAGCGCGTAGAGGCGCCGCTCCTCGGCTGTCAGCATCCGGCCGGCGCGGGCGTACAACTCGTCGCTCATCTCCCGCGAGTCCAAGAGCCAACGGCGGGCACCGCGGTGCTCGCCGCCGGTCACGACATATCGCCCGTCGGGTGAGAAGGCGACCGACCGGACCGCCTCCTCGTGGTCGAGGCGAGCGACCTCCAGACCGCGCTCCGCCTCGAACACCCGCGCACTGCCGTCCTCGCTGCCAGTAACCACATACCGGCTGTCCGCCGAGAACGCGACGGCACGCACGGGACCGCCATGCTGCATGCGGGCCAACTCCGCCCAGCGGCCTCCGGCCACGTCGACGACCCGGGCGCTGTTGTCGTCGCTGCCGGTCGCGACGTATCGCCCGTCAGGCGAGAACACGATCGCCCGCACGGCGTCCTCATGGTCGAAGGTGGCGACCGGGGCGCACGTCGCCAGGTCGAAGGCATGGCCTTGGCTGTCGGCGCTGGCGGTCACCAGATATCGCCCGTCAGGCGAGAACGCCACCGACCACACAGCGTCGCCGTGCCGGAAGCTGGCCACTTCGGCGCCGCCGGCTGCCTTGCTGACGCGGACCGTGCTGTCGTCGCTGCCCGTCGCGATGAGGCGGTCGTCCGCGGAGAACGCGAGGCAGATCACCGGTCCGCCATGGCGCACCTCGGCGGCCTCGGCGCCCGCGGCCCGGTCCAACACCACTGCCCGATAGTCCGCGCCGCCGCTGGCGACCCATCTGCCCTTCGGCGAGAAGGCCACGACCAGCACCGCGTCATCATGGCGCGCGCGGGCGACCTCGGCTCCCCCTTCCGACTCGAAGACAACCGCGTCGAAAACCGCGGCGTCGCGGTCGTCGCCGGCGGCTACGACGTACCGCCCATCGGGCGAGAACGCGACCGCGCGCACCACGCCGCCGCTTCGCAGCGAGCCCAGGCGGGATCCGTCGACCATGCTGAAGACCTGCGCACCGTCGTCGCCTCCGGTCGCGACGTACCGCCCGTCTCCTGGCGAGATCGCGACCGACGACACCCACTGGTCGTCGCCGAGGTGCATGGCATCCCAGCCGTGCACCGCGTCGAAGACCTGAGCTTCGCCCTCGTCAGCGCCGGTGGCGAGAAGCCATCCGTCCGGTGAGAACAGTATCGACCGCGTCAGTCCCTCGGCAGGCAGCTGGGCCGTCTCGGCCCAGGTCGCCGTGTCCAGGATGCACACGGAGTCGGAGCCGCTGTCCGAGTTTTTTATGGCCAGGAAACGACCCTCCGGCGAGAAGGCCACCAGCGCGGGCCACTCGGGGCCAGGCTCGGCGAGCAGCGACCATGTCGCCGGGTCGAACACGCGGACCCCGCCGCCATAACCACCTACGGCGACCATCCGCCCCGTCGGTGAATACGCGATACAGGGCCCGTGGGAGGCAAGCAGCTCAAGGTGAACCGTCTCCGCTCCGCGGGCAACGTCAATGACCCGGACGCCGTCATTCCAGCCGGTCACGAGCTGCTGTCCCGTTGGCGAGAGGACGGCGGCCGCCACCACGGCGTCATGCTCCACGGTGAGCAGCGACCCGCCGCCAGCCGACGCGAACATCATGACCCTGTCGCGAACGCCGTGGTAGCGCCGGGTGGCCACCACGGCAGCACTGTCCGGCGAGAAGCAGTGGACGGCTACGTACCCGTCCTCCTCGACGCCGACCCGGCCTGTCCGCGTCCAGCCGACCGTCTCGAACACGCTCGCGCCCCCGAGGCCCGCAGCGGCAAGGTACCTGCCGTCCGGAGAGAACGCCACGGTGCCGATGTTCCCACCCTCAGTGGCGAGCAGCTGGGCACCCGCCCCCGTCGCGGCTTCGAACACCCGAGCGCCATCGCTGCCACAGGCTGTCGCGATCCACTGGCCGTCCGGCGAGAACGCCAGGCCGTGGACGAAGTCGCCGTGGTCCACCCGAACGACCGCCAGGCCGGTCGCCAGGTCAAACACCCGCGCCGCCTGGTCATAGCTGGCCGTCGCGAACCTCCGACCGTCGGGCGAGAATGCCATCGACGCCACCGCGCCGCCGTGCTCGAACCGATGGACGGCGCGCGGCGGCAGCCGCAGGATCCGCCTCGCCGCAAGGTCGCCCTGGACGGTCCGCGCCCGCCGCAGGGACTCTGCCGCCAGAATCCGGGGCACGGCCGGTGCGACCTTGGGCAGGCTCAGCAGCAGCTCCGCCTCAGCCGCCAGGCGCAGCGCGTCGCTGCGCAGCACCAGGTCTCGCAGCCGCTCGACGGTGCGGGCCTGCGCCGCCGCGCTGCGTTCCACCAGGTCGCGGACGAGGACGGGGATGTCGTCGGGCCGTTCCACGAGCCAGCGCTGGGCCTCGGCGATCCAGGTCTCGGGCAGGAGATCCTGCGGGCCGTCACCGAACTGTTCGAGGCGGGTGCGCCAGCGGACGAACTCGGCTTCCTGTTCGACCAGCTGGGCCAACCTGCCCCATCCGTCGAGCAGCGCCTCGTGCGCCAGCTCCGCCGTCGGGGTGCCGCCCCCGTCACGGTCGAGTACGACCAGGCGAGCCCGGGCAAGCGCGAGCAGGACCGGCCAGTCACCGCCTTCTCCCCTGCGAACGGTGCGCCGCATCGCCAGGGTGCCGTCGCCACCCGACCGGAACAGAGCCAGCAGCGCATGACGCAGCCTTGGCTCGTCGACGCCCGAGCCCAGAATGTCCTGGGCCACGCTTTCCGCGTGGCGTCCGAGGGCGCCGGAGACAGCGCCGAGATCCTCATACGCCTGGTACTCGATCCGCCCGCCGCGCTGGGTCTCCCACAGCTGACCCAGCGCGAACTCCAGCAGCGGCAGCCTGCCGGCGCCGTTCCCCGCGTCGCGTACCAACTGGTCGACCAGGCCAGGAGCGAACTGCACCCCTTGTCGTTCGGCTGGCTCCAGGGCCGCCCGGCGCAGCGTCCTGGGCGCCATCGCCTGGACGCTGACGACTCGCTCGTCCAGGCTCGCGCGTACGTCCGGGTGGACCTGCAACTCGCCGAACCGGTCGGAGCGCAGCGCGATCAGCACTCGCACCGGGCTGGTGGCCGCCGCCGGTGGCTCGACGAGCAGCGCCCGCACGACAGCGGCCGCGTCGGTGCGCATCCCCTCGTCCATCCCGTCAACGGGGAGGCATTCCTCGAATTGGTCCGCGATCACCAGAACCTTGGTGTTCGCGGCCTGGGCCAGCTGTGTCGCCCGAGCGACGACACCGCAGCGGCGGATCTCCTCCTCGACAGCGCGCAGTGGGTCGACGGGCACCGGCTCGCTGTCCTCGAGGCGTAGCTCGGCGCGCAGCAGCGCGACGGCCAGGCTGGTCAGCGGAGCGTCGCGCGGCCGGTACCGCATGACCGTCCAGCCTCCGGCTGCCGACAGGCGCGGAACGAGGCCAGCATGCAGCAACGACGACTTCCCGACGCCGGAGGGACCGATCACGCAGGTCAGCGGGTCCCGCTCGACCCGCTCGGCCAGGCGGTCGGCCTCGGTGTCCCGGCCGACGAACACCGCCGCGTCCGTCGACTCGAACGCGGTGAGCCCTCGGTACGGGGACGGCCGCACGATGCGGCAGACATCGGGCCAGAACGCCTCCAGCCGAGCGGCCGGGATCGCGTAGCTGTCCGAGACCCCCGGTCTGTCCTGTGCCCTCGCGGACGGGGCCGCCGACAGCAGTCCGACGACCCGGTTGGTGGATTCGTCGAACAGGGGGGTGCCGCTGAAGCCCGGCTGCGGCGCCAGCGCCGCGTGGGGGTGCTTGTCGAGCTGAACCAGGCCGTTGCCGACCGGACCGACGAATCGGGCCTCGGTCCAGCCGCCGTCAGGACGCGGCGGGTCGCCCGGGTACCCGTACAACCACACGCCGACCGGTGGCTCGCCCGCATGGCCGAGCTTGACCGGCCTCGCCGTCTCGGGTGGGCCCTCGCCCACGATCTCCAAAGCGGCAAGGTCACCGGGAGCGATGCCGGCTCGCGGTGGCGCCTCCCAGCGCGTGACCCTGGCCCAGCGCACCGGCCTGCCGTCGAGGAGGGGGAACTCCAGCAGCAGCTCCCGGCCGCTCTTGTCTGCCTGGTCAGTGCTGTCCAGCGCGAGCGCGGCGTTGACGACGTGCGCGCAGGTGACGACGTGCCGGAGGCCCACCATTACGCCCACCCCAGCGGCACGCTGCTGGCCGCCCCTGGTCAGCTTTACGACAGCGCCGAAGGGCCGCTGCTCAGGCGACGGCATGCCCGTCACTGCTGGCTGGCTCGCCGCGGCGCCAGGTCATCGTCACCTTGAAGTTCACCTCGGCTGTCCCCTTCGCGAAGACCAGCCCCGTCTCGCCCCCGATGTTCAGGCTGAACTCGACCTGCGCCTCGTCCGGTGCCACGGCGACGACGCTGTCCCGCAATGCCCGCACCGCCGGAAGCACGTGGGCAAGCGACTCCTCCAGAGTCCGACGGGCTCGTGCGGCCACCGAACCGGGATCGCTCGACGCGAGCACCAGCTCATCCGGCACCGAGCCCGCGGCGACCTCGACGACGATCGCGCCCCCGCCGTCGAGCGGCACTTCCATCAACATGACGATCCCCCGTCTCCTGCTCGCCCGTCGATCAACGAGATCTGCCCGGGAACGGCGGTGGAGTGGCGGGCCGGTAGTACCCAGCCACCGATCGCCGGATCTGTTCCTTCAGCGTCTCTTTCGCGGCGTCGTCGTCGAGGCCGACGAGGTCGACATATCGAATCCCACTCAGCAGGCCCCCCGGCTCGCATTCCTCGACCCGGACCGGGATCAGTGTGCGCTGAAGCCCGGAGGCATCACGACGCCACGCGTGTTGCCAGGCGGCGGCGACGCGTTCGGAGGCAAGGTATGCGGGCGAGAGCACGACGATGGTGCGTTCCGAGAACTGCACCGCGTCGTTGAGGATCTCGATATCGAAGTTACCGGCCTGCACGTCCCAGCTCTCCAGGTGCACCCGATATCCCTCCTCCTCGAGATACCAGGCGATCCAGGAACCCCAGACCTCGTCCTCCTGGGCGACGGAGACGAAGAAGTTCCACCTGCTGACGTCGGGACGGCTACCGGTGACCGTCACCGCGGGCTGGCCGCCACTCGTCCCGCCGGCGCTGCGACCTGCCAGGTCGGGCGAACGCCCGGGGACCGTCAGCCACGCGTGTCCGCTGAACTTCGCCGAGCTGACCTCGACGCGCTGAAACAGGCCCGGGTCGAGGCCGAGCAGCCGTTCGCGCACCGTCGCATCGAAGATCTCGGACGACAGGATGACCGCCAGATCCGCGTCGGGGTCGCCCGCCAGCGCATCCCGCACGGCTTGGGCGTCCACCAACCGAGCACCGACGACGACCGCGTCACCCGCCCATCCCGTGGAATCGGAGAGGACGTCCCCCTCGTGGATCGCGACACGCAGCCTTATGCGGCCCTGCTCGTCGCGGGTCCGGTTGTACGCCCGCAGCGCGATCTCCAGCTCCCGCACCAGGTCGGCGACGATCACAGCCTTGGGAATCGCGGCGGAGATGACCCCGAGATACCCGTCGCCCCGATCCTGGCGTTGCGACGCCTCCTGCGGGATGCCCGCCCGGCTGAGTGCCGTAGCGACGATCTGGCGCAGGCCGTCACGGACGGCGAGCTGTACGAGCATTCCGCGTTTGCTGTATCCAACGGCGTCAAGAGTGAAGACCGTCGCTGGCGTCGGCAGGTCAAACCAGCGCTGGGCCGACGTCGCCGCCGAACCCGCGGCCCAGGCGGCGCTACCGGGGCTCGACGACGGCGCGCCGCCGCCCAGACCGCCGGCGGACCGCGCGGCGGCCGCCAGCCCGGTGGTGAAGATCGGGTTCGCGGGATACGCCTCAACAGCGAGCCTGAGAATCTCGCGGCGACCCAAGGGAAGGGCGCCTTCAACGAGCCCGTCGTTCACCGCCCGCCAGAACTTCATCGGCGTGGACGCCTGGAGCGGTAGATCCTCGGCTGCCAGGCCGGCCCGGGACAGGAGCTGACGTGCGCCCAGTGGATCGGAGTACGCCTTCGCCAGCGCGCGCAGCTCGGGCTCCGTCAGCCAGTCGACGGGCTCCTCTGTCATCGTCCCCCCGGCGTCGGCTTCGGCCACTCGTTGCTCGCGCCAGGACGATGACAACAGACGGATTGGCACCGTGACGGACCGGGTCGCGAATGGCGTGATCGTACCCGCAAAGCTCACCCAAAGGGCCTGCGGGCCGCTCATGAGCGGCTGTCAGCCAAGGAACCCAGGGTCCACTCAGACCGAATGATCCACTGTGTGACCCTCGTAGCGTCGAGGTGGGCCGGGACGGACTCGTGGCGGTCGCCGACGGTGGACGTGCGCGCGCCGGCCGCCGCGCGGGGCGCGGGCTGACCGGGGCGCGATGCCTACCGAGCGTTACCGACCGGGGGCCGGCCGGGACGGGACTGTCCGGGTCAGAGCTCCGGGTCCTGGCTGATGGTGTCCCTGGCGACCAGCGCGCGAATGTCGGTGGTGAAGCCGCGCAGCAGGGCCAGCCGGTCGTCGACGCCGCCGTCCGGCGCGCCGGGGGCGCACACGGCCGTCCAGTCGTCCTGGAAGATCTCCAGGCGGGCGCGGATCCGCTGCGCGCCCAACACGCCGCGCCGCAAGGCCGTCGTCACCCCGAAGACCCGGTCGATCGCGAGGACGAGCCCGGCGGCGGCCAGGAAGACATAGCCCCAGCCGATGTTGCCGGAGTCGGACCGAGCCAGGGCGATCAGCGGCAGCAGGCCGCCCGCGGCGGCCAGCAGCAGCGCGACCGCCCGCAGCAGCCGCGCGAGGCGGCGCTGCCGGCGGGTGCGCCGCGCGTACCGGCCCAGGATGTCCATCGTGTTGCGCTCGACGCGGCGGTAGAGCCGGGCGAGCACGTCCTCGGTGTCCCCCCAGCTCTCCGGCGAGATGATCGGCAGCGGATCCGGCGCGAGATCCGCGCCGCGCCGGGCCCGCCTGGCCCGCCAGCCGCTGGGTTCCGGCGCGACCGGCAGGTCGCTGAGCGGCGCCAGCGGCGATCGAGGCACCGGCGGCCGCGGAGCGTTGCCCTGTGCCACCACCATGACGTTCGTCCCCCTTGTCAACCCGTCCCGTTGTCAACCCGTCGCGGCACTGCGCCCCAGAGTTGCCCCGCGCGCCGACCGCGCCTCGGTCGGGCTACCCGGCCGCGCCTCGCGCCGCCGGTGTCCCTGACGGCGGTGGCCGGCCACGCACAGCATCCCATAGCGAACTGGCACGTCAGCCACCGAAGACGCATAGCGCCAGTAAGCGGCGCTGCCGAGCCACTCCAGTCCGAAGAAGGACACAACACGGATCGACAGAGCCATATCGGGAACAGCCCGGGGCGAACGGTGGCACTAGCCGGGCTCGCCCGGCGTCACCGCGTAGAGGATCGCGTCGAGGGCGCAGGTCAGGTTCCGACGTCACTGGGTGATACCGGAGCGCTCCAGGCCGAACGCGCGGATCGCGTTACCGCGGACGAACTTGTGGACCTCGGAGGCGGCGCCGGAGTGGATGGAGGCGAAGCCCAGCTTGCTGGGGTTCTCCGAGAACGACACGGCGTAAGAGCCCGCCGGCCGTGGGAAGGCGGCGCCGGGCCGAACCGTTGGCCATGGCAGCGGCGACGACAGGGATGAGACGCGCATGACGACCACCACCGGCCCCACCAGCACGACGTCGCTGCCCGCGGCGGGATCCGCCAAGCCGTCGGCCGCGGCCGACCGCGGGCGGGTCCACGCCGAGCAGGGCCACAAGCGGGTCCGGGCGCTGCTCGGCGGCCACCTCGTCGTCGACACGATCCGACCGGTGCTCGTCTGGGAGGGCCCGCATTACCCCGTCTACTACGTGCCTGGCGAGGATGTGCGCGCGGTACTGGAGCCCAACGGGAAGATCGTGCGCTCGCCGAGCCGAGGCAACGCGGTCCGCCACGACGTGGTCGTCGGCGGTCACCGGGCGCAGGACGCGGCCGGCACCTACCCGGATTCGCCGGTGCCCGAGTTCCGCGGCCTGGTCCGGCTGGACTGGGACGCGATGGGCACGTGGCTGGAGGAGGACGAGATCGTGTACGGCCATGCCCGCAACCCGTACCACCGGATCGACGTGCTGGCCAGCTCGCGGCACGTCACGGTCCAGATCGACGGCGTGACGGTCGCGGACTCGGTACGGCCGGTGGTCCTGTTCGAGACCGGGCTGCGGCCCCGCTACTACCTGCCGCTGACGGACGTGCGGACCGACCTGCTGGTCGGCTCGGACTCGGCGACGCACTGCCCGTACAAGGGCACCGCCGGCTACTACTCGGTCAACGTCGACGGCAAGGTTCATGGGGACGTCGTGTGGACCTACCGGACGCCGCTGCCCGAGAGCATCCGGATCGCCGGCCTGGTCTGCTTCTACGACGAGAAGGTCGACGTCTACGTCGACGGCGTCCACACCTGAGCGGACGCCGGGAACGGGCCGGTCGGGCGGGGCGCCGCCGGGGCGGCCGGCCGTCAGTCGGGCCGCTGGAACGGGGAGTCAGGGACCATGGCGTCGATGCGCACGAGGCGGTGTGCGAACAGCCAGCGGCCCTCGGCGGGAACCAGCAGGTCGCGGTAGCGGCCCCAGTGGTCGAGGCCGGCCGCAGTCAGGACCGCGAAGTACGCCGACGTCCGGATGCGTTCGGGCGTGACCTCGTCGAACCGCAGATTGGTGACGAAGTGCCGCACGATCGCCGGTCGGCGGCCCGCCGCGGCAGCCGCCCGGGGACCATCGGGCGGGCCGGCGGCGGCCGGCACCGGCTCGGTGGCGCGGACGCCGGACAGCGTCCGGCGGATCTCGTCGCGGCCGCGCGCCACCCAGTCGCCCTTGGACTCCAGGACGCCGTCGACGGTGAAGCAGGCGACCATCTCGTCGAGCAGAAAGCGGTCGCCGCAATGGTTGTACGCGGCGACCGTGTCCCGTACCCGCTCGCGGGCGACGAGTTCCCAGTGCTCCATAGGACGCCAGTCTAAGAGCGTCGCGTTCCGGCCCGTCGCGGGTTCCAGGCCGGCCCCGGGAGTCGGGGCGATGACCGGGGTGGTGTACCTGGTGAGGGGCGTCGCGCAGGCCGTCCGCGGTCGCGCCGGTCCGTGGTGCCACAGCTGCCTCCGGGAGCCCAGCGCCGACGGTACACGGCGGGTGAAACGCTTCGCGGTGGATCGAAGAAGCGCGATCACCGGGGCGCCGCGGGCCCCCCCGGTCACGGGCAAACCGTTTCATGCGTCGCCGGGCGTCGGCCTGGCGAAATTCTCGACAAGCGGGAAAAGGCTCATCGTGGTGTTTTTCCGCGCGGCAGGTCACGCCCCGCGGGCCGGGGCCGACCGACGCGCCGGGCCGGCGAGCGGAATCCGGAATCCGATCCGTCGGGAGGCAAGAATAGGCGACTGGCCGGCCGTTGCTCGCTCGAAATGAGGTCATTCATGTCCAGGCGACTTTTTACGTCGGAATCCGTTACCGAGGGGCATCCCGACAAGGCTGCCGACCAGATCAGCGACGCGCTGCTCGACGCCTATCTGGCCGGGGACCAGCGCTCGCGGGTCGCCGTCGAGACCCTCGTCGCGAACGGGACGGTGCACCTCGCCGGCGAGGTGACGAGCGACGCCGACGTGGACGTCGTCGGTACGGTCCGCCGGACCCTCGCCGCGATTGGGTATGACGCCGCGAGCGGCTTCGACCCGGCGCGGATCGAGGTGCTGGTGTCGATCGGCCAGCAGTCGCCGGACATCGCCCAGGGCGTCGACCACGCCTACGAGGCACGGACCGGCCCCGGCGCCGGGCGGCCGGCCGACGGGCTTGCCCGGCAGGGCGCCGGTGACCAGGGAATCATGTTCGGCTACGCGAGCGACGAGACCCCGGAGCTGATGCCGCTGCCGATCACGCTCGCGCACCGGCTGGCGGCCCGGCTCGCCGCCGTCCGCCACGACCGGACGCTGCCCTACCTGCGTCCGGACGGCAAGACCCAGGTCACGATCGAGTACGACGGGGACCGGCCGGCCCGGCTCGACACGGTCGTCGTCTCCGCCCATCACGAGCCAGGCCTCGACCTCGAAGGGCGGCTCGCCCCCGACCTGCGGGCCCAGGTCGTCGAACCGGAACTCAAGCGGCTCGCCGAGGAGCTGAGCAGCCGCACCGGGCTGGAGGTCGACGGGTACCAGCTGCTGGTCAACCCGACGGGGCGCTTCGAGCTCGGCGGCCCGGCGGCGGACGCCGGCCTCACCGGCAGAAAGATCATCATCGACACCTACGGCGGCTATGCCCGGCACGGCGGCGGCGCGTTCTCCGGCAAGGACCCGTCGAAGGTGGACCGGTCCGCGGCCTACGCGCTGCGCTGGGTCGCCAAGAACGTGGTGACCGCCGGGCTGGCGCGCCGCGTCGAGTTGCAGGTCGCCTATGCGATCGGCAAGGCCGAGCCGGTCGGCCTGTTCGTCGAGACGTTCGGCACCGAGCAGGTCGCGCCCGAGGTGATCCGCCGCGCCATCGGCGAGGTCTTCGACCTGCGCCCCGCCGCGATCATCCGCGACCTCGACCTGCTGCGCCCCGTCTACCGGCAGACCGCCGCCTACGGGCACTTCGGCCGGCCGCTGCCCGACTTCACCTGGGAACGCGCCGACCGGGCCGGCGCCCTGCGCTCCGCGGTCGGCCGAGCGGGCTGAGGGCGGCGGGCGCCGCCGGCCCAGGGGATGGTCCGCGCCCGGGCCGGCGGCAGACTGGTTGTGTCGCCGGTGGTCTTAGGTGGCGGGGGCTGCCCGGGCAGCTCTCGCCCGGGCCCGCTCTCCCAGGGTCAGTGGCCGCCGGCGGCCTCGACGAGCTCGGTCAGCACGCCGCCGAGGCTCTTGGGGTGGACGAAGGCGATCCGGCTGTTCGACGTGCCATGCACCGGCGTCTTGTTGACCAGGTCGAAGCCGGTCACGGTCAGCGCGGCGAGCGCCGCGTCGATGTTGTCGACGCCGTACGCGATGTGGTGGATGCCCGGCCCCCGCTTGGCCAGGTACTTGCCGATCGGGGAGTCGTTGCGCAGCGGCTCCAGGAGCTGCACGTACGAGCCGCCGGTGTCGCCCTCGTGGACCAGCAGCATCGCCTCACGCACGCCCTGGCGGTCGTTCTCCTCCTGATGCACGCACTTCAGGTTGAAGGCCTGCTCGTAGACCGGGATGGTGTCGGCCAGGGACGCCACCGCGATCCCCACGTGATCGATCCTCGTCAGCACGCGGGTAGCGTCCCCCGGCGCCCGCCGCCCAGTCCACCGATGCCGGCGTGACACGCGCGACTATCGCGACCGGAACCGTCAGGCGGGCCGCGCGCCGAGCCGAACAATCCGGTAACCGGCGGCCGCGAGGAGTTCAGGGATAAGACACACCGCCTGGATGTCCTTGTCCTTGGTCTCCTGCGAAAGGTCGTCGTATTCCTTGATGTCGGGGTGAATCAGCGCCTCGTTGTCGCGTTCCGGCCCGGCCCGCCAGCCCTGGTCGAGGCGCTCACGCATCCAGCGCTCATGTTCGGCCCTGGCGAGAAGGTCGAGCTCCTCGGGGGTGAAGGTGAACGGTTCGGAGTCCGCGGACATCCGGGCGCTCGCGGCGCCGATCATCCGGAGCTTCTCCTCGATGTCGCGCGCCTGGTCGTAGTTCTCGGATCGGTACTTCTCCGGCAGCATGCTCCAGGCGACCAGGGCCTCGTTGTCGCTGCGGGCCTCCCCGAAGTCCAGCCGCAGGCGCACGTAGTTGGCGTGGATCGCGGAGGCGATGAGCTCCAGGCGGTCGTCGGGCGACTCGGCGGGATCGATCAGCCTGTCCAGCTCCGAGAACACGATCAGGTCCCCGTACAGCGCGTCGAGGCCGAACCCCGACGGGCGATCCGGAGAGAAGGCGGTCGCCAGCGGATTGTTGCGGTTGACCCGGACGACGACCGAACGCCGGCTCGGTGGCCGCGCGGTCGCGAGCGCCTTGCGCAGCGCCAGTTCCTCGTCGTCGTAACAGACGAAGATCTGCTCGATATAGGCGCCCGACCCGTCCGCGTGCACCAGGGCGTTGAGGTCGACCTCCTCGCCGGCAACGTCGTGACAGACCACGTCGAGCGCTCTGCCGAGGACGCCGTACCGCTCACGCAGCCGCGCGAACGTTGCGCTGGCCTGCTCGTCCACGACCGCGACACGCAGGGACCCGGAGCTGAGGCTGGCCCGCCGGCGGGCGATCTCCACCAGCAGCTCCTGCCCGAACAGCCCGAATCCGGCGATGGCGATCGGGGCATCCGACGCCGGTGTCCACTCCCCTGGGCCCACGACGTCGCGCAGCAGCGCGCGCACGCCCAGCCGCCCACCGTTGAAGAAGTCGATCTTCATGCGGTCGTCACGTGACCGCCGCAGCGTCAGCATCCACAGCGCGTCGAAGACGTCCGGATCCGATTCCTCGACGTAGCAGGCCAGTGGTGGGCGGCGGCGGCTGACCAGCACGTCCGCGGCGGCGAAGAGCACCGCGGCGTTGCTCACCGTCGCCGGCCCGAGGATGTAGAGCCGCTCCGCCCTGGTGAGTCCCGCGGCCTTCAGGACACCGGGCCGGGTCGGGTCGCCCACCAGCCTGGTGATGGCCCGCGCCGCGGCGCCGTGGCCCAGCGGCCCAGGATCGCGGTCCGTCACAAGGACGACCTGCTCGCCGCGCGCGCCGAGCTTCTCCGCGAGCGCGAGCACGACCGGATCGCTTCCACAGATCACCACATGGCCGCGCGCGAACCTGGCCTGCAGGCGAGCGCCCGGCAGCACCAGGGCGTCGGCCACCGCGTAGAGCGTCGCCATCGGCGCGAGAAAACGCGCGACCTGATAGAACGTCGAGAAGCCCACCGCATTCGATGGGAGCGGCGGCGGCTGGAAGACGAACAGAGACAGCGCGCCGTACACCCCGTCGAGGAAATCCAGATGCGCATTGGCGGCGCTGTAGATCAGTTCCTGCCCGAGGACGCCGAACACGACCGCCAGCGCAGCCGCCGACGCGCACAGCACCCGCCAGCCGCGCGGCATGAGCAGTGCACCGAGCGCCCAGCCCGCCCAGCCCCGCCACGACGGCCGGTTAACACCCGACAACGACCCTCCTACGAAACCAGGTTCGCGAAAGCGAACCGGCCCGCGACAGCCTACGCGTCCTGAGACGAATGGATAAAGGGGCCAGCGGTGCCGGTGGCCGGCGGCGTTTGTGGTTATGTCCTGTCGTGACCATCCTTCCGATCCGGGTTCTGGGCGACCCGGTGCTGCGCACGCCGGCGGAGCCGGTGACGGTGTTCGACGACCGGCTGCGCCGGCTCGTCGACGACATGGTCGAGACGATGTACGCGGCGCCCGGGGTCGGGCTCGCCGCGCCGCAGGTCGGCGTCGGGCTGCGGCTGTTCGTCTTCGACACCGACTGGCAGCCGGCCCGGCCCGACCGGCACGAGGACGACGACGATCCCGACGCCGCCGGCCGGCCGAGGCGGCGGCGCCCGCGGGTCGTCGCGAACCCCGTCCTTGAGCTGGGCGTCGGCGAGCAGCACGACCAGGAGGGCTGCCTGTCGATCCCCGGTCTGCACTACGCGACGACGCGGGCCGCGGCGGCGTCCGTGCGCGGCGTCGACGCGGCCGGCGCGCCCGTGGAGTATTCCGGCACCGGGCTGCTTGCCCGCTGCCTGCAGCACGAGGCCGACCACCTGACCGGCACGCTGTACGTCGACCGGCTCACGGGCCTGGCCCGCCGGAGCGCCCAGCGCGCGCTGCGCGGCGCGGCCCTCACCGCACCAGGCCCGTCCGAGGACGGCGGACCGGGTGGGTTCCTCAACGCCCTGCGCCGCCGCGGGTAGGCGCGAGAGCGGTCCGTCGGGCCTTCACGACTCCTCGTCCGCCTCGGCCGCGAGAATCAGTGCGATGTGTTCCAGGCTCGGCCGGCCCTCACCGTTCAACGCCGCGGCCAGGTAGGCGACCGCGGCGATACGCATCCCGGCCTCTTCGATGATTTTGCCGGTGGCTTCCGCCAGACCGTCGGGATTGCTCGCGGCCAGGTCGCGCAACAGCTGCGCGGCCGACCGTTCAGCGTCCGGTCCGCCGTCGTCCGCGTCGCTGGACGGTTCGGGAAGGCCGGCACTCAAAGTGAGGGCACGGCGGATCTCAGCGGTCAGCTGGGCCAGGTCGCGCGAGGCGGCTGCGGTGATCAGGGCGATTCCCTCGACGAGCCGATCGTTGGCCTCGGTCATGCTGTCCTCTCGCTGGGGCGTATCCGGCCGCACGGCGGTGCAGGGCCTCGCCAACGGACTTGTCGAGACCTACCCCCCGGCGCGGTCTGGAATGTCTACACCATCCAGAGCCTTCCGTATCGTGGCGGGACATGACCATCGACCTGCGCAGCGATACCGTGACCCGGCCGACAGCGGCGATGCGCCGGGCGATGGCGGACGCGCAGGTGGGCGACGACGTCTACGGTGAGGACCCGTCGGTCCGGGCGCTGGAGGAGTACGGCGCCGGTCTGCTCGGCCACGAGGCCGCGCTGTTCGTCCCGAGCGGGACGATGGGCAACTTCTGCGCGCTGCGCGCGACCGCCCAGTTCGGCACAGAGATCCTCGCCGACGCGGAGGCGCACGTCGTCACCTACGAACTGGGCGGGCTCGCCGCGCTCGGCGGCGTCCAGACGAGGACGCTGCCGGGGCTGGCCGCCGACCTCGACCCGGCGCTGATCGCCGACCAGATCCGGCTGGGCGCGCGCACCTGGCCGACGCGGGCGCCGGAGGCCGAGGGCGCCTACTCCATGGTCCCGACCAGCGCCGTCGCGGTAGAGAACACCTGGGCCCGCGGCGGCGGACGGATCCTACCGCTCGAGCGGCTGGTGCGGATGCGTGCCGTCACCGATGCCGCGGGAGTGGTGCTGCACTGCGACGGTGCCCGGCTCTGGAACGCCGCCGTCGGCCTCGGCGTCCAGCCGGGCGAGCTGGGCCGGCTGTTCGGGACGCTGTCGGTCTGCCTGTCCAAGGGGCTCGGCGCGCCGGTCGGCTCGCTGGTCGTCGGGCCCGCGGCGCACGTCGCCCGGGCCCGGGTGTGGCGCAAGCGGCTCGGCGGCGGGATGCGGCAGGCCGGGGTGCTCGCCGCCGCCGGGCTGCACGCGCTGCGCCACCACGTCGACCGCCTCGCCGACGATCACCGGCGGGCGGCCGAGCTCGCCGCCGTGCTCGCCGACGCCGCGCCCGGCAGCGTCGAGCCGAAGCACGTCGAGACCAACATGATCTTCCTGCGGGTCGGCGACGCCGCGGCGTTCATCGCCCGGGCCAGGGCCGAGGGGGTGCTTGTCGGCGCCTCCGGGCCACGCGAGGTCCGCATTCTCACCCACCTCGACGTCAGCGACCCTGAGATACGCCGGGCGGGCGACGTGCTGGCCCGGCTGCTCACCACGGGCTGAACGCCTGACGCGGTCGAGAACGCCCTGCGCACCGGTCTGGGCCCGTCGCCGCTGACCTGAGGCGGCTGCCGTCGGAGTCCGGCGCGACGCGGGCGCCGGACGGCCGAGCCGGCGGATCCAGCACCGCCGCGTCAAGCCAGGCCACGGGGCCGGGGAGGCAGCCGTCACTCGGCCGGCCGGTGGGCGTGACGGGCCGGATAGCATCATCGCGGGGCGGACTACCGTCCCCACGACCGCGCACGCACGTACGAGGGGTCCCCGGTGAGCGATTCGCATCAGTCACACCACTCGAAGCCCATGTCCTGGGTCTGGGTGGCCGTGATCACCATCGGCACCGTCGTCGGCACGCTCGGGGTCTGCGCGGCATCCTGGCCGGTCTCGATCGTCGGGGCCGCGATCGTGGTCGTCGGCGGCATCATCGCGCTGGCCACCGGGATCATGGAGGACGTGGACGAGGGCGCCAGCCGCGACCTGTGGCCGATCGGCGCGCGCGACCGCCGTCAGCTGTCCTGAGGACCCCGGCCGGCCCCGGTCGCCGGACGGAAGGCACCACGCGTCGACGAAGCGGCCCGCGCCCTCTCCGGGGGGCACGGGCCGCTTCGTCGTTCCGGCGGGCCGGCGGCGGGCCGATGGGCGCGGCAGCCGCCGGGCCGACCGGGCGGTCAGTCGGGCAACGGTCGCAGGTGCTGGAGGAACTCGCCGAGGCGGCCGGCGAAGACGTCGTTGTCGTCGCCGGCGACCATGTGGCCGGCGCCGGTGACGTCGGCGTACTTGGCGTGCGGGATGAGGGCCATCAGCTCGGCGGCGCCCTCCTCGCTGACGATGTCCGACTGCTTGCCGCGCACCAGCAGGACCGGGGCGCGGATCTCCCGGGCGGCGGCGCGCAGCCGGTCGGACTCGAGGGTCGTCTCGGCCTCGGCGGCGAACTCCTGGGCGGTCATACCGGCGGCCGACGCGGCGAGGCGACGGTTGTCCTCAGCCGGGACCCGATCGCCGAGCCCGCCGTCACCAGGCCCGCCGTCGGTCAGGACGCCGTCGCCGAGCTCGCGGCGGGCCTCCTCGCGGATCTTCAGGAACGCCGGGTCCCAGTGCCAGTACCAGCGGCCATCTCGCAGCCGCAGGTTCTTCTTCAGGCCGGACAGGCTGGTCGGCTTCGGCCGGTTCGGGTTGTAGGCGGCGATCGCGTCCGCCGCGTCCTCCAAGCTCGCGAACCCGTCCGGCGCGGACGTCATGAACTCGAAGATGTGCTTAACGCCGGCCGGCTCCATCTTCGGGGTGATGTCGACGAGGACGAGCGCGCGGCCGAGCTTCGGCGTGCGGGCCTGGGCCAGCAGCGAGGTGATGCCGCCCATCGAGGCGCCGACCAGGACGGGCGGCTCGCCGAGCTGGGTGACGATCGCGTCGAGGTCGTCGACCATCGCGCGTTGGCTGTAGTCCTGGGCCGGGTCCCAGTCGCTGTCGCCGTGGCCGCGGGCGTCGACCGCGACGGCCGACCAGCCGAGCCCGGCGAGACGCGCTCCGGTGCGCCGCCAGGAGTGGCGGGTCTGCCCACCGCCGTGCAGGAGCAGCACGATCCCGTGGGGACGGCCCGCGGGAGGGTCCCAGCGGTCCGCGGCGAGCCGCAGGCCGCCGGCCTCGAAGCTGATCGGCTTCGCCAGGGCCCCACCGTCGCGCTCGGCCTCGCCCCAGCTCACGTCATGCTCCTGGACACCCATCGGCCACCCTCTTCTCTGCCGCCACTGTCGTCCCGTTCGCCGTCCAGCCGGCCGCTCGGTTCGCGGCCGCGGTCATCGGCGGCGGGGGCTGTCTACCCGTCCGCCGCTGTCCCTCCTGACGCCGCCTCCAGGCCGCCCGGCGGGGCTCCGCTGTTTCGGGCGGGCATCGTCGTCTTTTTCCTAGCAAACCACGGGGCATCACCGGGTGAAATCTGGCGGGTGGAGCGCGCCGGTCCGGTGGCCGGGCCGGCGGCGCCCCCGCTACGGTCGGCTTACCGGGCGGTGCCGCCCGGCGGGCCAGCGAAGGAGCGCGACAGCATGGATCTCGACGGCGTGGGCATCTGGAGCCTCTCGCTGCGGTTCGGCGACCCGGGTGAGGCCGCGGAGGCGGCGACCGAGCTCGACGAGCTGGGCTACCGGGCGCTGTGGGTGCCGGACGTGGGCGGGCCCGTGTTCGAGACGCTGGAGAACCTGCTCGGCGCGACCAGGCGGGCGGTGATCGCCACCGGCATCCTCAACCTGTGGATGCACGAGCCCGCCGAGGTCGCCGCCGCCCGGGCATCGCTGGTGGAGAAGTTCGGCGAGCGGCTGCTGCTCGGCATCGGGGTGAGTCACGCGCCGGTCATCGACCGGCAGGAGGCCGGGCGCTACCGGCGGCCGCTGCGGGCGATGGCGGATTTCCTGGACGCGCTCGACGCGGCCAGCCCACCGGTCCCCGTCGACGGTCGGGTGCTCGCCGCGCTCGGCCCGAAGATGCTCGAGCTGGCGCGCACCAGGGCCCGCGGCGCCCACCCGTACCTGGTCACCCCGGAGCACACCGCGACCGCCCGCGCCGCGCTCGGCGCCGGGCCGCTGGTCGCCCCGGAGCAGGCGGCCGTGCTCACCGCGGACCGGGCGGCCGGGCTGGAGATCGCCCGCGCGTTCGTCGCCCCTTACCTTCAGCTGCCGAACTACGCCAACAGCCTGCGCCGGCTGGGCTTCACCGAGGAGGACGTGACCGGCGTCAGCGACCGCATGGTGGAGGCGACGGTCGTCATCGGCGACGAGGCGGCGATCGCCGGGCGGGTCGCGGAGCACCGCGCGGCCGGCGCCGATCACGTCTGCCTGCAGGTCCTCACTGCCGGCAACGGCTTCGCCCGCGAGGAGTGGCGCCGCCTCGCCCCCGCCCTGCTTGCCTGAACCGGGGAGGGCCACGGGCCAGCTGGCGGTCGACGACTCCACTTTCGCGAACGGATGCGTGCGACACCTGGCACGGGCACCACGAGCCCGGCCGGCGGGCGGTCAACGGGCAGAGACGGTGACGGGATCGGGTCGACTCGGCGCGTCGAGGTATGCGGAGGCGACCTCGCGGGCCATCGTCGGGTCAACGCGAGGTTGATGGGGCGCTGGCGGGACAGTCCCGTAGCGAAGACTGCATCGCTCTGTCACCGGGAGCCGGTGGCGTTGACGATCGTCGCCGTGACGGCCTCGAGCCCTGACACACTCAGGCTCCGAGGTGCCCGAAGGGTGGACCAGGACGCGACCGCACCCTGGCTGGTCTCCGAGTGGCCTTCGAGATGGGACGGGACCACGTACTGCGCCGCGAGGAGAGCGAGATCATCCTCGAGATGACCCGCTGTCCAATCTCCCAGGGCGGCGCGCAGCGCGGTCACGCCGTCCTCTACCGGGCCGCCCGCCAACGTCCGTGACGCGAGCCTCTCCAAGGGGAAGAACATTCGGTCGTCCGGCCGCCGGGCCTCGATCAGGCCGTCGCTGTAGAGGAGGATCCGGTCGTCGGACGCCAGGCGGAAGGTGTGCGCTGCCGTGTTTCCGCCGAATCCGAGCGGCGGTCGGCGGGTCGGCACGGACAGGTACTGAATCACCCCGCGACGGATCAGCAGCGGGTCGGGATGTCCGGCGTTGACGATCAGGCCGCGCCCGCTCGGCTCAATCTGGACGAGGACGGCGGTCACAAACTGCTCCTCGTGCTCCGAGGTCTCGGTCACGACGCGGTCAAGACCGTTGATGGCATCGCTGAGACAGCGGCATTCCGCGGCCAGGCCCCGGAATGCCGCGCGCATGCGACGGGCGAGCGGTTCGGCATCGATACCTCGGCCGCTCACGTCACCCACCAGCAGGCGGACGCCCCAGACTGTACTGATGACGTCGTAGAAATCACCACCACCGGCGGCGTCGTTCGGCGAGCTTCCATAGGTCATCGCAAGGCGCAGAACACCGATCTGCGTGGGATCGGGTGACATCAATGTTCTCGCAATCATCCGAGGCGTCAAGGGACACAGAAGCTGACAGTCTTCAGGATGACGCCGCGGGCGCCGAAAAAAGAACCCATCCCGTTCAAGGCCGTTTTGAGCCTCCCGCGCGGATCCCGCACTTGACGTACCAGAGCGTGTCCGATCGCACCGACGCTTCATGCCGGTCCGAGAGCCGCCCGGGCGGGGTGGACGGGGACGGTGAGCTGGGTGAACCCATTTCCGCGGCGAGCCGACTCGTTGCGCGCTTGGTGCTCTCTTCGTCGATGGACTGGCATGGCGAAGTGCTGTGAGCTGGTCATGAATCGCCTCCGTTGGTTGGAGTTCGTGTACGCCTCTCACGGACAAGCGGCAGGTAGGCCACCAGCATGGATCAGCGGCTCAGATCCGCGGCGAGGAGTCGCTCCAGGCCACTCAGGTTTCCGCCGTAGGCTGCGTCACGGAAAGCCACCACGAAGCGGCGATGCACGGCGGGATTCACCGGCCGGCGTCTCTCGGCGGCGAGGTGTTGGTGGGCGCGGTGTACGAGCTGCCTCGCATGGGCCGCGGTGAGCAGAAGGACGTCCGCGATCTGCTGGTAGGGGTAGCCGAACGCCTCCCGAAGAACATAGGCGGCGCGTTCCGGCGGGCTGAGATTCCGAAGCAACAGCAGCACCGCGTGTTCGACCTCCTCGCCTTGCTCGGCACGCGCCTCGGGGCCGATCATGGAATCGGCCAGCTCCAGAAACCAGGGGTCGGTGTAGGTCTCACGCCGGCCCCGTGCTGACTGGGCCAGATTGAGTGCGAGTCGAATGGTCGTCGTCGCAAGGAATGCCATCGGATCCAGGACGACCGAGCGGTCTGTTCGTTGCCACCGAAGCCACACCTCCTGGACGACGTCCTCTGTCTCGCTCGCGCTTCGGAGGATCCGGTAGGCGATCCCGAGCAGCCGGGGTCGCACGGCGAGAAACAAGGCAGCCTGCTCGTCATCACTCGAGACCGACACTCCGTCGGCCGTGGTCGTGCGGTTGTATTTCCCCGTCTCCAGCAGTCCGGTGTCCATTTTCGGCTCCCGGCGTCGTTGTCATGGGTGAGCGTGCCGTTGCGATCACGGTCGCGCATCGGAGGAGCGCATCGCGCCCTGGGAAGTCCGTAGGCGGTTCCCTGGTCCGCGGGAGTGCGGCACCTGGTACCGCGCTGATGGCCCGGGCTCTGCCGCATGGCGCCGTGCAGGCGGAGCTGGGTCAGGTGTCGGTGAGACGAACGAGGGCCGCGGCGTGGAGAGCACGTCGGCACCTTGCGCGCGCCTCGCGTAGCGGAGCGCTACCGAAGGTGCGTGTCGTGGCACCGCGCTCGGATCGATCCACTTCAGCGGCGGTGCGGTGCGGGGTGTTGGCCGTGCTCGGCGGGTGCGGACAGCCTGACGGCGGGCAAGGTGGCGCCGTCGCACCGGCCCCATCCGCGCGGGTCCGCTGCATCTTTGACCGGCGTCAACCGCTCGCTGTCTTGACCGAGATCAGACCGATACGCTGGCTGCCGAGACAAGTCGCCCGTCCAATCGGCTCCTACGTTCGGCGTCGATGGTCAACGGTGCTTACGGTTGCCGGGAGTCTGGCCGATGGCGGGCAGGGGTAGCGGGTCGCAGCTGCAGGACCGGCAGATCGAGCGCGAGCTGCTGGACCAGCTCGCGGCGACTGTACGGTCCGGGCACAGCTCGGTCCTGGTCCTGCGCGGCGAGGCCGGCATCGGCAAGACGGCCCTGCTGGACTACGTGCGGGGCAGCGTCTCCGGCTGCCGGATAGTGAGAGCGGCGGGCGTCGAGTCCGAGATGGAACTAGCCTTCGGCGGGCTGCATCAGCTGTGCGTTCCGTTCCTGGATCATCTGGGTCGCCTGCCAGGCCCACAGCGCGACGCGCTCGGGACGGCGTTCGGCCTGAGCGCGGGAACTCCACCGGACCGCTTTCTCGTCGGGCTCGCGGTGCTCAGCCTGCTCGCCGAGGTGGCCGAGACAGCGCCGCTGATCTGCCTCGTCGACGACGCCCAGTGGCTTGATCAGGTCTCCGTACAGACCCTCGCCTTCGTCGCGCGGCGCCTGCTCGCGGAGCCGATCGGCCTGGTGCTCGCGGTGCGCGAGCCCAGCCTCGAACACGAGTTGGCGGGGCTGCGGCAGCTCGAGGTGGAGCGACTGAGCGACAGCGACGCTCGCGCCCTGCTGGATTCGGTGACTCCCGGGCGACTCGACGAGAGGGTCCGGGATCGCATCGTCGCCGAGACGCAGGGAAACCCGCTTGCCCTGCTTGAGCTGCCCCGGGGACTGACGGCGGCGGAGCTGGCAGGTGGGTTCGGGCGACCCGACGCGCGGCCGCTGGCGAACCAGATCGAGTACAGCTTCCTCCGGCGGGTCCAGTCGCTACCCGCCGAGACGCAGCGACTACTCCTCATCGCGGCAGCCGAGCCGGTAGGCGAGGTGGCCTTGTTGACCCGAGCAGCGAAACTGCTGGGAATCGACGCGGCCGCCGCATGGCCGGCTGAAGCGGCGGGACTGGTCACCATCGGAACCCGGGTGCGTTTCCGTCATCCCCTCGTGCGCTCGGCGACCTACCGCGTGGCCGCCCCGGAGGACCGACAGAACGTGCACCGCGCGCTGGCCGACGCGACCGACCCTCCGTCGGATCCCGAACGTCGAGCGTGGCATCTCGCCCATGCGACGGCCATCCCCGACGAGACGGTCGCCGCCGAGTTGGAGCGCTCCGCCGATCGGGCACAGGCGCGCGGCGGCGTCGCGGCCGCGGCCGCGTTCCTCGAGCGGGCGGCCGAGCTGACCCCCGACGCCGCACGCCGCGGAAACCGGGTGTTGGCGGCGGCACGGGCCAAGTACCAGGCCGGCGGGTTCGACGCCGCGCTCGAGTTGTTGGACTCGGCGGAACTCAGCCCCCTGGCCGAACGCGAACGTGCCCAGGCGAACCTGCTGCGCGGTCAGATCGCCTTCGCGTCCAGAAGCGCCAGCGCGGCCTTACCCCTTCTACTCAAAGCCGGCAAGCGACTCGAGCCACTGGACGCCGGGCTGGCCCGCGAAACCTACCGTGACGCGCTGTACGCGGCTCTCACCGCCGGCCGTCTGCCGAGCGGCGCACGGGTGGAGGACGTCGCCAGGGCGGCGCTCGCGGCGCCGTCGGGGCCGCACCCCGGGCGCAACGATCTGCTCCTCAAGGGCCTGGCCGTGCGGAGCACCGAGGGTTACGCGGCGAGCGTACCGATGTTGAGGCAGGCTCTGGACGCCTTCCACACCGAAGGGGTCTCGCGGGAAGAGGGCTTCGGCTGGCTGCCACTGGCGTGCCGCATGGCCCATGACCTGTGGCAGTTCGAAAGCTATTCGGTGCTCTCGGCGAGGCTGGTCGACCTGGCCCGCGAGATGGGGGCTCTCTCGGTGCTGCCATCGTCTCTCCTGCTGCTCCTGTCGAATCGGGTCTTCGCCGGCGAGCTTGCCGTCGCGGACTCGCTGGTCGCTGAGGCGACGACGATCGGTGCGGCGACGGGCAGCCGCTTCTTCGCCCACTACGGAGCCCTGGTGCTCGAGCCGTGGAGAGGCCGGGAAGCCGCGACCCGCCAGGTGATCGAAGCGGTCATGCGCGACCTGGCTCTTGAAGGGGAAGGAAAGGTGCTCACCGCCACCGAATGGGCGAGCGCCGTGCTCTACAACGGCCTCGGTCGCTATGAGGAGGCATATGTCGCGGCCGAGCGAGGTTCCGAGCACCCCCAGGAGTACGGACTGTCCATCTGGTCCATGGTCGAGTTCGTCGAGGCCGCCGCCCGGACCGGGAGGCCGGCCCGCGCCGCCGCCGCGGCCCGGCTGCTCGACGAGATGGCACAGGCCAGTGGCACCGACTGGGCCCTCGGCACCTCCGCGAGCGTGCGTGCCCAGGTGAGCGAGGGAGAGGCCGCCGACGCTCTGTACCGTGAGTCGATCGAGCGGCTCGGCGCCACCGAGGTGCGTATGTTTTCTGCCCGCGCCCGGCTGCTCTACGGCGAGTGGCTGCGCCGGGAGAACCGCCGTGTCGACGCGCGCGAGCAACTGGGCGGCGCCTACGAGATGCTGAGCCAGATCGGGGCCGAGGCGTTCGCGGAACGCGCCCGACGCGAGCTTCAGGCCACCGGCGAGACGATACGCCGGCGCCCCGCCGAGGCAGAGGCCACTCTCACCGCCCAGGAAGCGCAGATAGCGCGCATGGCGAGTGAAGGGCTGACGAACCCCGAGATCGGTGCCCGGCTGTTTATCAGCCCGCACACTGTCGAATGGCACCTGCGCAAGGTCTTTGTGAAGCTCGGCATCGGGTCCCGCAAGCAGATCCGCGCCGCGCTCCTCGAAAAGACGGCGGCCACCTGACGCTCCGTGATCGACCCGCAGGCAGCGCACCGACCTCCAGGGGCCAACGCGGCGCGGTCCGACAAGGGACGTCGCCACCGTCGCGGGCAGATTGGCTGTCACCGAGTCAGGACGAACACTGAGCCTTTTCCATCGTCGCGGCTAACCTGTGCCTGACTTGTCGAGCTCTCGGTGAGATGGAAGAGGCTCACTCATCAGACTCCGCACCCGCTTCGGCCGTAGACGATCCAGGCGTCAGGCTAACCCGAACCAGATCTGCGAGTTCCACCATTCCGACGAGCCGCCGCCCATCGACGACGGGCAGATGTCGGATGCCCTCGGACAGCATCAGCCGGACCGCGTCCTCAGCGAAGACATCGGCTTGGACGGTCACCGGCGTCGCTGTGACGATCTGGGTGACTCGCGTGTCCTCCAGATCTTTACCGTCGGCAACCGCGTGGGCGATTTCGGCCTCGGTGATCATCGCGACGGGCTCGTGGGTTTCGTCGGCCACCACGACGAGCGCCGAGTCATGGAAGTGCTTCATCAGATAGGCGGCCGCGGCCAGGTGAGCTTCCGGTTCGATCGTCGTCGTTGGCGGCCTCATCACTTGCCCCACGGTGTGCAGTTGGGCTGAGTCGACCAGGACGGCCTCACTCGGGAACAGGAGATTTTTACTCATGCTTACGCACCCTTACCCTTGCGATGGAATTTGCCCACAGCTATCGAGATCAGTAGATGACCGAGGCGACCCGTTCGGCTGGGTCAGGAGCGGTCCTCCAGAGTTTCGATCGCATCGAGCAGGCTACGGAGGCTGATTTCGTCGCGCGGGGCGTCCGCGGGATCCAACAGCCACTCGTCGATCGGTACGCGTATCGCCTCCTCTTGCGGCTGGCTGGACTCGACCATGGCCAGCTCCGCCCTCACATTGCCCTCGAGCTCGTGCAGAAAGGTGTTGTCGCCGGTCGGGGTGCTCATCTTCCCTCCATACGTGAATACGTGATATGGGCGACGGCCTGTGGGCGAGTGTCGACCCGAGCAGACCGGTGACGCCGACCACCACGGCGGCCGTTGCCGCTCCGCTACGAGCTATGACAGGGCAGGCCCGCGCCGTGTGACAGCTCGGGCAAAAGTTCTTCGGGGTGCGGCGCCCCGCGCGAGGTGTCACTGGACACGGAGGCTGTCGGTCGGGCCGGTGTGACCGGTGAGGTGGCCGCCCGTCAGGCGCCGGCCAGCGCTCCGCGGAGCTTGCCCCTGGAGTCGACGTCGAGCTTGGTGAACACCTTGCGCAGGTGCCATTCGACCGTTCGGGGGCTGATGAACAGCTCGGCGCCGATCTCGGGGTTCGTCTTTCCGTCGGCGGCGAGCCGGGCGATCTGGGCCTCCTGCGCGGTCAGGGACTGGCTTGCCTGGCCCGGGCGGTGGCGGACCGGCTCGCCGGCGGCCAGGAGTTCGCGACGGGCGCGTTCGGCGAACGCCTCGGCGCCGAAGCGACTCAGCATCTCGTGGGCGGTGCGCAGGTGTTCGCGCGCGTCGGGGAGGCGGTTCTCGCGACGTAGCCACTCGCCGTAGATCAGGTGGGAGCGGGCGAGGTGGACGGCGATCCGGCAGCGTTGGAGGCGTTCGATGGCCTCGCGGTACAAAAGGTCCGCGGCCTGGCCGTCACTGAGCAGTGCTCTCGAGCGGGCCCGCATGCCGAGGGCCCAGTCCGTGCCGGCGGCTTCCGTCTGTTCCTCGAGTCGTCGCAGGGCAGCCGCGGCCGCCTGCGGGGCATCGGCGCGGGCGCCCGCCTCGATCAGTTCGACGAGGGTGAACCCGAACATCGTCAGATCCTCGTGCTCGCAGCCGCGTTGCGCGCAGGCCAGCGCGCCCTGGTACTGGCCGACGCTGTTGTGCATCATCGCATGCGCGTAGTACATCCCACCGATCGCTCGCCCCTCACCCCGAACTGTCGCCCCCTGGACCTGGGTCTGGATCAGCTCCATCACCTGGGGATCCGCGCTACGCCAGGCGCTGAGCAGTCCGGAAGCAATCCCGATGAACGCGTTGCCGGTCAGCTCCGTGAGCGTGTCGCACTCCTCGATCAACGCCGCGGTCTCGTCGAACTCCCCGGCGTGCATGTGCACGAGAGCGCGGTGGGCGAGGGCGAGGGGAAGGAAGTTGAGCGCACCAGCCTGCCGGCCCGCCCGGGCCGCGTGCGTGCTCAGCTCATGCCACGTCTCGTCGTCCCACAGTTCGCCGGCGACCGGGCAGGCCAGCCAGAGCCAGCGCATGATGTCGTCCCCGTCGCGTTCGGCGGCCTGGCCGAACGCGCGCAGAGCGCGCTTCAACGGCGCCGCGGCCTGGACGTAGCCTTCGGCGAGCCGGGTAGCCAGGCCGTCGAGGAGTGTGTCCTGCGGCCGCGGTGGTTGCGGTCCCCGCGGTGCGGCGCGGGCGGCGTCAGCCACCTCCCGCGCCAGGTCGCGGTCGAGGAGACGGCCGGCGTTGACGGCTGCTCCGACTGCTTCGAGGTACGCCTCGCGCGCCTGAGCAGCATCGACTCCTTCCAGTCGGCTGGCCGCGTCGAGCAGCAACGGCACAGCATCACCGCCGCGGCTGCGCGCGAAGACGATCTGTGCGCGCAGCCGCGCCAGCCGTCCTCGCTGGGTCTCGTCCAACGGTCCTGTCTCGGCAGTGCTGAGGAGGTCCAGCGCCGCGTCGGGGGCCCCGGCCTCGAAGGTGGCCTGCGCGGCGGCCACCGCCCTCCCTCCGCGTCCGGCCGGATCCGGCGTCAGCTCGGTCGCCCGCCGCAGGAAGGCGGCCGCGGCCGCGACACCACCGCGGGCCTGGGCGCGGCCGGCACAGCGCTCCAGCTCGCCGGCCACCGCCTCGTCGAGCTCGACCGTCGCGTGGGCACGGTGCCAGGCCCGGCGATCCGGGTCGAGTTCGGGGTCGATCGCCTCGGCCAGTGCCCGGTGCGCCTCCCGGCGTTCCGCGGGTTCCGCCGTCCGGTAGGCCGCCGAGCGCACCAGCGGATGACGGAACCGCACCCGTGCGCCGAACTCGACCAACCCCGCCGCCTCGACCGCCGCCACCGCGTCCGGCCCGATCCCGAGCCGCTCGGCCACCCGCCTCACCAACGACACGTCGCCCACCGGCTCGGCGGCCGCCGCCAGCAGCAGCCGCTGCGTCGCACCCGGAAGCGCCTCGATACGCCGCAGAAAACTCTGCTCGATCTGACTCTCCAGCGGCCGCGCGTCAGGACGTCCGAACCCACCGGCCAGCTCCACCGATGTCAACCCCCGCGGCAGCTCCAGCAGCGCCAGCGGGTTACCGCGGGTCTCAGCGACGATCCGGTCCCTCACGCGCTCGTCAAGCCGACCGGGGACCGCCGAGTCCAGCAGCGCACGCGCATCGGCGCCCCGCAGCCCCTGGAGCGCGAGCTCCGGCAGCCCCACCAACGGGTCATCACCCGGACCGAGCGCCGGTCCACGCACCGCCAACACCAACGCGACCCGCTCGGCAAGCAGCCGACGCGCGACGAAGGCCAGCGTCTGCAGGGAAACCCGATCGAGCCACTGAGCGTCGTCCACCACACAGACCAGCGGCCGCTGCTCCGCCACCTCGGCCAGCAGGCTGAGGACCGCCAACCCGACCAGGAAACGGTCCGGCGCGTTCCCCGTACGCAGCCCGAACGCGATGGCCATCGCCTCGCGCTGCGGCCCGGGAAGGCGATCGAGATGGCTCATCATCGGCGCGCACAGCTGGTGCAACCCGGCGAAGGCCAGCTCCATCTCGGACTCGACGCCCGCGGCCCGCGCGACCTCACATCCTGCCGCGGCGCCCACCAGGTGCTCCAGCAACGCCGACTTGCCGACCCCTGCCTCGCCGCGCAGCACCAGGACCTGACTCTGACCCACCTTGGCGCTCGTGACCAGCCGGTCCAGCGCCTCACACTCGCTATGCCTGCCACGAAGCCTGCGCCGAGGTGCGCTGCTCGACATCCACCACCGCCGCGCAGGAGAAGGGAGCCGACCCCGGTCATGTCTGGTCACCCATGATGCCCCCAGCACCCGCGGTCCGGGCCGCCAGCCTGCAGCAACAGAGGGGGCAGAGCAAACCGTCATTCATGACGTGACCGCCATCACAGCACCTTTCGCGGATTCACGTCACAGACTCGCTGGCCGTCCTGTCCTCGCTTTCGAGCTGCCGGCGACTACGGGCAGCGGGATCGGGTTCGCCTAACGAAGGGATACGCCGTGAAGATCGTCGTGATCGGTGGGACGGGGCTCATAGGTTCGAAGCTCGTCGCCAGGCTGGGCAAGCACGGGCACGAGGCGGTGCCCGCCGCCCCGAACACCGGCGTGAACACCCTCACCGGGGAAGGCCTGGCCGAGGTGCTCGACGGCGCGGCAGTCGTGGTGGACGTGTCGAACTCGCCGTCGTTCGCCGACGGCCCGGTGATGGAGTTCTTCCGCACCTCCACCACCAACCTGCTCGAGTACTCCGCGAAGGCAGGAGTCGGGCACTACGTGGCGCTGTCGGTGGTCGGCACGGACCGGCTGACGGAGTCGGGCTATTTCCGCGCGAAGATCGTCCAGGAGACGATGATTCGCGAGTCGGGCCGGACGTACTCGATCGTGCACGCCACCCAGTTCTTCGAGTTCGTGAAGGCCATCGCGGACTTCAGCACGGTCGATGGAAAGATCCATCTGCCCCCGGCTCTGATCCAGCCGATGGCGGCCGCAGACGTTGCCGCGGGCGTCGCACGCATCGCGGTGGGAAAGCCGCTGAACGGGATCCGTGAGATCGGCGGCCCGGAGCAGTTCCGGCTCGACGAGCTGGTGCGCAAGGGCCTCGCGGCGAAGGGCGATCCCCGGGAGGTCGTCGCCGACGAGCAGGCCCGCTACTACGGGGCACGGCTGAGCGAGCGGACGCTGGTCCCCGGTCCGGACGCCCAACTCGGGGAGATCACCTTCGACAAGTGGCTCACCCAGCAGTAGCCACGAGCCGACAGACGCCGGGTGACCGTCACTGGCAGCGGCCGCCCGTTTGCCCGGCCCGCCGCCGGCGGCAGGCGCCGTGCTGCCGGCGGCGGGTGCACGCGTATCGGGCGCATTCCCCGGAACTGTGAACAGGAGTAACTGTGACCAACCCACCCGCCCAGCCCTCGCCGGCGGACTATGTCTCCATCAACGGGCTGCTGGCGCGCTACTGCGTGACGCTGGACCTCAACGACATCGACGGCTGGCTGGACCTGTTCACTGCGGACGCCAGTTATGACGTCGACGGGCGCACCTATCAGGGACGGGAGAGGATCCGCCGGCTGGTCGGGACGGTGCCGCATGGCTTGCACCTGAGCGGCCCCCCAGTCATCGAGACCAACGGGCCCGACTGGGCCCGCACGACCCGCAACACGCTCTTCGTGAACCGGCACAGCGGCGTGTTGCGTCACGCCTTCTACGTCGACGACCTGGTCCGGACCGACGGCGGCTGGCGCATCGCCTCCTGCCGCTGCCGCTTCGTCACCTCACACGGCATCGCGGACTGGCCCGACGGCCAGGTCACCGAGTCGTCCGTCCACACGCTCGACACCCCCGACTAGGGCCACCACCGCAGTACGTCGACGAGGGCGTCGACCGTGGCCGCGGCGACGGCTGCCGGGTCGGTGCCGACGGGTGCGGCGCCGAGCATCGTCGGGAGATAGCCGATGAGCCCACCCCGGCCGGAGTGGGCCGCACCGTGGCTGGCGCGGGCCAGGTCCGCGAGTGTGTCGGCCCGGAAGCCGTCCCAGTAGGCCGAGCGCTGCTCGCGGGCCGCCGCCGCGACCGCCACCGCCGCCTGGGTCGACGAGTCACGGCGGGCGGCCTCGGCGGCGGCGGGCAGGAGGTCCTCGGGGAGGTGCGGGGCGAGGCCGGCGACCGCCTCCGACCGCCCGTGCCCGCTCTCGAGCGCGAGGGCGGCGTTGAACGCGCGGCGGGCGAGCTCGGCCGGCAGCCGGGGCGCAAGCGCGGCGATCGCGCGGCCCCGCCCGCCGGGATGCGCGACCGACAGCGCCGCCTCCAGCGCGACCGGAACAGACACTACGGGCAGGTACGGCGCGAGGCCCCCCAACGCCTGGGCCTGCCCCCACCGGTGCTCGATGCCGGTGGCGAGCTCGATGGCCCGGCCGAACAGGTCGGCGGGCAGCGCCTTGCCGATCTTCTCTAGGCTCACGACCCGCATCGGTCCCGATGCGGCGGCGAGGGCATCCAGCGCCGCGCTGAACCGGTCGTGACGCTCCGCCTCGGTGAGCGCCGGCGCGACCGCGACCAGCAGCAGGGTTCGCGTGTACAGGCCGCAGATGTCCTCCAGACGGGGCAGGAGGGCGGCGCGCCGAGCCGGGGCGGCCAACCGTTCGGCCAAGGCGGCCAGGGCGGTCAGCACGGGCAGCGGCGCAGACGGCACGCTGGTCGCCGCCTCGACCGCGGCCGCGAGGAGGTCCTCGGGCAGGTGGGGCGCGAGATCCACCAGCAGATCCGCCCGCTTGGGCCACTCGGTGCCCTGCGCGATGTCCCAGGCCTCGGCCAGGATCCCGGCCCGCTGGCCGGCCGGAAGGTGGGGCAGCAGCCCGGTCAGGGCCTTGACTCTCGCGGCGGGCTCATTGATCGTCCGTGCCGCGGCAAGCGCCCGGTCGAGCAACGCCTGGTCGAGCTGGGGCGCCAGGTTCGCCAGCGCGAAGGCACGCATCGCCGGAGCTTCGACGCGACCCGCGGCGCCCAGCGCCGCCGCCAGCACCGTCGCGCGCGGACCGGTGGGCAGCTGGGACGCGAGCTGCGTCAACGCGGCCGCGCCGGGCAGCGGCGGCTCGACCGTCTGCGTGATCGCCAGAGCCCGGGTCAGCAGCCGCGTGGGCAGGTACGGGGCCAGCCGGTCGATGGCGCGGGCCCGCTCGGGCGGGTGGTCGAGGGCCGCGGCGGCGGCCAGGGCGCGGTCGGCCAGAGCGTCGGTCAGGTGCGGGGCCAGCGCGGCGAGCGCGTCGACCCGGAACTGGCCCCAGTCGATCGTCGCGGCGACCTCGACGGCCTCGGCCAGCAGGTCGCCGCCCAGGTGCGGCGCGAGCGTGGCGATGACCCGTGCCCGCGTCGTGTCGTGCGACCCGGCCGGGCGCTCGTTCATGAGCCGCCACACCTCGGCGATCGCGGCCGCCCGGTCCGCCGCCGGCAGGTGCGGAGCGAGGCGCGCCAGGAGCGGGACCCGCTCGCGGAGGATGATCTGCTCGCCAGCTGCCGCCCAGGCCCGCTCGATCACCGCGGTGCGCTCGTCGTCCGGCAGGTGACGGGCCAACGAGACCAGCGCCCGTGCCTGCCGGCTCCACTGGAGGGTGTCCGGCAGCGCGGCCCACGCGGCCGGCAGCAGGCTCGCCGGGAGCCGGTCGGCGAGATCGGCGAGCGCCCCCGCCTGGTGGAACGGATCGTCGACGGCGAGCGCGATCTCCAGGCCCGCCGGCAGCTGCTCGGCGGTCAGGTACGGCGCCAGCGTTCCAAGCTGAAACGCCCGTTCGAAGCTGTCGTGCACGGCCCGCAGCGACGCCAGCGCCGCGGCGGCGGCGCGGGAGCGCTCGTCCGGCGGGAGGTGGCGCACGAGCCCGACCAGTTCGCGAGCCCGCTCCTGCGGGTCCGCAGTGGCCACAGCGGTGTCGACCGCCTCGGCGGCCACCGTCGACCACCGGTCGGCCGGCAGGAGAACGCCGATCTGGGCGAGGGCCGCGACCCGCGCACCCGGATCGACGCCGACGGCGACCGTGTCCCAGGCCTCGGCCAGCACCACGCCTCGCCGCTCGGCCGGCAGGAAGGGCACCACCACGGCGAGTGTCGCCGCGCGGTCGGTCGGCGAGGTCAGTGATCGGGCGTATGCCAAAGCCCGGTCAGCCGGCCAGCGCTCGGCCTCGACCAGCCGTCGCAGCAGGCCGTGCGGAAGGTTGCCGGCCCTGCTGACGACGGAGCTGTGCATCAGCGCGTACCGCAGCGCGAGCGCCAGGTGGCGGCCGTCGTCGGTGGCCTCGGCCGGGTTGCGGGCGGCCGCGGCGTTGCCGGACGCGGCGGCTCGGGCCCAGGCGGCGCGGATGTCCGCGAGGTAGGAGCCGGGCAGATCGGCCCGTTCGTGGAGCACGAACCAGGCGTTCTCGGCGGTGCCGCCGGGCCCTGGCCACTGCGCCGCGAGCAGCGCGTGCAACTCGTCGTCCAGCCCGGCTTCGGCGAGGTGGCCGACCAGCGCGCCCAGCGCGTACCGGTCAGGCTGGCCGACCGTGTCGCGCTCGCGCAGCGGGGCGAGTCCGCCGGCGAGGCCGCCCCAGTCGGCCAGGAAGGCGCCGGCGAACCGGGCGTACAGCCGCGGGAGCTGCCCTGGGGGAAGGCTGGTGCGCAGGTGGTCGAACGCCAGGTCATGCAACGTCACGGCGTCGGCGTCGAGCGCGACGAGACTGCGGCGTGCGAGCCGGTTGAGCAGTTCCTTGCCGGCCGCTTCGCCGAGCCCGGCCGTGGCCCGCCACAGGCGGATGACCGCCTCGGGCGGGACGGGGCCCCGGCCGCAGAACACGGCGAGTTCCCGGTAGCGGTCCTGGCTCTCCCCCGGCAGCGCGGCCACACCCGCGTCGAGCGCCCGCAGCAGGTCGGGGTAGGGATAGCCGGCGAACCTGGTCGTCAGGGCGGCGAGGTCCGCGTGCCTGAGCCGGTCCGTGACATCCGCCCAGGCCGCGCCGTCGGCGATCATGCCGCCGGCCACCGCGAGTGCGAGCACCAGGCCACCGCACCCGGCGAGCACGCCGTCGGCGTCCGGTGGCAGCCGCGAACGGGCGATCCCCGCGTGGCTGGTGAGGACGGCCCGGGCCTGCTCGTCGTCGAGGGTTCCGACCTCGGCAATCAGCGCGTCCTCGGGCAGCACCTCGCGGCTGCGCGTCGTCACCAGGATCCGGAGCGCCGGTAGGCCCGGCTCGAACGCCTGGAGCGCGGCGGCGTCCCAGACGTTGTCGAGGACCAGCAGCCGGCGGCCCGTCGCGAGCAGCCGGCGCAGCCGCTCCCGGCCCGCCGCCACGTCGGCCAGCGGGTCCGGGTCGCCCAGCGCCGAACTCAGCCGGGCCAGAATGGACGCGAGGTCGGGATTCTGGCCGACGTCCAGCCACAGCGACCCGTCGGGGAACGACTCCTGGACGACCGGGTCGACGAGCAGCGCGCGGGCGAGCGTCGACTTGC